>PPYF01016919.1_pt1 | contig 27797 bp, 26 predicted proteins | sample 1559871 | NCBI WGS metagenome assembly PPYF01 (sample SAMN08240021, study PRJNA423297) | Human gut metagenome, whole genome shotgun sequencing project.
TCTTAAAATTATATACTTTAATATAAATTTAATACTATATTTCTAATAAGTACTAGTCCTTATTTTTCTTTTATTAATCCACTTCTGTATGCTGCCAATAGAGTCTTTAAATCCTCTACTTTTTCAGATAGTTGTTGACCATCATTTGTATTGGCAATCATTCTTCTCTTAGACTTATGCTCCACCAAAACAGTTGAAGATATAATATCTCTTTCATTTTCAACAGCATCTTCTTTAGATGTAAATGGTTCATGAGCTACTAATTGCAGAGTTTTAGAGTTATATATAAGAGTATATCCTGCCATACCTGTCTTGCACTGGTATGCCTTTGAGAAGCCTCCATCTATCACAAATACTTTTCCATTTGCCTTTACTGGGCTTTCTCCTCTTTTAAACTTTACTGGTACATGACCATTTATAATATGGTCTTCCTCAAAATCCATATCAAATTCTTCAAAAATATCTTTTAAAACATCCATATTTTCTCTCAAAATATAGTATGGATTTTTATTTTCTTCATGAGTTTCTTTTTCTTCTATAAAATATCTTTCAAAAGTTGTCATTTCATCTTTGCCAAATAAAGATGAGCACTTTCCTGTCCAAAGATACCAGAATAAATCTAGACCATATAATCTTTTTTCTTCATTGCTTTCATAATAGCCTTCTCTTACAAGCTTCTCCATCCTATCTAAGAGTGCTTTTCCTTTATACTTTGTCCCCTTTAATTTCATTTCCATAAAGCTTCCATCTTCGTTTAGAGGAACTCCACCATGTATCAAAAGGTTTCCATTGTACTTTAGATATATACTTCCCTTTATAAACAAGAAATTTACGTGTTTTTGTAATTTGTCACTCATTCTAAAAGATCTTACTAACTTGTCCACAATATCACTTTCTTCTTCTGTAAGTGTATATGGCGACTCTGGATCTATCGTAGGGAAATTGTTGTCCTTCAAAGTATATTCCTTGCCATCTAGTTTTATAGTTCCCTTATCATAGTCAATTTTGTCTAGAAGTAACCTATGCTCCATTTCATACTCAGGTCTTCTGCTAATTATATCTCCTTCTAGCTTAAACTGTATTATACTTATAGCTTTATGCATTTTTGCTACAAGCGGGACTTCTTGAGTGTTAAACTCAGCATTTTCTGTCTTTGGCATAAACTCCTTGCATGGATCATCCTTATATGTAGACATCGAAAATGTTGCTAGTGGTAATAAATTTATTCCATATACATCCTCTATCACATCAAGATTTGCGTATCTAGATGATATTCTAAGAGCATTAGCTATACAAGTCTTTTCACCTGCAGCTGCCCCCATCCAAAGTATGTCATGATTTCCCCACTGTATATCAACACAATGGTGATCCATCAATCTATCTACTATAATGTCTGGTCTAGGTCCTCTATCATAGATATCACCTACTATATGCAACCTATCAACCACCAATCTTTGTATAGTAGTACATATTGCTACTATAAAATCCTCTGATTGACCAAGTTCTATAATAGACTCTACTATGGATCTATAATATTCTTCTTTATGCTCACTCTTTCTGTGTTCATGAAGTAATTCTTCTATTACATAACCATATTCTTCTGGTAAAAGCTTTCTGACTTTAGATCTAGTATACTTACTTGAGCAATACTTACAAAGCTCTACTAATCTATATATACTAATTCTATAGAAATCCTCTATATTTTGATCTGTTTTTTTAATTAAATCTAGCTTGCTATGAGGATAATATACCAAAGTAGCCAGTGTTTTTTTCTCTGACTCCCTCATAGTATCTGTAAAAAGTTCTTCAATTTTTCTTCTAACTGCACCTGAACCATTTTTTAATACATGGATAAAAGCCTCATACTCTCCATGTAAATCGGATAGAAAATGTTCAGTTCCCTTTGGAAGATTTAGTATTGCTTCCAAATTAATTATTTCAGTACTAGCCTTTGATATTGTAGGATACTGATTTGCTAAAAGTTTTAAATACTTCATCTTAGATTTAAGCTCCTGATATGAGTATTTTTCTTTCATAATATAATACCTCCAAAAAAACTATTTTGCCTTTTCTTCTACGTATTTCTTTATTTCCTCAACTACCTTGCCTTCATGGAATTTAATTCCTTGATTTATAGCATTTTTAAATGACTTTGCATTAGAACTTCCATGTGCTTTAATCACACCACCGTCTACTCCCAAGAATGGAGCTCCACCATATGATGTGTAATCAAGTAAATCTTTTATTTCTTTAAGCTCACTCTTCATAAGAAGTGCTCCTAACTTTGACTTTGTAGATGACATCATTGATTCTTTTAATTTTTTAAATAGTGATAATACTGAACCCTCCATAGTCTTTAAAACTATATTTCCAACAAAACCATCACAGATTACTATATCACACACGCCATTTAAGATATCTCTTGTTTCCATGTTTCCAATAAAATTAATGCCATTTTCTTCTTTTAATAATTCATAACTTTTCTTTACAAGATCATTTCCCTTGCCTTCTTCAGAGCCTATATTTGCAAGTGCAACCCTTGGATTTTTTTCATTCAAAACTTTTTTTGCATATATATCTGTCATAAAAGCAAAATCCATCAAATTTTGAGTGTCACAATCTACATTTGCACCAGTATCAGCTAGCATAGTAGCACCCCCATTAATTGTAGGTAGAGTTGCACATATGCAAGGTCTAGATATTCCCTTTATTCTCTTTATTATAAAAACCCCACCACTCAAAAGAGCTCCGGTGCTCCCTGCAGAAATCACTAAATCAGCCTTTTTATCTTTAACCATATTTAGTGCCACTACCATAGAGCTATCCTTTTTCTTTCTTATCGCCTGAACTGGTTTTTCTTCATTTTCTATGATTTCTGTTGTATGAACTACTGATATTTTGTTTTTATCATAGTTATGTTTCTTTAGTTCACTGTTGATTATTTCTTCATCACCAGTGATAATTATCTCTACACCGTATTCATTTACGGCCATGCAAGCACCTTCGACAGTAGCTTGTGGAGCGTTATCTCCGCCCATTCCATCTATTACAATCTTCATATAAATCCTCCATAAGATATATACTCTTATATCTATATAATAGTCCGCTTTATATTTCTAAAAATAACATTTATATTTAGATAACTTTATTAACAATTACATTTAATAAACACTTTATGATAGAAATATAATTTAAAAGACTATTTAAATAAGCATACATTCCTAATATTATTATATCACAAAAAAGCATAAAAAATGTGAATGAGACAATAATCTCATTCACATTATTAACAAATTTACATTTTTCTAAAATCTAATTAGTCAACAGAAACAACTTCTTTTCCATTGTAGCTTCCACAAGTCTGACATACTCTATGTGGTAACTTTGGTTCGTGGCACTGAGAGCACTCTACGAAACCAGTTGGAACCATCTTTGAGTTAGCTGCTCTTCTCATATTCTTTTTAGATTTAGATGTTCTACGCTTTGGTACTGCCATGAAGACACCTCCTTACTCTATTTTAACAATTCTTTTAGTTTAGCAAATCTAGGATCAACATCATCGACATCTATGGAGTCTTCACACTTACAGTTTTCAGTATTTAAATCTACCCCACAGCCCGAACATATTCCTTTACAATATTCGCTACAAAGAAGACGTTGAGGCATATTAAAGCTCAATGTGGAATTAATAATACTCATCAAATCAACATCTGATGAATCTATTTTAAACACATCAATATCTTCAAATTCACTCTCGTCGTAATCTTCTTTCATTAGATAAGCATCAATATTATATTTCACTGGAACTTCAATATCCGCAAGACATCTACCACAACTGGTTTTAAAAGCAAATTCTACTTCAGCTTCCAATAAACAATTGCGCCCTGCTTTTGAAACTTCTCCAGCTAGATGAATTGGTGATATTAAATTATACTCTACTCCTGAAAATTCAATGCTTGATACATCTTCGCTTAAATCGAAGTCTATACTTTTAATTTCCTTCCCATATAGAGAATCAATATTTAGCTTCATACTATTATCACCTCTAAAACATTACTTGTCTATTATACATATTCAAAATTTATTTGTCAAGCATTTTTGCCTTATACTTATGTATTTTGTATATTTTTTATTTTATTCACTTAATTAGTGATTAAACATTAATATTTACCCTATTTTTTGCTTAAATATATTATTTGAAATTTTATTATTTTGCAAGTCTTAGTGTATCTCTTGCTATCATTAATTCTTCATTAGTTGGTATTAATAATACCTTAACCTTAGAATCATCAGTAGATATTATTCTATCTTTTCCTCTTACATCATTCTTTTCAGCATCTAGGCTTACTCCTAGGTATTCCATATCCTTACAGATATCAGCTCTCATACCTATACCATTTTCACCTAATCCTGCTGTAAATACTATTGCATCTACACCATTCATTTCAGCTGCATAAGCACCTATGTACTTTTTAACTCTCTGAACATACGCGTCTAAAGCATTTATAGCAAGCTTGTTACCTTCCTTAGCTGCATCTTCTATATCTCTAAAGTCAGAAGATATACCAGTCATTCCATAAACACCTGACTGCTTGTTCATTAGCTTATCAACACCATCTGCATCTAAACCTTCCTTATTCATTATGAAAGGTATTATAGCTGGATCTATATCACCACATCTTGTTCCCATTATTAGACCTTCAAGTGGAGTAAGTCCCATACTTGTATCTAAACACTTACCATGGTCTACAGCAGCTATAGAAGCTCCGTTACCTAAGTGGCAAGTAATTATCTTTAAATCTTCTGGAGCCTTTCCTAGCATTTCTGCAGCTCTCTGAGTTACATACATATGGCTTGTTCCGTGGAAACCATATCTTCTTATTCCATACTTTGTATATAATTCGTGTGGAAGACCGTATAAAAATGTTTTTTCTGGCATAGTCTGGTGGAATGCAGTATCAAATACTCCAACCTGTACTACACCTGGTAGTATTGTTTGACAAGCTTCTACACCCATTAAGTTTGCTGGGTTGTGAAGAGGAGCTAAAGCTGAACAATCTTCTATAGCCTTTATAACTTCATCAGTTAATACTGCTGAAGAAGCGAACTTTTCTCCACCGTGTACAATTCTATGACCAACAGCGTCTATTTCCTTCATATCCTTTACAGCTCCGACCTTTGCGTCTGCTACTGCATTTAGTACATGCTTTATAGCATCCTTATGATCATTCATAGCCTCTTCTACTATGTGCTTTCCTTCTAGACCTGGCTTTTCATGCTTAAGAATAGAACCTTCGATTCCAATTCTTTCCACTAATCCCTTGCATAGCACTTCTTCATTATTCATATCTATTAACTGATACTTTAATGATGAACTTCCACAGTTTAATACTAAAACCTTCATTATATCGTTTACCTCCATAAATTTATTATTAATAATCCAATGATAATATAACACTTTTTAATATAAATGTACATATTTTTAATAGAAATAATCTATCTAGTTTTTAAAATATCAATAATATTATACATTTATATGTATATGTGATATAAAAAGCTATTATGACAATAAAAAAGTGAGTTTATTATGGAATAAAAATACACGACTATTTCTTAATAGTTAATGAATAATAAACCAAAATAACTCAAATAATTTCAATATAACTTTTATTAATTTTCCTATAACTTACACATAAATTAAAGATTGATTTTTATTAAAAATATTAATTTATTATTTACAAAAATGAACACTGAGCAATAAAGTCAGGCTCACCTTTTGATAAAAGCTCCCTATTATTTTTATAATAGGTTTGATAATAGATATTAGAAGAAAGTATATCAAAATCAAACATTTTTTTAAAAATAGGATTTTCGCTATATTCCTTAATTTTCCTAGTTTTTGCTGGAGAATTAATCAAAATAGAATTGGATTTATTTTTAATCTCTTTTAAAATTTCTGTACCCTTTTTATTGAATGCAAGCACTCTTATATATGGAATTGATTTTATTTCTTTAATCTCATCCATATCTTCTTTCTTTATTCCTAATAAAATATTAAAAATACTCCTTCTTATTTTAGAAGAGCTATAATTTTTACTAGTAAGATTTGAGATTAGTTCCTCAAATCCCGAAGACAAAATTGCTTGTTTTCTTATAGAGTACTCCAAGCCATTTTGCACTTCAAAATATTTATCTAAACAATTTTCTTCCCTCAGTATACTATAACAGATTTCCCCATAGAAATCTGCACCATCAACAGGAATCAAATTTTTTTTTATATTATCTATTATTTTATTGCAAGAAAATACTGGAAGATACTTTTCTACACTATCAATCATATCAGTAATTATATGATTGTAATTATCATTAATATCTTCATCTATACTTAAATATTTTGTTAAAGATTTCTTCTTATTTATTAATTCTAAGTAGTCTTTATAATAAATAATAGAACTTCTAATAGAGCTAGCTGAGCTAAAATCCCCTTTTGCCACAGTGCTTCTGTGATCAACAGCAACTCTTTTTATAGTCACTGCCTCCATAGATGAATCTAATCTTATTAGCTCCTTAAGATATTCTATCCCTAATATATTATTTGACAACTTTAAGAAATCGTTTTTATCAGCAATCTCCAAAGCTAAGTTTTTTTTAATTGCTTTTTCTCTAGCTATAGGAAATGCAAGTTTCTCAGCTAAAAATATTGATAAATCCTTTTCATAATTCCCTTTAACACCAGATAGTATCTTTGCTACTTCTTTTAATCTTTTAGTAGATCCCTCTTCTGAACCAAAGCATATTGAGTCCAGACACTTTAGTGAATCCAGACTCAATATTGCTCCTCTTGCATACAATTCAGCCGTTTGGGTAGAAAAGTATGCTGGAATTTCTATTACTAAATCGGCTCCATTTCTTATAGCCATTTCTGCTCTAGAGAATTTATCAACTATAGCAGGTCCACCTCTTTGAACAAAGTTTCCACTCATGGCTACCACGATATGAGAAATGCCTTCATCTTCTTTATATTTATCTATTTGGTACTTATGACCATTATGAAAGGGATTGTATTCGGCAATAATTCCTCCTATTTTCATATCGGCCTCTATTTAAAGCTGTGTCTTATTGTTTCTAACTTCTGCCAACATAGCAGCAAGAGTTGCTTCGACACTCTCTAATTGATCTATAGAATAACCTCTAGCACCTTCTCTAATACTTCTAGAATATTCTTGAGCCTCTCTTATCAACTTTTCAGCTTTTGCCTTTGCATCTTTGGTAATTTTACTATCTCCAACCAATTCCTGAGCTCTTATTGTAGCTTCTCTCATCATATTTTCTATTTCAGAATCAACTTGCTTATTTTTTATTATAATTTCATCGTTACAAGCCTTTATCTGTTGTTCTCTCTCTCTCTTTGCATCCTCTAATATAAAGTTTGCATCATTTCTAGCTGACTCAAGGATTGTATCTTGTTCTTTTATAATCTTAATAGCAGTGTCTAGCTCATATGGAAGAGCTTCTTTTAATTCATCAATAAGGTCAAGCATATCATCTCTGTCTACGCCTACCTTCTTAGATAGTGGAAAACCACTAGCTTCATTTAATATATTTTCCATATCACTTAATATTTCCATAATTTTAATATCTTCGCTCATAATGACCTCCATCAAAAATAACTTTCATAAGCCATAAAATAAACTTTATAATCTTACATAGTACAAATACCTAAGATATAAACTATATTTTCACTATACTAGTATAGCTTAATAACTCCTATTAAAGGGTACTTCTTTTCTTTTTTAACTCCTCTAAAACACATTTTGGAACTAAATTGTCTATATTTGCATCAAAGTTAAGAACTTCCTTAATCAGTGAAGAACTTATAAAAGAATATTTTGTATTAGTTGGTAAAATTACAGTTTCTATACTTTCCTCCAACTCTTTGTTCATATGGGCCATTTGTAACTCATAAGAAACATCTGCAGAGGATCTTACACCCCTAACTAATACTTTTATATCATTTTTTTTACAATAATCTATCAACAGTCCTTCAAAAAAAATAACCTCGACATTATCTATATGTTCAGTAGACTTTTTAATTAAATTCAATCTCTCTTCAATAGTAAAAAGAGTTTTCTTATTTGGATTTATTAAAATACCAATCTGTAACTCTCCAAATAACTTCGAAGCTCTCTCTATTATATCTACATGCCCATTTGTAATAGGATCAAATGTTCCTGCAAAGATTGCTTTTATAGGTTTATTATTCATCTTCTCCCTCCAAAGCATAAAATGACAATGTTGTAATTCCATACTTTTTCTCTCTATAATTAGATAGATTCCCTACATTATTTATTTTAATCTTACTATCATGCTCTACAATGATAATTCCATCTTCAGACAACAATTTATATTCCTCTATCATACTTAAAACATCTTCAAATAAGGATTCATAGTATGGTGGATCTACAAATATAATATCGAACTTCTTTTTCTGAGATGAAAGTTTTTTAATAGCTGATTTATAATCGTCTTTTATTATAAAACTCCTATCACTAAACTTTGTCTTATCTATATTGCTTTTTAAAACTTTTATACTTTCACTGCCTTTGTCACAAAAATATGCTTCTTTAGCACCTCTTGATAGACTCTCTATTCCCAAGGCACCACTACCTGAGAAAAGGTCTAATACAACGCTATCATAAACATGCATAGATATAATATTAAACATTGACTCCTTGACCCTATCAGTAGTGGGTCTTATATCGTCATTTATTGGTGCGTTTAATTTAAGTCCTCTTGCACTGCCAGATATTACTCTCATTGTCGACCCCCTTTTTTTACATTACTATTTATATTTTATCATACAATAGGTATTTTAACTAGAGTTAAGTTCTCATATAACTTCTATTTTTTTAAGTATTTCCTATAAAAAATAAATAAACTAAAGAGAAATATTTCCGCCTATATTTCTAAACATATGCTCTACCTTTTGCCTTATACCTTGATTATCTAAAGCTTTTAGTGATGGATCCTTAGAGTATATATCTCTTGCCTCCTTTTGAGCCATCCTTAATATCTTCATATGTTTGAACAAATTTGCCACTCTTAGCTCAGGAAGTCCGTGCTGTCTAGTTCCAAAGAAATCTCCTGGCCCTCTTATCTCTAAATCTTTTTCTGATATCTTAAATCCATCATTACTTTCTTCCATAATATTCATTCTTTTTTTACAGACATCTGACTTTGAATCATAAATCAAGGTACAATAGGATTTGTCACTACCTCTTCCCACACGTCCTCTTAACTGATGTAACTGTGATAGACCAAACCTTTCTGCATTTTCAATTATCATATAAGTTGCATTGGGAACATTTACACCTACTTCTATCACAGTAGTTGCAACTAGTATGTCCAATTTATGACTCTTAAAATCCTCCATTACTTTATCTTTTTCCTTGCTTTTCATCCTACCATGTAGAAGGCCAACTCTTAAATCCTTGAAAAAATAATGCTGTAGTTCTTCATATACCTCAGTTGCAGACTTAAGATCTAACTGTTCACTTTCTTCTACCAATGGACAAACCACATATGCCTGTCTTCCCTTTTCTATCTCACTTCTTAGATTTGAAAGATAAAACCTTTCTCTCTTATTTTTTTCAATAGCTATAGTCTCTACTGCTTTTCTTCCTGGTGGCAATTCATCTATAATAGATATATCAAGGTCTCCATAAAGTATCAATGCCAATGTTCTTGGAATTGGAGTCGCTGTCATTACCATTACATCTGGATTACTAGATTTAGAAGATAGTTTTGATCTTTGTCTAACTCCAAACCTATGTTGTTCATCAGTTATAACAAGACCTAGCTTCTCAAACTCTATCTTATCTTCTAGGAGTGCGTGTGTTCCTATTATAATATCTATTTGTCCATCTTTTAATTCTTCTAGTATTCTATTTGACTCTTTTTTACTGCTACTTCCAGTTAAGACTTCAACCTTTATATCCGTATTTTTAAAGAAATCACTAAAACTTTCAAAGTGTTGCTTAGCCAATATCTCTGTAGGAGCCATATAGGCACCTTGATATCCATTGAGTGCACAGTTGGCAAGCGCTAATTGTGCTACTACTGTCTTACCACTTCCTACATCTCCTTGAACTAATCTATTCATCATTTTATTTGAGCCCATATCTTCTAAAATATCATTATATGCTCTTTTTTGTGCCTTAGTTAAACTAAATGGTAGAGATTTTTCTATTTTTTCTAATTCATCATTTTTTTTAAAAACTATACCCTCAGATACGCTACTTCCACCTTTTATTGAAAATAAGCCTAGCTGCATAAATAAAAATTCTTCAAATATCAATCTAAACATTGCTATTTTTATACTATCTCTTGTAAGAGGAAAATGCATACTCTTGATTGCAAAATTTACATCACACATACCATACTTATCAAGAAGATACTTCGGAATATACTCTTTAACTTTGATGTCTGATGTCTCAAATATATTTCTTATCACTCCCATTATATCTTTATTGCTAACTCCATAGCTAAGTGGATATACAGGAACTATAATACCTATATTTTTATCAAGCTTATCATATTCAATTTCACAATTATGCATTTCTACATTCCCAAGATTATCTAGCTTTACAGTTCCAAATACCTTGACTATATCCCCTACTCTAAATGTATTTCTTAGATATGACTTATTAAAAAATACTAATTTTGCTGCAGCAGTTTCATCGCTCACAAAAAACTCAGTTATTTCAATTTTTTTAAGCCTGACACTTGAAATCCTATTTATTTTTACTTTTACAGTTATTTTTTCTGAATCTTCAAGTTGAAAAATTTTTTTCTCCCTGCTTCTATCTTCAAACTGCCTAGGAAAATAATACAAAGCATCATTTATTGTATAAATACCAAGCTTTGCCATTTTATCAGCTTTTTTAGGACCTACCCCTTTAATATATTGTATATTTTCATTCAATACACTGTACATTTTTTTCACCCACATTTATAAATTTATCAGAAAAGGAGAAGATTAAATTTCACCTTCTCCCCTTTATATCAATTATTAAATATTAATTATCCACATCAATAATAACAGGCAACTAAGTGCCCTATAAAACAATCTTTATCTATAATCTATTCAACAGATACTAAGTAGTAGTATAGAGGCTGTCCACCATAATATAATTCTACATCAACATCTTCAAATTTTTCCTGAATTAACTCTGCAAATTCTCTTGCACTATCTTCTTCCACGCTCTCACCATAGTATAAAGTTACTATATCTGAGTCGTCATCTATCATATCAGCTATAACATTTTTAGTAACGTCTTCTACACTCTTACCAGATGATATAAGCTTCTTTCCTGTGATGCCTATTACATCTCCTTCTTTGACTTCTATTCCATCCATAATAGTATCTCTTACAGCATATGTAATTTCACCTGACTTTATATTTTCTAAAGTATCAGTAAAGTTTTCCATGTTCTGATCTGCTTCTGAATCTGGATCAAATCCTATCAAACATCCTATTCCCTGAGGAATATTTTTTGTAGGAACTACATATATATTCTTTTCAGAAATTTCTTTTGCTTGATTTGCAGCCATAATTACATTTCCATTGTTTGGAAGGATAAATATATTCTCTGCATTAATCATATCTATTGCATTCATAAAATCTTCTGTAGATGGATTCATTGTCTGTCCACCTTCTATTACTATATCTACTCCTAGTTCTTCAAATATTTCTGCTAGACCTCTTCCCATAGTAGTTGTGATAAATCCATATTTCTTCTTATCTTCATTTAGTACGAAACCTTCACTTTTATTTACTAATTCAGTATCAGTTTTCTTTTCTTTTTTCTCAATTTCTTCCTGCTCATCATCAGGTATTATCTGATTTTCGTGCTGAAGTCTCATATTTTCTATTTTGATAGTCAATAACTGACCATATTTAAGTGCTTCTTGAAGTGCATCTCCTGGGTTGTTTGTATGTACGTGAACCTTTACTACTCCATCATATCCTACAACTACTAAGCTATCTCCATACTTAAGCATTAAGTCTCTCATAGTATCTGAGTCGATTTTATCTGACTCCAATATAAATTCTGTACAGTATCCAAACTCTATATCTACACATCTAGCACTTTCGCTTGCAGTCCCAACTCTTTGAACTTCTTTTACTTTTGCTTTTTCTTCCTTGTGTCCTTCTAATTTAATTGGCTGTCCCTTGATAGCCTCAAGCATACCTTCATACAGGCATACTAATCCCTTACCACCAGAGTCTACAACTCCAGCATCTCTTAAGTTTACTAATAAGTCAGGAGTTCTTTCTAAAGATGCATTTGATTCCTTAACTACTAACTCGAAAAATTCTATTATATCCTTGTGCTTCTTTGCATTTTTAACTGCAAAATCACCTGATTCTCTTACAACTGTCAAAACAGTACCTTCAATTGGCTTTATAACGGCCCTATAAGCTGTATCTGATCCTGCCTTTAATGCTTTCGAAAAAGCAATTACATCCAATTCTTTTTTTCCTTCTACTGATTGTGCAATACCTCTTATTATCTGGGACAGTATAACACCTGAGTTTCCTCTAGCCCCCATCAAAGAGCCCTTTGACAGAGCCTTACCTATCTCTTCAATATTATCCTTCTCTAGCTTATCAAGCTCTCTAATTGCAGATGCTATTGTAAGAGACATATTAGTTCCTGTGTCTCCATCAGGAACAGGGAATACATTTAATCTGTCTATCAAATCCTTGTTGTTTTGAAGATGATTAGCACCAGATATAAACATCTCTCTAAATAATTTACCGTCTATAGTTTGTTTCATTCCTTCTCCTCCTGATTATTTGACTCTTATTCCTTGAACACTTACAGTAACTTGGTTAACCTTTATACCAGAATAAGTTTCAACTGTGTATTTAATTCTTTCAATAATATTGTTTGCTACAGTAGTTATATTAGTACCGTACTGTAGTATAACAAAGATTTCTATATCTACTTCTTTATCATTCAATTCTACAATATTTACACCCTTAGTTGCATTTTCTCCCTTTAAAAGTTCTACAATACCCTTTGACTTAGATGAGAACCCAACTAAACCGTAGCTTTCAGTAGCTGCTTTATAAGTTAACTGAGCAAGTACATGCTTGTTTATTTCTATCTGTCCTAAATTATTGCTGATTACTGAGCTCATAAACTACCTCCTAATTCATATATAAAATTTAATATCTAAAAGAGATTATCCTTAATCCTTTTAGAACGAATTTTCCACTATTAAATCCTGTACTTTATATTATACAAAAAAATCCGCATTAATGCAATTTTTTACTTGATTTTTTGATTTTACTATGATATGATTAATTATGTTTTTAGGCTTAATATTTTAGTATTAAGGAGGTGTACATAGTGTCAAGAATATGTAGCGTGTGCGGTAAAGGTAAGGTATCTGGAAATAAGGTATCACACTCAAATAAGCATAATAGAAGAACTTGGTCAGCAAACTTAAGAAACGTAAGAGTTGTTGAAGAAGGAACTGCAAAGAGAGTTTCTGTTTGTACAAGATGTTTACGTTCAGGAAAAGTTGAAAGAGCATAGTAATTATTAAATAGGCTGTGGGATTTATTCCACAGCCCTTTTTATGCTTTATTTTCTGAAAGTAATAACCGCCTTAAACAAATCTCCATCCAGATACAAGTCCAAGCTTCCGCCCTGAGCCTCTACATATCCCTTTGCTATAGATAGACCCAATCCAGATCCTTCAGTGTTTCTAGACTTATCTCCACGTTTAAATCTTTCTAAAATATCATCTACCTCATAATCTATTTCAGTTGCTGAGATATTTTTAAATACTATTTCTACCTGTTTGTTCTCTATATTATTTATTTCGATGTATGCCCTAGTGTTTTCCATCGCATACTTAGAAATATTCACCAATAAATTTTCAAATATCCTATAAGTTTTTTCTCCGTCTAAGTTTAATATAACTTTTTCTTCCGGGAAATCTGTTTTTATGGTGATATTTTTATTTTTCATTCTATCGCCTAGCTCAAATATACTCTGTTTCATCAACTCAACTACATCAATATCATTCATATCTAAACTGATATTTCCCGTTTGTGCCTTAGAAATCTCAAACATATCATCTATTAAAACCTTTAATCTTTCTGATTTTTTATATATAGTGTCTATATACTTTTGTGATTCTTCACTAGTTTCTACTGTTTTCAAGAGATCAGTATAGGTAAGAATTGATGTAAGTGGAGTCTTTAAATCATGGGAAACATTTGATATAAGCTCACTTTTCATCTTCTGACTCTTAATCTCTTCATCAACAGACTTCTTATATGCCTTTTGTATACTTACTAATTGTCTTTTTACCTCTTCGTATACACCTACATTTTTTCCTGTTATATCTTTTTCAAGATTTCCATTTGCTATCTCCTTAGTTAAGTCCAAAAGATTTACATAGTCCTTAGAACCTTGCCTAATTTCACAAGCAACTACTTTAGCAAATATTATAAATACTATTAGGTATACAATCAAAATTACTATCCAAATAGATAGTTCTAGGACAAACACAGACACAACGGATAGAAATCCTAGAGCAACTATAATTATCCCAATTAAAAATAATCTATTGTACCTTTTTTCAAAATCAGTATTTATAAGACTTCGAAAAACTCTTGCTATCTCGCTAAACAAACTAGTAAATAATCTCACAATTAAACTCTTTTGAGACATATACTTTAGTATACCCATTTTAAAAGCCATTTTAACCAAAGATGTACAAATAAATGCCATCAAAAACACTAAAAACCAATATCCTATATTCATTAAATTGACTACTTGCTTTGCTATACCGAGCTTTACACCATTTGCTATAATCAATTTTAATAAATTACCAGTTATCGTTTCTCTTACAATCTTTATAGGAACACTATCGCTTAGTAATGATGAGTATAGAAATACAAATATTGTGAAAATAATTTCAAAAGGAAGCTTATTAAATCTATTTAAGCCTCTAAACCACTTTAGCTTTTCCGTTGGTATTAAAAGTGTAATTACAGCAATAATAAATATCAACACCCTGGCTATAGTTTCTATCATTTTATATGAATTTCTTTCACTTTTATTTATATAGTTACTTACTGAGTCATAACTCGTATAGAAGTTGGCATTAATACTTCTCGGAACTGCATATACAAACTTCATATTTTTAATAGATTCTATTTTGTAGTTAGAAAAATCACTTGAAGGATCTCCATTTATAAAAGACATTTCTCCAATATTTTTATTAGACTCCAAATCTAGAAAATAATTATTCATAGAGTCTTTATTTATTCCATAACACGCCAGCATCTTACCATGCCCTTTGTTATCATATTCAATAACAACATAGTTCATAAAAACCTTTTTAAGTGATTCTATATCAAAATTTTTAAAGTCATAATTGGCTAAGTTATAGCCAGTCTCGGTATTTTCACAATAGTATTTTATATTTCCATAAGAATTTAATAGGAAATCATTTAAGTCATCAAAGCTATTATTAAAAGCATTTTTTATACTATAGCTATCCATTTCACTGGAATAATAATCAACGTTTACATTGTCTACCATAGATTTTATTGTTTCTTCTGATAGAAATAAATCCGATGGTTTTATTAATTTATTTTTTTCTGCCTGATAACTTTTATAATATAGGTAATAATTAGTATTATACAAATCCGATGCATACTCTTCTGATTCAAATGGATTTGATTTATTCTTTTGTACTTTTACTTCGACATAATGATATCTATAAATCATAGTAAATGAAAGTATCAACATCACTACTAGCACAATGAATGTAAATATATTTCTTTTTTTATTTTTAGATTTTATCGACTTTATATCCAACGCCCCACACCACCTTTAGATACTTCGGGTTTTTGGAGTCAAGTTCTATTTTTTCTCTTATATTTCTTATATGAACCATCACTGTATCTGTATTAATAGCACTTTCATTCCATACCTTTTCATAGATTTCTTCTGAAGAAAATACCCTTCCTGGATTTTTCATCAATAGATTTAGTATTTTAAACTCTATCGGAGTTAACTTTACTGGATTGCCATCTATAGATACTAGTTTTGTATTTTCATTTAACTCCAATCCACCTATTACGTAAAGTCCTTCAGTCATTTCATCTTCTTCATTGCTGTCAATTAGATTAAGATATTTCGTATATCTTCTAAGTTGTGAGTTTACCCTAGCTAATAGCTCTAGTGGCTTAAATGGTTTATTTACAAAGTCATCTGCACCTATATTAAGACCCATTATCTTATCCACCTCTTCAGATTTTGCTGAAAGTATAATTACTGGGAAATCATGCTTTTCTCTTAACTTCATTATCATAGTAACGCCATCCATAACTGGCATCATAATATCTACTATTGCAAGATGTATCTCATTTTTTTCTATAATCTTTAGACCTTCTAATCCATTATATGCCTTGTATACCTCATAGCCTTGATTTAATAAGTATATCTCAATGGCATCTGCTATTTCTTTTTCATCCTCTACAACCAATATACTATAAGAATTCATATATGCCTCCCTTCTAAGTTCATAAACACATTTAAATTATAATATTAAAGAATATACATAGTAATCCAAAGATCCACCACATATATTCTTTATTATCTTCTATCTATAATCAGCTACTTTATTTTGACTACCAAAACGCAGCCGTCTCGAACATCTATATGGCAAATATTATCCAACATTACATTCGATATACCTCTAGGGACAGAGTACTCCATATCAAATTCATCTAATGGATACTCTAGATTTCTTAGAGTAACCCCCTTAGCATCCCCCCTAAAAGGTATTACTGATACTAAGTCACCAGGCTTTCCTTCAAGTGTAAGCTCATCATTTTCAAGAATATATACTTCTTCTTTTTCACTTATTATTCTAGGGTAAGCCCCTCTTTTTAATATATAGTGCAAAAGTCCTATATTGCTGATCTCATGATCTATTCTACCACCTAATGCTGCAAATATATCTATGCACATATTTCCACGTTCAATCGCTAAAAGAATGCCTAACTCTGAGTCAGTTTCATTTTTTTTCGATGGGTATTTTGTAAATTCTACTTCTTTACTCTCATAGTAACTTAAAGTCTCTTTGTCTATAGAGTCCAAATCACCAACTATATTGTTGGGTACAATTCCCATTTTATATAGATGATTTGCCCCACCGTCTACGGCTATTATAGTGCTATAATGCTTTGACTCTATTATTTTTTTTAATATATCATAATCTTCAACTTCTCCATTTAAAATCAAACAGGCTCTGTTTGAAGACATAAACTCTCCGTACAATTATATCAACTACTTTCCTTGAGCAGCTTCTCTTAAATCTCTCACTGCCTTATTTATATCATCGTGTCCAAATATAGCTGATCCAGCAACTAAAACATCTGCTCCTGCATCTACTATCTCTTTAATATTTGAAGATTTAACTCCACCATCTATTTCTATTAAAACGTCTGGATTTTTTTCTTCTATAAGTGCCTTTAACTCTTTTGTTTTTTCTATAATTTCAGGTATAAACTTCTGTCCACCAAAACCAGGATTTACTGACATAAGAAGAACCATATCAATATCTTTAATTACATGCTTTATAGTAGATATCGGTGTAGCAGGGTTAAGAACTACTCCTGCCTTCATTCCATGTGATTTTATATTTTGAATCGTTCTATGAAGATGTGTACATGTTTCTTGATGAACAGTTATAACATCACATCCAGCATCTGCTAGAGCTTCTATATAGTCATCTGGATCAGTTATCATAAGGTGAGCATCAAATACCATATCTATATCTTTTCTTATGCTCTTTATAATTGCAGGTCCAAAAGTAATATTTGGCACAAAATGTCCATCCATTACGTCTAAGTGTAAGTACTCACAACCTGCTGCTTCTACCTTTTTACAGTCTTCTAATAAATTGGCAAAGTTTGCCGATAATATCGATGGTGCTAATTTCATAATAATTCCTCCTAATAAAACCTATTTTGGCTTATAACTTTCTTTTAAATTTTCCTTTTAAATTATTTATTTCATCCAAGATATGAAGATAGCTTTCGTACCTTCTCTTAGAAATATTTCCTTCTTCAACAGCTTCTTTTACTCCACATCCAGGCTCATTTTTATGAATACACTTAGATCCAAATCTGCAATCTGCATACTGTCCAAACTCAACAAAATACTCTTGCAACTCTTCTATTTCGATGTTATTTAATTCAAGTGAACTAAACCCTGGTGTATCAGCAATAATAGCATTTTTTCCTATCTTATAAAGTTCTGCATGTCTAGTAGTATGCTTACCTCTGCCTAGCTTTTTTGATATTTCAGCTGTTTCAAGTTTAAAACTAGGATCTATTGCATTTAATATACTTGACTTTCCTACACCAGACTGACCAGCAAATACAGATATAGAGTCTTCCAACTCTTCTATTATCTTATCTATATTTTCGCCTGTAACAGTACTTACAGTAATCACTTTATATCCTATTTTTTCAAATTCTTCTTTTATTGATCTTGTTATTTCACCATCTTTATCTAGGTCAATTTTTGATAGTACTATTACAATCTCTAAATTTTCCTTTTCTGAAAAAATGATGAATTTATCTAATAAGGACATATTTGGACTAGGTTCTTTAATTGAAAATGTAATAATAACTTTTTCAACATTTGCAATCGGTGGTCTAACTAGCTCGGACACTCTTTTATGAATATCTTCTATAACACCCTTCTTTTCATCCTCATCTACTACACTTATAGATACTCTATCTCCTACTAAAGGTGTTATATTCTTTTTTCTAAATAGCCCTCTAGCCTTACATTCGTATAACTGATCTCCTACTTCTACATAGTAAAAACCACTTATGCCTTTTATTATTATCCCTTTCAGCATTATTCCTCCATTTTCTACTAATAATCGTATTTGCATATTTACATATACGCTATTCACATCTATACTACATAATAACATATTAAAGAATTCAATAAAAGATTTAATCTGATACAAATCAAATTTATTTAAATAATACTCTAGACTTAATCTCTAGTATTTTTATATAACAAATCCACCATTTATTCCTATTATTTGACCAGTTATAAAGTCAGCCTTTTCTGATGCCAAAAATAATACCATAGCTGCAACATCTTCTGGATAACCTAACTTCATCAAAGGTGTATCTTCCTTTAGTGCATTTACATCGTCTTCTGAAAAAGAACTCATCATATCTGTCATAATAACACCGGGTGCCACAGCATTTACGCTGACTCCTGATGGTCCAACTTCCTTGGCTAGAGCCTTTGTAAATCCTATAACACCTGCCTTTGATGCTGAGTATGCTACCTCACAGCTTCCACCTGTAACACCCCACATAGATGCCAAATTTATTATTTTTCCACTATGATTTGATAACATTACCTTCAAAGCCTCTTTAGAACAAAGAAAAACAGATTTTAAATTTGTGTTTATAAGATCATCCCACTCTTCCTCGCTCATATCTGTTATCAAACCTTCTATACTTACTCCTGCATTATTAACCAGTAAATCTAAATTTCCATATCTCTGTATGCAATAATCAATTAATCCCTTTACCTCATCTCCATTTGAAACATTAGCAGGGTATGTGTCTACCTCACATCCTTCTTCTTCAAGCATTTCTTTTAGTTCTAGGGCACATTTTTCAGACTTATTATAGTTTATTATCACTTTATAATTATTTTTTGCAAGATCTATACATATTTGTCTTCCTATACCTCTAGAACCACCTGTTACTATTGCTATTTTTTTCAATTTATTTACATCCTTTCGCAATCAAAAAGAGTTATCTTTAAAGATAACTCTTTTTAGTTTTTTATTTAGTTTGTGCTTCCAGAATCTCCACCAGTATTTCCCCCTGTGTTTCCACCGTCTGTGTTCCCGCCAGTATTTCCACCTGTGTTTCCACCGTCTGTGTTCCCACCAGTATTTCCACCTGTGTTTCCACCGTCAGTATTTCCGTCAGTATTTCCACCTGTGTTTCCACCGTCTGTGTTTCCGCCAGTATTTCCACCTGTGTTTCCACCAGTATTTGAATTATCTGTATCAGGTATATCAGTGCTTGGAGCGTCTTCAACTATGCTTGGACTTTCTTTCTTTGGTCTTTTTCCCTTACTTACTACCAAAGATACCTTTTGTCCTTCATCATTGGATCCACCAATTAAACTTTGACTTAGCACTGTGCCTTCTTCTGCACTATTATATTCATATTTTATATTTCCTAACAAAAGCCCATTGTCGTTAAGTAATTTTTCGGCCTGAGTTAGTTTTAGACCTACTACATTAGGGACTGGTACCTTTGAATTACCCTTACTTACAACAACACCAACTGAGTCTCCCTTTTTAAGCTTTGCACCTGGACTAGGAGTTTGTGTTATTATTTTACCTTCACTTACTTGACTACTATACTCTTGTGATTTGACAACTATATTGAGCCCAGTTCCATTGACCGCATTTTGTGCTTGCTCTATAGTCATATTAACTACACTTGGAACTGTAACATCTTCTCCACTTTTACCAGAAAAAGGACTAAATCCAAAATACTTGGCTGCTATAACGCCATAACCTATCAATATCATTATAAGTATAGCTGCTATTATTTTTAATCTCTTTCTTGATTTTGGTGATTCTTTTTTGCTTGCCTTTTTTCTTTCTTTCCTTAGCTCTCTTCTTGACTTAGTTGTTTCTTCTTCGTCATCATAATAATCTTCATCTTCATCGTCATAATAATCTTCATCATCATAATAACTTTCATCAGCATATGAATCTTCTGGACCACCATACATAGCTGGTCTTCTTCCATTAAATAAACTTGGGTCTCTCCTATTCATATCTGTTGTAGCAAAGTTATCATAATCTTTGACATATGGTAGATCAATATTTTTCTCTACAAACTCTATATCTTCTATTAATTCCTCAGCCGTTTGGTATCTATTTACAGGTTCTTTTTCTGTTAACTTACCTATAATAGTCCTAACACTCTTTGGAATTCTCACTATCTCTTCTTCAGAAAAAGTAACTTCCTCATTAATATGCTTTAAGGCTATTGAAATTGGACTGTCTCCAACAAATGGAACTCTTCCAACTACCATTTCATACATCACTATTCCAAGAGAATAAAGGTCCGCATTACTAGTTAAATGCTTGCCTTTTGCTTGTTCAGGTGAAATATAATGAACAGAGCCTATTACACTTCCCATATTTGTCATAGTAGAGCTAGTTACAGCCTTTGCTATACCAAAGTCAGCAACTTTAACAAGCCTACCATCTTTTGATATCAAAATATTATGTGGCTTTATATCTCTATGAATAATACCACTTCTATGTGCAGCTCCCAAGGCTTGAGCAATCTGCTTAGCTATATCTAAAGCTGTATACTCTTCCAAAGAACCTTCATTTTGTATTATTTCTTTAAGATTTTGACCGTCTACATACTCCATTACTATATAGTGAACCTTACCATCTTCACCAACATCATAAACATTTACTATATTTGGATGAGATAGACTTGCTACGGCCTCTGCCTCTCTTTTAAACTTCACTAAGAACTCTTGATCGTCTACGTATTCTGGTCTTAATACCTTTACTGCTACTATTCTATTTAACAACTTATCCCTAGCTTGATATACAAAGGCCATTCCGCCATCGCCTATTTTTCTAAGGATTTCATATCTATTTCCTAATACTGTCGCTCCCATAATAACACCACCTTACGCCATAACTATTATTACAGTAACATTGTCTTTACCTGAAGAACTATTAGATAAATCTATTAGATCATCGGCTAGAGTGTTGGCATCTTCATCTTTTTCAAATACCTTTTCAATGTCTCTTCTATCCACAGCTCCAGTTAAGCCATCAGTGGCTAATAATAGTCTTTCACCTTCTTCTAGCTCTCTGGTAAATATATCTACAACTACTACTGGCTCTGTTCCTACAGCTCTAGTTATCTTATTCCTGTCAGGATGTACTCTTGCTTCTTCTTCTGTAATAATATTGGCCTTTACATATTCTTCTACTATAGAGTGATCTGAAGTTATCTTTTCTAGCTTACCTTCTTTGTTCACCAAATAGCATCTACTATCCCCTACATTTGCTATATATGCTGTTCCCTGATAAAGCACAGCAAGTGTAAGAGTTGTGCCCATTCCTTCATAGGATATGTCTTCCTTAGATTTTTCATATATCATTGAATTCACAGTATTGTATGATTGCTTTATTATATCATCAATATATTCAATCTTTATAGTATCATTTTGTATTAGCTTATCATTAAATAGCTCTATAATATTTTCAACAGCTAGCTGACTAGCTACCTCACCTTTATTATGGCCACCCATTCCATCAGCTATAGCAAAAATACCTACTTCACTATCCTCTCCAACTTCCACAATTTCTCCCTTGCAATAGTCTTCATTATTTTTTCTGACCATTCCTATGTGAGAAGTACATACAAAATCCATAATCTTCCTCCTTCAACTGTTACTTGAACTTTCTTCTTAACTGACCACAGGCACCGCTTATATCTGAGCCCATAGAATTTCTTATAGTAACAGGTATATTCTTTTTATCTAGATAATTTTTAAACCTATTAATATACTCCATATCCGGCTTTTCAAAGTCTCTTTCTTCTATTGGATTGATTGGAATCAAATTGACATGACAAAGCATACCTCTCAATAGTTCTACCAATCTCTTTGCTTCTTTTTCCGAATCATTAGTATCTTTTATTAATGAATATTCAAATGTAACTCTTCTATTTGTCTTTGAAATATAATAATTACATGCATTTATAATTTCTTCTATTGAATATTTATTAGCAACTGGCATTATTTTCTGTCTCTCATCATCAAATGGAGAGTGTAGAGAAATGGCAATATTAATCGGCAACTCAAGATCTGCTAGATCCATCATCTTATCTACAAGACCGCAAGTGGATAATGTTATATGTCTATAACCTATGTTTAGACCACTCTCTTCATTTACAAGCTTTAAAAATCTCTTTGTGTTTTCAAAGTTATCTAAAGGTTCTCCACTTCCCATCATTACGATATTTGATACTCTTTTTCCTAGATCTTCTTGAACTTTCATTATCTGATCTAGTATTTCCCAAGCTTCCAAGTTTCTTTCCAAACCATCTATTGTTGATGCACAAAATCTACATCCCATTCTACATCCTACTTGATTAGAAACACATACTGTAATTCTGTCTTCATATTCCATAGCCACTGTTTCTATAATATTTCCATCGTTTAATAAAAATAAATACTTTTTTGTTTTATCTATTTTTGAATCAAGTCTAAGATCTATATCTATATTTCCTATAATTGACTTTTCTCTTAACTTATCTCTTAATGACTTTGGAATATTTTTCATCTCATCAAAATCTCTTACATTTTTATATATCCAAGAAAAAATTTGCTTTGCTCTAAACTTTTTTTCTCCAATACTTAGAATAAATTCCTTCATTTCTTCTTCTGTGAGATTTTTTAACACTATCTTCCCTTTATACATTATATCACACCTCTAATACTTTTTAAATTTTTTTCATCTTACAAATAAAGAATCCATCCATATTGTTCTCGTAAGGATATATATTAATGTATCCCTCATCTAATGTTTCCTTATTTATGTCTATATTTTGAATAGATTCTAGTGTGAAGTTTTTATTTTCTTCTAAAAAATTTTTGATTACATCAATATTTTCTTCTTTAAATATTGTGCAAGTAGAGTATATCAAAGTTCCACCGCTTTTTACATAGCTAGATGCATTTTTAAGTATATTCATCTGTATATCTGGCAGATTATTTACATCTTCCTCGCTTTTGTATTTTATTTCTGGTTTTCTTCTTACTATACCAATACCAGAGCAAGGAACATCGCTTAAAACGTAATCAAACTTTTCTACATAATCTTCATTCAAAACTGTAGCATCTGATTTTTCAGATCTAATATTTTTTAGTCCCAATCTCTTGGCATAGCCGTCTATAAGCTTTATTTTATGATCATAAATATCCTGAGATACTACTTCTCCTGTATTGTTCATTATTTCTGCAATATGAGTACTTTTGCCACCTGGAGCTGCACACACATCCAATACCTTTGAACCTTCTTTAGGGTTTAAAACTTTGGCTACCAACATTGAGCTAATATCTTGTATGCTTATATAGCCTTTTCTAAACATAATATTTTTTTCTATATTTTTAAAGTTTTCAACTTCTAGAGCTTCATCAAAGCCATCAACCTTTTTTGCTACTATCTGATCAGCACTTAGATTGCTTATTATAAATTCTAACATATCTTCATAACTTTCGTGTCTATATGCCTTACTTTTATTTATCCTTATATACAGTTTAGGCTTTTCATCTAGCGCCTTTATAATTTTCTTTGTCTTTTCTTTTCCGTGCTCCTCTATCAGTCTATCCACTATCCATTTTTCATATGAGTACTTTATTGCTATATTATCAGATGTATCTTCTTTTATTTTAAATATTTCTTCCTTTTGTCTAGATACATTTCTAAGAATAGCATTTACAAAGCTAGAAGACTTTTTATCTATTTTCTTCATCATATTAACAGACTCATTGATAGCCGCATAGTCAGCAACTCTATCAAGGAAAACTATTTGATATACACCCATTCTTAATATAGTTTTTACTGAATGTTGCATTTTTCTAACCTTTATTTTTGATAGCTTATTAATCATATAGTCAATATATCTTTTATTTTCTATAACACCATACACTAGTTCAGTGACCAAACCTCTATCTCTATCATCTATCTTTTCCTTATCCAAATGGGAATTTAAAGATATATTGGAATAATTTTTATTTATTTCTATATCCATCAATACCTTGTACGCGATTTTTCTTGCCGACATATAATCTCCTTCCAAGATTTTCATATCTTTCTTATTATCTATTCTGTTTTTCAATCTTGCTGTTGCCTATATATGAGTATTTTAATAATTATATATAAGCCAGTATTATCTATTATAACCTATCATTCATATTAAATAATATAAATAGTGAAATTTCCCAAGTCATTTTATGTTTTTTTTATTTAAAGACTTTTATTTATAATTTTATAATTAATTCCCCAGAGTTATGTTCCTAATTTTATACAATATATTTTATTTTTTTTATATTAATCTATGTTATTAGCTCTTTTATTTAATTTATTAAAATATAAAACAGGCTATCGTTACAACAAACAATATGACTATGTGCATAGCACATAGTCATATTTAATATTTCTTATTAATCATTATTTCTCGCGATCACAACTAATCTAAGTAATTGTAAAATAGCAGAAAGCGCCGCTGCTACATACGTCAATGCCGCTGCCTTCAATACTTTCTTACTTTGATACTTTTCTTCTTGTCCAACAATCCCCAAAGAGTCTAATTGGATTAAAGCTCTTCTTGAAGCATTAAATTCTACAGGAAGAGTTACTAATTGAAACAATACTGTTGCAGAAAATAATACTATTCCTACCCACAGTAAGTTTTTATTTACAAAAAATCCCATTAAAATTATTATCCAAGATGCTGATGATGCAAAGTTTACTGCTGGAACAATCGCACTTCTAATAACTAAAGGAACATAAGATTCCTTGTGTTGAATTGCATGGCCACACTCATGTGCTGCAACTGAAATTGAAGTTATAGAAGTTCCATAATAAACATCTTCAGAGAGATTAATTTTTCTACTCCTTGGATCATAGTGATCCGATAAAGTTCCTCTCACTGGATATATCGCTACAGATGAAAGCCCATTAGAGTCTAGTATTCTCCTTGCAACTTGTTCACCCGTCATTCCCCTTGCAGATCTTACTTTAAAGTATCTACTAGTTACAGAATTGACCTTAAAAGATGCATATGCTGATAATATAATAGCTGGTAATAATATTATCAGCGTACTATCCCAATAAAATCCAAATGGATACATAAAATTCACTCCTTATCTAAAAATACTACTTTAAAATTGTTCCCTTCTCAATAGTATTTCCCTTTATATATTCTGACACAGGCATTCTTTTTTTATTTGGCATTTGTAAATCAATTATTAAAAGTGATTTGCTTCCACAAGAAACTTCTAAACCATCCTTACTAACACCAATAACTGTACCCGCTAATTCTTTGCTCTCTTTATCTATTACTTTTGTCTTCCAAATTTTCATCTTTCCATAGTCTGAATTACACCAAGCTCCTGGCCAAGGAATTGTTCCTCTAACAAGATTATGTATATCAATTGCATCTTTTGAAAAATCTATATGACCTAAATTTTTATCCATCATAGGTGCATATGTAGACAATGAATCATCTTGTTTTGTTCTAGTATAGCTATTGTCATCTATTGACTTGATTGTTTCGCTAAGTACTTTTGCACCTTCTTGCATCATCCAATCATGAAGTTGACCTGCTGTTATTTCATCATCCAGTTCAAACTCCTTTGTCATTATAATATCTCCAGTGTCAAGACCTTCATCCATAAACATAGTTGTGACACCAGTTTTGACATCTCCGTTTATTATCGACCAATTGATTGGAGCTGCCCCTCTTAATTTTGGTAAAAGAGATACATGTACATTTACACATCCATACTTAGGTATTTCTAATAACTCTTTTTTCAAAATTTGTCCATAAGCTATTACGACTATAAGTTCTGGCTCTAGACTTTTTAACTCTTCTATAAACTCTGAGTCTGATGCTTTTTGAGGTTGCATTACTTTTAAACCGTGCTTCAGTGCCACTTCCTTAACTGGTGACATTGCTAACTTTTTACCTCTCCCCTTGGGTCTATCTGGCTGTGTAACTACAGCACATACATCATGACCATCAGCTATTATTCTCTCCAGAGAATCTACAGAAATATCTGGTGTTCCCATAAAAATAATACGCATACTACTCACCCTTTTCTTATTTTAATTTATTGTATCTTCTTCTTTTTCTTCATTAACTTTTTCTACAAATAAAACACCTTCTAGGTGATCTAATTCATGACAAAATGCTCTTGCTAAAAAGCCTTCTCCCTCTAATTCAATTTCTTCTCCAAATCTATTTTGAGCCTTAAGCTTTACATAGTTTGGTCTAGTTACATCACCTATAAAATTTTCTACACTCAAGCAGCCTTCAGGATCAGTTTGTTCGCCTGATGATTCAACTATCTCTGGATTGATTAGTTCTATTAGACCTTCTCCAACATCCACTACAACTGCTCTTCTAATAATACCTACCTGAGGTGCTGCAAGTCCTACACCATCATTTTCATACATAGTATCTGCCATATCATCTAGTAAAGTATGTAATCTTTCATTAAAATCTATCACCTTTTTACACTTTTTATTTAAAATTGGATCTCCCATTTTTACTACATTTCTAATTGCCATTTTATCCTCCTTGTTTTTCAATTAATTCAATTATATATTACTACTATATAACTATATTAACATTATTTCTTATATTTTTTAATATTTTTTACAAAATTTATTATTGCTTTATATAAAGCTATTTGGATTTTGCTCAATACTGATAATAATATCTTCATCAAATATTTCATCAAATTTATTTATGCAAATGTATTTTATCATAGACTTTAATTTTTTTACATCTATAAAACTATCTTTAACAATAACTTGCCATCTATATTTATTATTTATCTTATTTATAGAACACTCATTTGGCC
>PPYF01267495.1_pt1 | contig 27776 bp, 22 predicted proteins | sample 1559871 | NCBI WGS metagenome assembly PPYF01 (sample SAMN08240021, study PRJNA423297) | Human gut metagenome, whole genome shotgun sequencing project.
ATAAAAATGCTTACTATTAGACCGTAGACAATGGCAATGGCGGCAGCTTCCGTGGCAGTAAAAATACCGCCGTAAATACCGCCGAGGATGATCACCGGCATCAAAAGTCCGGGAAAAGCCGATATAAATGATTTGAACAGCGGTTCATGCGAGGATTCGGCAAGACTCTTTTTTGCAATCTTAACGTCAAGATATTTTTTGTGCATGAATCGGTTGACCAAGATCATGGCAACCATGGCCAGAAGTCCTGGGATCACGCCTGCAATAAACATATTTCCAATGGAAGCGTTGGCAGTTACACCGTATACCACCATGGGGATGGATGGCGGAATAAGGATCCCAAGAAAACCTGCGGCCGAGGCCAAAGCAGCCGAGTATTCCTGCTTGTAGCCCGTTTTTTTCATTTCGGGAACCATAATGCCGCCTATAGCCGCAACGGTTGCAACTGCAGCTCCGGAAATGGCACCGAAGAATGCACTACCAACTATGGTTATTGTGCCAACGGCTGAGGTAGATTTTTTAAACAGGGCCTTGGTGAAGGCAATTAGACGTGAGGAAACGCCGCCGCAACGCATGATATCGCCGGCAAAAATGAAAAACGGTACTGCCATCAGAGCGAAGGAATCAAGTTGCGAAAAGGAGACGGTGGTAACCAAATTTCCAGGAAAACGGGTAAAAAGCAATACGTAGAGTACTCCCGAAATGCCGAAGGCAAAAGCTATGGGCATGCCGAGAATGATCAGAAGTAAAAAAGCACAAAGTAAAATCATTTGCGTCCTCCTTTTATAAGCACATCTAGCACTCTGACCAATGCATGAAATGCAGCCAAGCAAAGAGCCACCAGGACCACGAGATAGACGGTAAACATGGGGAAGCCTATGGCCGGAGTCATTTGATCATTTTCGTAGGTTGAGATCACGAGGTTTAGACTGTAAAAAATGCAACCTGCGAGAAAAATAAGCACCATGGCGTTAAGGATGACGCGTATGTCCAGATTGCGACGCTTCATATAATCGGAAAGAATATCGATGTTGATATGTTCCTGTTTGGATACGGCTAGCGATGCTCCTAAAAAGGTCATCCAAATCATACAGTATCTTGTCAGCTCTTCACTCCATACCAAGGAGTAGAAAAAACAATAACGCGTAATTACCTGCAAAAATGCAACGGCTGACATCACGATTAAAAGTGAACCTATGGCTACGGCTTCAAATTTCGCTAGTGCAGAATCAATTCTATCCAATACTGGCATTATTTTTCTCCGTCTGAAAAGCCCTGATGAAAAAGAGGTTCAACAGGGCTGTGAGTATGATTATTCGGCTTTGCCTATGGTCTTCATCATTGAATCATAGATGTTCTTATCGATCTCGTCGGCAAACTTAGGCCACACCTTGGAAGCGCTTTCTACGAATTCTTTAAGCTCGTCGGCGGAGAGATCGTTAATTTGTATCCCGTCATTTTTGGCAGAATTTTCATATTTTTCACGATATTCAACGTTGAGCTTGCGCTGATAATCACGAGTATCGACGGCTGCATCGGTTAGTATCTTTTGCAGATCCTCCGGCATGCTCTTCCATACCTTGGAGGAAATCATGATAGGAGACGGGCAATAAATGTGGTTGGTAAGGCTGTAATACTTGTTGACCTCAAAGATCTTATGGGTATATGAAAGTAAAATGCCGTTGTCCTGACCGTCAACCACACCTGTTTGGATCGCAGAGTACACCTCGTTGTAGGGCATTATGGTCGGATCGCAGTTTACGGACTTCATCCACTCGGCAAGTACCGGAGATGCTGGGACGCGTAGTTTCAGTCCGCTTAGATCGGATGGATGATGAATAGGACGTTTGCTGTTTGAGAAGCCTCGATAGTCATTTTCAAGGTATGCAAGCACGTGGAAGCCTTTCTTTTCAAGGCTTTGTGCCATCAGGCTTCCCGGTTCTCCGTCCAAGGCCTTATAGGCCGTCTCAAAATCGGGGAATAGATAGGGGAAATCAAACAGCATAAGGTTTTTATCAAATGAAGACATACCCATGGTGGCGATCAGGATCACATCGAGCGTTCCTTGCTGAACGGCTTCGGCCATTTCTCGCTCAGATCCCATCTCTCCGGCCGTAAAAAGAGAGGAGAACTTGATTCGTCCGTTGGATTTTTCTTCAACTTCCTTCACGAATTTCTGTGAGGCCGGATGCCAAGGATGTTTGGTTTCGGCAGAGTGGGCATAGGTTAAGGTAAATTCAGCATCCTTTGCTAAAACCGAAGAGCTAAAGGTGCATGCGGCCAATGCCATAGAACCTGCGGCCATTACTTTTTTGACCAAATCGAAATGTTTCATGATATTTTCCTCATTTGTTTGATAAATCATTATAGAATTCAAGAGCTTCTTGTACGGACATGCGGTCGTGTACTATTTTGCCGAGAGTGGTGACCATGGCGGTGGGATCCTTGGCTTGGATAACGCTGCGTCCGAAGGTGATGCCGACACCGCCAGCCTCGATCACGTCATGGGCAGTAGTAAATACTTCTTCAAGCGTATTGGCATCACCGCCTGCTACAGCAACTTTTATAGGGGCGGCTTCGACCACCTTTGAGAAGGAATCAGGATCTCCTGAGTAGATGGTTTTTACAATATCTACCCCGAGCTCAGCTCCCAGTCTTGCGGCATACATTAGATTTTCGGGCTTGACCCAGTCCTCGCGATTTTCAAGTCCGCGCGGATAGATATGAGCCACGACGGGGATCCCGAGACGGTGGGCTTCGTCGGACATACGTCCCAATTGCGCAATTTGATGAGTTTGATATTCGCCAAGGACAATGCAACCGATTGAAACTGCATCGGCTCCGTATGCAACCGCTTCGCCAACCTCCGTTACCTGAATATCCTGTTTGAAGTGTACGGGACCAAAGGTGGTGCATTTGAGAACCAATGGAACTTTGCCGGCAAATTCCTCAAAGCAATTGTCAGCAATACCCTTGTGCATGGTCAGTTCGTCAGGAAATGCCCTGCAGATCTTTCCTACCAGCGTTTTGATATCCTCAAGCCCTGCAAAAACACCGCGAGCCATGGCATGATCTACAGTGATCCCGAGATATTTGCCGCTGGGATGCGAAATTAATCGGTTTAAACGAATTCTTTTACCGAGAAGCATTTTTTTCCCCTATTCAGATTTTCTTAATCGTTGACCGAAAGATAGAGCATGGTAGACGGCTAAAATGTGATATATGACATAGTTTTGGTAATAAATGACTAAATTAGCCATTTATATACAACATATTGCCATAATATATAAACCAAATTGGTAAAGTTTAGGTGAGAAAATGAAAACAAACCGTCTGGAAGAGATGTTGTCATTCATTAAAGAAAGAAAACAGGCAACTTTGGAAGAACTTTTGAATAAGTTTTCCATTTCAATGACAACCTTACGCCGAGATATAAATAAGCTCGAAAAGGATGGAGATATAGATAAGTTTTACGGCGGCGTAAAGATCAGGCGTCGTAAGGAGTTGACCCCGCTTTCAAAGCGCAGACTCATAAATTATGCGGGAAAAATAAGTATTGCCGAGGAAGCGGCGACATTTGTAAAAGACGGAGACGTTATTTTTCTTGACTCAGGATCGACCGTGGGAGCTATGGCCGAGTTTTTGGGAAGGCATGAGGACTTGACCATCATAACCAACAATATGCTGGCGATTTCAAAGATTGTATCCGCATCGGACGATTTCAAGCATGCCCAGCTCATAACCCTGTCCGGGCTTTACAATTTTGAAACTTATTCCTTTGTAGGAGAAAAAGTCTCCGAATTGCTATTGACCTACAATGTAGGCAAGGCCTTTATGGGAACATCGGGTATCACTTTGAACGCCAACGTCACCCATTCCACGGTACTTGAAGCAAGGGTAAAAAAAACAGCTACGGAGAAGGCTTCATTTTGTTATCTTCTGGCAGATCATTTTAAGTTTGATCGCGCAGCTCCCTTTACTTATGCCAAATTTGATCAGATTGACGAGGTGATCACAGATGAGTCTCCGTCTGATGATTTCCAAAAGCTTTTTAAAGAACATCTTGTGAAATTAAGAATATCGGGCTGAAATTTTGCACATAAGACAAATGGATTGAGAATGTTTCCCGTTTTTTGTGCATTTTTCCGTATATTTTGATCTTGTAAAATTGCTGTTGTGAAATAAGAGCTTTAAACACGTGCATTTTGTGGATATAGAGGACGGAGCATGATCCCGCGTATTAACGATTTACCGAAGACTCAGAACCTTTATACGGATTATTTAACCGAGCTTGAAGCTACAGACTTTACGGGCGAGATTGAGAGCTCTCACTCCTCCCGTCTGCTGTGCGCTACCGACAATTCCGTCTATCAGTGCATGCCTGAGGCAGTGATCTTTCCCAAAAATGAGAATGATATTGCCCAAGCCATGAGGCTTCGTAATCATACCGATTACAAAAAAATAGTTTTTGCTCCGCGCGGCGGCGGTACCGGAACCAACGGTCAGTCCTTAAACAGGGGGATTGTGATCGATTGCTCCCGTCATATGAAAGCCGTAATGCGTTTTAACCGTGAGGCGCGCGAGATCACGGTACAATCAGGCGTGATCAAGGACGAGCTCAACGAGCTTTTGAAAAAAGACGGTCTTTTCTTCTCCCCCGAGCTTTCAACCTCAAGTCGCGCCTGCATAAGCGGTATGGTCAGTAATGATGCGGCGGGGCAGGGCTCATTAAAATACGGGCGTACCTCCTCACACGTCAAATCCGTAAAGGTGGTGCTGACCGACGGCTCGATTGCGGTATTCGGCCCAGTAAGCGGCGAGGAGCTTGAGCTGTGCCTGAAAAAAGAAGGCATGGAGGGAGATCTCTATCGCGCCTTGGTCCCGTTGCTCAAAGAAAACCGCCCGCAAATCGAGGCTGTTTTCCCAAAATTAAATCGTTTTATGACGGGTTATGATCTCTATCATGCCTACGATCCTAAGACTGAGACGGTCAATTTGGCCCGTCTTATTTGCGGTGCCGAGGGAACACTGGGGATTATTTGCGAGGTAACTCTTGATCTCACCCCCATACCCGATTTCAGAACCTTACTCGTTATTAAATATGACGATTTCTTCTCGGCCCTAAAGCATGCCACCGTACTCATCGATGCCGGAGCCCTGTCCGTTGAGACCGTCGATTCTAAGGTTTTGAACCTTGCTCGTCAGGACAATGTATGGCTTTCCGTCCAGGACTATATTCGTGAGGTTCCGGGGCATGAAATCGCCGGTCTCAACATAGTTGAATTTGCAGGAAACGACGCCGCCCTTGAAAAGGAAAAGATGCAAAGGCTCTTTGAGATCATATCCTCCGAGGCCTTGGAATTTAAAAACGGGATCCTAGGCGTACAGCAGGTCAACGAGGCCGCGGGAATTGCCGCCGTTTACGGCATGCGTAAAAAAGCCGTGGGGCTTTTGGGTAATGCCGCGGGACGTAAAAAGCTCGTGGCCTTTACCGAGGACACGGTTGTCCCTCCCAAGAAACTTGCCGATTATATCAGGGAATTTAGAGCCCTCTTGGATTCTAAGCACGTAGCCTACGGCATGTTCGGCCATGTCGATACCGGGCTTATGCATGTGCGTCCCGCACTTGATCTCACAGTCGATGAGGATCGTCGTAAATTTGTTGAGATCTCAGAGGGAGTGGCCGAGCTTGTAGCCAAGTACGACGGTCAGATGTGGGGTGAGCACGGCCGCGGTTATCGCAGCTGCTTCGGAGAGAAATTCTTTAAGGAGCTTTATCCCGTCGCCCGTAAGGTTAAGGAGCTTTTCGATCCGGAAAACATTATGAATCCCGGCAAGATCTGCGTGCCATTTTCCAACGACTATGATCAATTGGTAGCCATCGACGGTCCCATGCGCGGAGATCTGGATCGTACCGTTCCTCTCAACATTCGCGATGCCTTTAAGGAGGCGGTAAGTTGCAACGGCAACGGTCAATGCTTCAGCTATTCAAAATCCTCGCTCATGTGTCCAAGCTACCGTTACAGTAAGGATCATGCCCGAAGCCCCAAGGGCTATGCCGAGCTCATGCGCGATTGGCTGCGTATTTTAAACGACAGGGGCTTCAATCCTCTTACCGAGGAGCAGTCGGCTCTGACGTCAGTGCCCAATCCCCTCCATTTCCTGACGCGTCTTTACAATACCATGACCTCGGCAAAGGAGGATTACAACACCGAGTATTTGGACAAGATCCGTACCTGCCTTGCCTGTAAATCTTGTAAGGGGGTATGCCCGGCACACGTCAATGCCGCTGATCTCAATTCGCGTTTTATCTCCATGTACTACGATCGCTATTTGAGACCGTCCATGGATCTTCTGACCCTAAACGCCGAGTGGTTGATCCCGCTCGCATCAAGGTTCCCCGTCCTGTCAAATTACATCTTCAAAAATGAGCTCTTTAAAAAGGCCTGCGCCGCCGTATTCAAAATTACCGATCTGCCGCCTTTTTCAGAAAAGAGCTTAAGTGCCATGTGCCGTGAGTCGGGCTTTATGCTATTGGACTCAAAGAACGCCGCTTTGAGTAAGCCTGACGTGTTGATCGTTACCGATCCCTTTACGGCTGCCTATGAAAGCGAGGGGCTCATCACCTTTGCGCGCCTCATACGCAATTTGGGCTACAGGGTTGAATTTTTAAAGCCCTACGTCAACGGCAAGCTCATGGTGATACGCGGAGCGCGTCGTAAATTCGTGCATTTTGCCTCCAAGCAGGCCGCTCGTCTTTCCATGCTGGCCCAAAAGGGTATAACTCTCGTCGGCTACGATCCGGCCCTTACCATCTGCTACCGCGATGAGTACGCCGCGATCCTCGGGGACGGTCGCGGGGAGTTTGACGTGCTGCTACCGGAGGAGTGGCTTATAAAAGCCGTAGCCTGCGAAAAAGTACAAAAGAAAATTGCGGAGGTTAAAAAAACTGGAATGTCCGATCCCTATTACCTCTTTGCCCATTGCACGGAGCAGGCACTGCTACCAAAATCGGTACGTCAGTGGCAGGAGATCATGCAAAGCTTCGGTCTTCCTTTATTGCCGGTTCCCGTAGCCTGCTGCGGCATGGCCGGTCTTCACGGGCATATGGTAGCCAACCTTAAGGAAAGCTATGCCGTGTATGAAAAGAACTGGAAGGGTGAGATCGCCTCTCGTCCCTTAGAGCGTTGCCTCGTAACCGGCTATTCCTGCCGTTCTCAGGTGGAGCGCATGGAGGGTAAAAAGGCCCGCCATCCCGCCGAGGTATTGGAAGCTCTGTTTGAAGAAAATGACTGATAGGCAAAAGAGATTTTCCCTGCGCCATATTGTCGCCCTCGTGTTCGGGGCGACGATGCTGTTGCTTATAATGCCGGCACTGATGTTTTTTATGTCCGCGTTTTTAAGTTTGGAATTTTTGCCGTCCACCAAAATAGGACATATGCTGGGGGCGCTTATTTCGGGGGCAGGACTTTTCTTTATACTGTGGGCAAATATTGAGCTGTACGTAAAGGGTCACGGCGGTGCGGCGGTGGTGGGCAAAATAAAGCTTATGCCCGAGACGGATGCGCTGGTTACCACGGGACCCTATGCCATGTGCCGCAATCCCATGCATACGGGACTTGTGATCTACTATACGGGCATAGCTTTTACGCTCAACAACCTTGTTTGCATGCTGTTTGCTGTTTTTTTCGGGGTATGCGCCCTTTTATTTGCGGTGTATATTGATGAGCCTAGGCTCATGCGAGATTTCGGCAAGGAATTTGAAAGGTGGAGAGAGATCACTCCACGCTTCATACCGAAAATAAAAAAGCCTTTTTCGAATTGATTTACAATTAAATTTTATATTTTGGTTCAGGAGCCTTTTATGACAATGATGTCAGGCGCTCAAATGCTGGTGCGCACTCTTGAAGATTTGGGTGTTGAATATCTGTTCGGATATCCGGGCGGAGCAGTGCTCGATATTTATGATGCTCTTCACGACTCTAAAAAAATTCATCACGTGCTCGGACGTCATGAGCAGGCCGTAGCCCACGCCGCCGATGGGTATGCCCGTGTTACCGGCAAAACGGGGGTGGCCCTGGTTACCTCGGGACCCGGCGCCACCAATACCGTCACGGCCATCGCCACTGCATATATGGACAGCGTGCCGCTAGTTGTGATTACAGGACAGGTAGGAACTCCCCTGATAGGATCCGACGCTTTTCAGGAGGTCGATACCATAGGTATCACCCGTCCCATAGTCAAGCACTCCTATCTTTGTCAAAAGGCTCTGGACATACCTAAATATTTGCGTCAGGCCTTTTATTTGGCAAGCAGCGGCCGTCCCGGTCCCGTGGTGGTGGATGTTCCAAAGGATTGTGTGCGCCCCTCGGTAAAATTCGAATACCCCGAACCCGAGCCCGTAGTCATGCAATCCTACAATCCGGCCAAGGCCGGACATCGCGGACAGATACGCAGGGCCTCCAAGCTATTGGCCGAGGCCAAGCGTCCCGTGCTCATGGTGGGAGGCGGAGCCGTCTCCTCGGGAGCAAGCGATCGCATCCGTGCCATCGCCAAGGCTTTCAGACTGCCCGTTACCGCCACGCTCATGGGACTTGGGGTCTATCCGGGTACCGACGAGCAGTTTTTAGGCATGCTCGGCATGCACGGAACCTATGAGGCCAATATGGCCATGGATAAGGCCGATCTGGTGTTGGCCGTGGGCGTGAGATTTGACGATCGCGTGACCAACAACGTCGAAAAATTCTGCCCGGCCGCCAAGATCATCCATGTAGACATCGATCCCGCCTCCATTTCCAAGACCGTAACAGCGGACATTCCTATTGTGGGCGATGCCGATACGGTGATGGGACAGTTTATGGATGCCATCTCCGAGCAGAACCTATCCTGTGACGAGCAGGCTATGGATTACTGGTGGAAGGAAATTAGCAGATGGCGTTCTACCGATTGCCTGGCCTATGCAAAGGATCCAAAACTCATGAAGCCGCAGCAGATCATCGAGGCTATTTACAAGGCCACGGGAGGAGACGCCGTGATCGTCACCGACGTGGGACAGCATCAGATGTTCAGTGCGCAATACTATAAGTTTGACAAGCCCAGAAGCTTCCTGTCCTCAGGCGGTCTCGGCACCATGGGCTACGGCTTTCCCGCCGCCATCGGCGCTTGGGTGGGAGAAAGGGAGCGCCCCATCTGCCTCATCACCGGCGACGGCTCGTTCCAGATGAATATTCAGGAGCTTTCAACCTGCAAGCAATTCCACATCCCCGTCAAGATCTTCCTGCTTGACAATCATACTCTGGGCATGGTGCATCAATGGCAGATGATGTTCTACCGCGGACGCATCAGCTGGACCGATTTGAACGACAACCCCGACTTCGTGGCCGTGGCCAAGGCATACGGGCATGAGGGCATATATGAGGATGATCCCGCCCGCCTTGATGAGGCCGTAGAAAGGACTTTGGCTATGAAGGATAAGCTTGTGATCTGCGATCTGCGTTGCGATACCGAGGCCAAGGTCATGCCTATGCAGCAGATGGGCGGCAGCATGTCCGACATGTTCATAAGCGGAGAATAAAATCATGAGACAGATCATTTCCATTCTGCTTGAGAATGAAACGGGTGCACTGTCGCGCGTGGTAGGGCTGTTCTCCCAGCGCGGCTACAATATTGAGGATATTACCGCCGCTCCCACCGAGGATCGCACCGTAACCCGCATCACCATCATTACCGAAAGCGACAAGGTGGAGCTCGAGCGTATTACCAAACAGTTGCACAAGCTCGTCAACGTCATCAAGGTGGCCTCTTTGGCCGACGACAGCGACGGAGTGGTTGAGCGCGAGATCCTTTTTGTGAAGGTACAGGCGGTAGGGCATACGGCCCGTGCTGAAATTAAGAATCTTTGTGATATCTTCAAGGCCGAAATAGTGGATGTTACTCCCGAGCTTTACATACTGCAGTATGTAAATACCTCCGCCGAGGTCGATCGCTTCTTAAAGGCGGTAGGCGATCAGGCTGAGGTTAAGGAAACCGTGCGCTCGGGCGTATGCGGCATCTTCCGCGGCGACCATTCGTTGCATCAGTAAAAGGGATGCATACCCGTAAACAGCCGTCTTAATACTGACGGCCGTTTTTTGAATACAGGATTTAGCTTTGAAACATACCGATCTTTACGCAACCATTCGGGAGCTATCTGATAAGAACGATTTTTTCGGCATCATAAGGCTCATAGACCGGCAAAAGGATCCCGATTACGATTTGACGCTGGAGTTTGCGCGCGCGTGCATCAATGCCTCCAATACCGTACAGGACGGTTATGCACTTTTGGATGCTGCCGACAAGGGCTTGGATTCCTGGGCCACCGAGGGTAAGGATGATCCCGCATGGCTTTTCTACAAGGGCTATGTGCTCTTTAAGCAGGGGCTGGTGCCCGAGGCGCTCATACGCTTTGAGCATGCCATGCGCTACGTGGACGTGAGCAGAAGCGAGCTTATGAGCAAGATCGCAACCATGCTCGATATTTGCCGCACCAAGATGTTCGAAAGCGAATTCTCAGGCCTTTCTCCCTCCGACAGGGAGCTGGTGCAGGCGCATATTGCCGAGTATTTCGGTCCCTACGTAAAGCTCGGCTCAAGCTGCAACGTCGATATTCTGCGTTGTCCTCCTCATGAGGGGCATGATTACCAATTGCTCGTAACCTGCGGTCTTGCCGGGAAAAAGCTTGCGGTACCCGAGGGCTACGACGAGGGGGCCAATTCTCATCTGGAGCTCGCCCTTGCTTTGCCTAAGGATTATGATTTCTCGGCTGATAAGGTCCGCAACTGGGAGGTTTTTTTACTCATAAGCCTCATCGAGCACGTCATAAGCTCGCAGAACTTTATCGGCTTTGGCTATTTCACCGTGCAGGATGCTCCTTTTTCCGCCGCTGCCGATTACCGCGGCATGATGCTTACCGGCATGGGTGATTATTCCGGGCTTGCCCAAAGCGTTACCTTGGGAGACGGGACGCTGGCGCATTTCTTCCAAGTGATCCCGTTGCGTCCTCTGGAGTGCGCCTATAGAGAAAATCACGGAGCCTTGGATCTGCTGAATGTTTTTCGCGAGAAAAATGCGGAGCTTACCCCTTTTAGATACGAAAGGCCGGATTATGCGGCTCTTTTTAATGCGAAAATAGCGGGTAGTGAAAATAATTAGCCAAAAGATCTAAGCTTCTGTTGTACTGTAACGTATTAATTACAAAGAGTTAAAAAAGATGGCCATGGAAAAAATGAACGGCGCCGCCCAGCTGGTGCGGGCATTGGAGGAGCTCGGGGTTACCGAAATCTTCGGATACCCGGGAGCTACCGTAGTTGATATTTACGACGAGCTTTTGAATTCTGACAAGATCCATCACACTCTGGCTCGTCACGAGCAGGGCGCCGTTCACGAGGCTGACGGCTATGCCCGTGCATCGGGTAAAACCGGCGTGGCGCTGGTTACCTCGGGTCCGGGTGCCACCAATACCGTCACCGCCATCGCCACGGCGTATATGGACAGCGTGCCGCTAGTGGTGATCTCAGGACAGGTTTCCACTCACCTCATCGGTACAGACGCCTTCCAGGAGGTCGATACCGTGGGCGTCACGAGACCCGTGGTCAAATACTCGTTTTTGTGTAAAAAGCCTGAGGACATCACCGTCAACATTCGCAAGGCCTTCTACATTGCCTCCACGGGACGCAAGGGCCCCGTGCTCGTGGATATTCCCAAGAATTGTCAGACCAAGCGCTATATTTTCGATTACAGTCCCAATTCCGAGATGCATCTGCGATCCTATAATCCCACGGTTTTCGGACATAGGGGACAGGTACGTCGTGCGGCCGAGCTTTTGAACAAAGCCCGTCGTCCCGTCATGCTCATAGGCGGCGGCGTGGTGCAGGGCGAGGCCTCGGAGCGTGCCTGCGAGCTTGCCAAGCGTCTTAATTTGCCCGTGGTTACGACACTTATGGGTATAGGCGCTTTCCCGGAAAACGATAAGCAATGTTTGGGTATGCTCGGCATGCACGGTCTGTATGAGGCCAATGAGGCTATGAACGGAGCCGATCTGGTCTTTGCCTGCGGTACGCGCTTTGCCGATCGCTCTACCAATAACGTGCGTAAATTCTGTCCCGAGGCCACCGTCGTGCATATTGACGTCGATCCGGCCTCCATCTCCAAGACCATTCATGCCGACGTTCCCATAGTGGGAGACGTCAATACCGTCTTGGGGCAGATCCTGTCGGTGCTTGACGAAATGCAGATCCGCGAGAACTCCGAGCTTGACTCCTGGTGGGCAGAAATTGAAAAGTGGCGGGATAAAAAATGTCTTAGCTACGTGCACAAGCCCAATATGGTACGTCCGCAGACCGTAATTGAAACCGTATGCCGTATGACGAGCGCCCTTGATCCCATCGTCACCACCGATGTGGGACAGCATCAGATGTTTACGGCGCAGTACTTCAAATTTGACAAGCCGCGCCGCCTCATTACCTCGGGCGGATTGGGCACCATGGGCTTTGGCGTACCCGCCGCCGTGGGGGTACAAAAGGCCTTGCCCGATCGCACGGTCATAACCTTCACGGGTGACGGATCGTTCCAGATGTGCTTTCAGGAGCTGGCCGTGGCCGCCAAATACCGCATGCCGCTTAAGATCTTTATCTTGGATAACAGCGTGCTCGGTATGGTAAGACAGTTCCAAACCGTGTTTTATCATCATCGCTATTCAGGAACCGAGCTTGATTTCAATCCCGATTTCTTAAAAATAGCCGAGGCTTACGGGGCCTTCGGGATCAGGGTAAAGCGCGATGAGGATCTCGAAGATGCGATAGCACAGGCCATGGCGATTAAGGATCGTCCTGCCATAGTTGACGTCATCACCGACACCAACGCCATAGTTCTGCCCTGGCAAAGAGCCGACGGATCCATGGTTGAAATGATTTTGAACGAGGAGAACTGATATGCGTCACGTGGTATCCATTCTCATTGAAAACGAGGCCGGTGCTCTCTCCCGCGTGGTGGGGCTTTTCTCCCAGCGCGGCTATAACATTGAATCGCTTACCGTTGCCCCTACCGATGATCCTACTTTGTCCCGCTGCACGGTGCTTACGCTGGGCGGCGAGGATGTGATCGAGCAGATCACCAAGCAATTGCATAAGCTCGTGTGCGTGCTACGCGTTTCGGCCATCAATGAGGAGCCCGAGGGCGGCATGGAGCGAGAGCTCGTGCTTATCAAGGTTCCCACGCCCAATCGCAATGTGCGTGAGGACGTAAAATCCCTGTGCGATATTTTCAGAGCCAAAATCATCGACGTAAGTGCCGAGGTTTTAACTCTGCAATACGTGGGATCCTCTGCGGAGGTGGACAATTTCTGCAGTACGGTGGTTAAGCTTACCGAGGTGCTTGAGGTGGTACGCTCGGGCGTGCTCGGCGTTGCCAAGGGCAACCACTTCATGCATAACTGATTTTGCACAAGGCACGCATGTTGCTTAAAATGCATAGAACCTCATTGAAACGGAATATTGACGCTCATGGCATTTTTAGGCGGTATCACGGCCAAACTCAATAATCTTTTGGGCGGCTTTTTCGCAAAAGCCAAATCCAACTCCCAGGTAGCCAAGGGACTTGCGATAGGCTCCACCGCCTATCGCAAAGCGGCGGCGTTACGCATAGGTACGCCGCTTTTGGTGCTGGCTTGTCTGTCCATGATCACGCTGCCGCTGCCGCCTACGCTTTTGGACGTGCTCTTTTCCTTCAATATCGCACTGTCCATGGTGGTGCTGCTCGTAGCCATCTACTCCAAAAGACCCTTGGATTTCGGATCCTTCCCTACCGTATTGCTACTTACCACCATTTTGCGTCTTTCGCTCAACGTGGCCTCCACGCGTGTCATTTTGCTAAACGGTCAGGGCGGTACCGCGGCGGCAGGACATGTTATCGAATCCTTCGGCAACGTGGTGATGGGCGGCTCCTATACCGTGGGTATCATAGTTTTCTCCATTTTGGTGATCATCAATTTCGTGGTCGTCACTAAGGGCGCCGGACGTATTGCCGAGGTGTCGGCACGCTTTACCCTGGATGCCATGCCCGGCAAGCAGATGGCCATCGATGCCGATCTTAACGCCGGGATCATCAATCAGGATCAGGCCCGCGAGCGTCGTCGCGAGGTTACCGCCGAGGCCGACTTTTACGGTTCCATGGACGGTGCCTCGAAGTTTGTAAAGGGCGATGCCATCGCCGGCGTACTTATTTTGTTCATCAACCTCATAGGCGGCATCATCATCGGGGTGTTCCAGTACGACATGAGCATGGCTCAAAGCGCCACCGTCTATACCATTTTGTCCATAGGCGACGGACTGGTAGCACAGATCCCCTCCTTACTGCTCTCCGTAGCGTCGGCCATTATCGTGACCCGTCAGAGCGGACAAAAGCAGGAAATGGGTGCACAGGTGGCAGGAGAGATCCTTGGACAGCCTAAGATCCTCTATATAGTCGCGGGTATATTAGCAGTGATGGGGATGGTGCCGGGCATGCCGCATTTTGCCTTCATCCTCCTGGCTATGATCAGCGCCGGTTGCGGCAAATACATCACCTGGCGTCGTGAAAAGGCCGAGCAGGAGGCCAGTAAGGCTCCCTCCAAGGAGGAGCTTGAGGCTCAAGGCGGTAAAGCGGAGCAAAAGGAGCTTACCTGGGACGACGTCAACGAGGTGGACGTGGTGGGGCTCGAGGTGGGCTACCGTCTTATTCCTCTGGTGGATAAAAAACAAAACGGCGAGCTTTTGTCGCGCATCAAGGGTGTGCGTAAAAAGCTTTCGCAGGACCTCGGCTTTTTGGTGCCTCCCGTACACATACGCGACAATTTGGATTTGGCTCCCGGTGCCTATCGCATCACTCTCATGGGCGTGACCTTCGGTGAGGCGGAGGTACAGCCCGATCGTGACATGGCCATCGATCCCGGACATGTATTCGGCAAGATTGAGGGAATAAGTACCAAGGATCCGGCCTTCGGACTGGATGCCGTTTGGATCACCAAGAGCGAAAACGATAAAGCCCTTTCCTTAGGCTATACCGTGGTGGACTGTGCCACCGTCATCGCCACCCATCTGTCACAGGTGCTCTCGGGCAACAGTGCCTCGCTTTTGGGACAGGAGGAGGTTCAGAACATTCTGAATATAGTGGCTAAGACTCAGCCAAAGCTTGTGAACGGACTCGTGCCCTCGGTGGTGTCGCTCGGACTTTTGACCCATATCATGCAAAGCCTGCTGGCAGAGGGTGTACCCGTGCGCGACATGCGTACGGTGCTTGAGACCTTGGTACAGTATGCACCGCGTTCACAGGATCCCGAGGTGCTTACGGCCGCCTGCCGCATAGGCCTAAGACGGCTTATACTGCAGGATATCGCCGGGGATGAGAGGATCATTCCCGTCATCACCTTATCCCCCGATCTTGAAAAGGTACTTACCAAGTCCTTAGAAAGCGGCGGAGCCTCGGGCATAGGGATCGAGCCCGGACTTGCCGACAGACTGCAGAAGTCGCTATTGGAAAGCTCGGATGAGCAGGAGATGAAGGGCGAGCCCTCCATACTCCTCACCTCGGGAGTTTTGCGCTCCACGCTATCGCGTTTTGCCCGCAATACCATTCCCGCTCTGCGCGTACTTTCATATCAGGAGATCCCCGATGACAAGCAGATCAAGATCATCTCGGTGATAGGAAACGGCAGAAAAGCCGTAAGTTGATATGTCTGCCCATAAAAAGCCAACGAGAGCGACAAAAATCGTTAAAAAATGCGGACTTTCTCGGAAAGATGCACTAAGATGCGAGCAATTTTTTGCTAAAACTGATATTTTTAAGGCAATTGAATTTATAACAGGAGATCTGCGGAAAATTTATTCCCGCAGGTAAGGACACAAGCAATGAAACTCAGGCGTTTCGTCGCCGCCGATATGCGCTCGGCTCTGGCTCTTATAAAAGAGGAGCTCGGACCTGAGGCCGTGATCATGTCAAATAAGCGCGTGGAAGAGGGCGTTGAGATCATAGCCGGCATTTCATCGGATGAAAGCGGATCGTCAAAAAAGCCTGCGGATACGCAAAAGCCTAAGCTCAAGGGCACGGTGACGACGACCGGTGCGGGCAACTCTGCGCTTAAGCGTTATCTTGAGGACGGCGTCGGAGATGATGAGGTCAGGCTTTCATCTGCAGGTCAGAGGACGGAGGAGAAGGCTTCCCTCGAGCAGAGCACGGGTGAGAGCTTTGCCAAGAGCCTCCTTGAGATCCTAGAGCGTCAAAAAAACGAGGGCAAGCTGCCGCAATCATCCTCAGCCAAAAAAGAAGAACTGTCAAAAAATGACGTCGCTCCGAAAAAGGCCGCGATCATCAAAAATCAAGGCACGGAGATGGCAAAGCCTAAGCGCAGCGCTCCGCCCGAGCCCATTTCAAGCCGCTCCGAGATCAAGGAGCTGCTGTCCGATATTGAGAACGAGCGCAAAAAGAAGGCCTCTGCCGAAAGTAAGCACGGCATGGGTTCATATGAAAAGGTCAAAACGGACAGGAGCGATGCCGACGATCGCAGCATGGCTCGTATGCGCGATGAATTGCAGAGTCTGCGCAAGCTTTTGCAGTTTGAGCTTGCAGGACTGATACGCGACAAAGGCGTAAGGGAACAGCCGGTAAGGGCCATGATCGCAGAGATTTTGTCCTCCTCGGGCTTTGATCCCACTTTGGCGCAAAGGCTTAGCTCTAGGATAAGTGCCGATGCCTCGGTCAATTTCGCCTGGCGTGAGCTTCGTGATATTTTGGTAAACGAGCTTAAAACCGGCAACGATGAGATCATACGTGAAGGCGGCGTGATCACTTTGATCGGCCCTGCGGGAGTAGGTAAGACCACCACCGCCGCCAAGCTGGCCGCCCGCTTCGTCATCAAATACGGACCCAAGGCCGTGGCGCTGGTGTCGGCCGATCACTACCGTATCGGAGCGGCCGAGCAGATGAAGACCTACGGTAGGATCATGGGCTGTGATGCTTATGCGGTAAAATCCATGGCGCAGCTGCGCGAGCTTCTGCCCTCGCTTGCCAAAAAGAGTCTGGTGATAGTTGATACTGCAGGCGTAGGGTCTGCAGATGATCGCTTTGAAAAGCATCTTTCCGAGCTTAAATCTCAGAGTGCACTGCATATGAATCACTATCTGGTACTGCCTGCGGGGGCTCAAAGACGTGTTCTTGAGGAAGCAGGCGCACATTTTGCATCATTATCTCCGCGGGGTCTGATCCTGACAAAAACCGACGAAAGTCCGTCACTTTGTGACGCCTTGTCTATGTGTATAAAAAACGGCCTGACGCTTTGCTACACAACCTGTGGGCAAAGGGTTCCCGAGGATCTCAAGACGGCCGACGCCAAAGCCTTTGTAAATGCGGCTTTGTCGGGTTTAGAAAATGAGACGGCGCATTGGGCGCTTGGAGAAGAATAAGAGATGAGCACATCTGCTGAGAACGGAAAGGTCAAAGTGATCACGGTCACCGGAGGCAAGGGCGGCGTGGGCAAATCCAGCGTTTCGCTGAATCTGGCGGTGGCGCTGTGCCAGCTCGGAGCCAAGGTTATGCTTTTTGACGCCGATCTTGGATTGGCCAATATCGACGTCATGCTGGGACTTAAGGTTAAGAAAAATTTAGGTCATGTATTAAACGGTGAATGCGATCTTGCGGACATCATTCTCACGGGCCCCTGCGGGTTGCGCATAGTGCCCGCCTCGTCGGGGCTGCGTCAGATGGCCGAGCTTACCGTGGAGCAACATGCTGGACTTATCAGAGCCTTCTCCGAGCTCAACGAGGAGGTGGATTTTCTGATCGTGGATACCGCCGCCGGCATTTCCGACATGGTATTGTCATTCTGCAGGGCCGCGCAGGACGTGATGATGGTGGTGTGCAACGAGCCCACCTCCGTAGCCGACGCCTATGCCGAAATGAAGGTGCTGTCCAATGATTACGGAGTAAATCGCTTTCACATCATAGGCAACAACCTGCGCTCGCTGCAGGAGGGTAAAACCATGTTTGCCAAGCTTTTGGCGGTTACCGGACGCTTTTTGAACGTGACGCTGGAGCTTACGGCCTGCATACCTGCCGATCCTGCGGTAAGAAACGCCATCAGACAGCGCTCCTGTGCCGTCGAGCAATATCCGCAGAGCCCCGCGGCTAAAATATTCAAGCTTTTGGCCGCCCGCGTCATGCAGTGGCCGGTGCCGGATCTGCCGGGCGGACATCTGCAATTTTTCGTGGAAAATCTCGTCAGACATGAAAATGACGCCGCCGAAAGCTAAAACGCAGACTACAATTGAATGATGAATATGAACAGGAAGTTTTATGGCCGGTACTAAAAGTCAGGGAGCAATGGCATATTTGCAGGCGGCCCGTAACGATACGGCGGCCCGAGTGGAGCGTTACGCTCCGCTCGTAAAGCGCGTGGCTTTGCATCTTAAGGCCAGACTTCCTGCTTGTGTGGAGCTTGACGATCTTATACAGTCGGGTATGCTCGGACTTATGGATGCTCTGTCTCATTTTGAGGACGGCCACGGCGCAAGCTTTGAGACCTATGCCACAATACGCGTGCGCGGTGCTATGATCGATGAAATGCGTAGGTCTGATTGGGCTCCGCGTACCGTACATCAGTCCACGCGTCAGATCGCCGAGGCCGTTTCCAAACTGCAGAGCGCCTTGGGACGACCCCCAAAGGATACGGAAATAGCTGCCGAGCTTAACGTGTCCTTGGAAAAATATCGCCAGATGCTGCTTGATTCCTCAACCTCACAGATCATAGGAATAGAGGATCTGGGGGTTACCGAGGATGTGCTGGCACAAAATCGCGATCATAACGAGGACAAGCTTTTTGAGTCGCTTGCGGACTCGGAATTTAAGAGCGATTTGGCCAAGGCCCTTGCAAAGCTGCCGCAGCGTGAGCAACAGGTGTTGGCTTTATACTATGATGAGGAGCTCAACCTGCGCGAAATCGGACAGGTGCTCGATTTGTCCGAATCGCGTATATGCCAGATAATGTCTCAGGCAACGGCCCGACTGCGCGCATCGCTTAAGGGCTGGAAGGTTGCATGAAATTGCAAGGAATTTATAAGTAGCGCCTGAATGTAGAAGCTTCAGGGCTGTGAAGCATGTACCGTTTTGGTTACGGAATAAGCATGAGAGGGTTAAGAATACCCCGTATGCTGCCGTTAAGAAGCAACGGCGGAAGACTTTTAAAAGATTTTCCGCTTCGCTGAGGAGTACTTATTTTGGATAAGAACATTAAGATCCTGATCGTGGATGATTTCTCCACGATGCGCCGTATCGTTAAGAATTTGTTGCGCGATTTAGGCTATAACAATACCTATGAGGCCGACGACGGAGCTACTGCGTTGCCCATGCTGGAGTCGGGAGATTTCCAATTCGTGGTTACAGATTGGAACATGCCCATTATGCAGGGTATAGATCTTTTGCGTGCCATCAGAAAGAGTCCCAAGCTCAAGGCCTTGCCGGTATTGATGATCACCGCAGAAGCCAAGCGCGATCAGATCATCGAGGCGGCCAAGGCCGGCGTCAACGGATATATTGTAAAGCCCTTTACCGCCGCAACGCTGAAGGAAAAATTGGATAAGATCTTTGAAAGATTCGCGTGACGGCAGGCAGGATTATGACTTTAGATACTGCTGACAAGCAACAGGAAGAAATTCTTACCGTCGACGCCGTAGACGAAATCAGAGATTATCTCGAGGCGGGGATGACGGATGAGGCAAAGGATCAGCTTTTGTCTTTGGCGGCGCGTCTTAAAAAGCAGGACGATCTGTACAACGCCGTGGGTGAGCTTACGCGCGATCTGCATGAGTCGTTGACCAAATTTGTCAACGATGATCGTCTGCGTACTATTACGGACGTGGAAATGCCCGATGCCTCGGAGCGTCTTAAAAATATCATTTCCATGACCGGTGAGGCGGCCAATGCGACGCTTGACGCCGTAGACGCCAGCATTCCCAAGATCGACGAGCTGACTAAGATGCTTGACGAGCTCTCGCCCATTTGGAATGAGCTTATGCACGGACGTATCGACCGAGGTACCTTCGTCAATTTGTGCCATAAGGTCGACGATCTTATAAGCGAGACCAGAAACAGCTCGGCCGAGCTTTCGCGTCAGCTCACCAGCATCATGATGGCACAGGGCTATCAGGATCTTACGGGACAGATGCTGCATAAGGTTATAGGGCTGGTATCGGAGGTTGAGGATAAATTGGTAAGTTTCCTGCTCACCTTCGGGAAAAATGCCGATCCTCAGAATAATAAAGAAGCCGCCGCGCATGAGGCGCTTATGCCTCAGGGACCTGCGGTTACGGCAAAGGATAAAGAAGCCGGTGTGGCTACCTCGCAGGATGATGTTGACGACCTGCTGGCAAGTCTTGGTTTTTAACGGAGAATAGAATATGGATGAGGAGATTCTGCAGGATTTCATTGTCGAGGCCGGTGAAATCATCGAAAAGCTTGACGAGCAGCTGGTGCAGATTGAAAAGACCCCCGATGACAAGGAGCTTTTGAATGCTATCTTCAGAGGCTTCCATACCGTTAAGGGCGGTGCCGGATTCCTGCAACTAAATTCGTTGGTCGAGGTTTGTCACGCCGCCGAGAATCTGTTCGACGAGCTGAGAAACGGACGTATTTCCATGAGCTCCGATCTTATGGATGCCGTGCTGGCGGCATACGATGAGATCACTGCCATGTTTGAAAACGTGAAGAACGGCGAGACTTTACCTGAGCCTCCTGCCGATCTTATCGAGCGTCTGCATGCCTTGGCCTCCGGTCAGCAGGTCGCGGCCGCAGCTCCTAAGGCGGAACCAAAGCCTGAGCCGGCACCGGCGCCTGAGCCTGCTCCTGTTGCTGATCCCACACCAAAGAGCAAGGAAAAGAAGGACGGCGCCTCCGATGACTCCATCGACGATATTACCGAGGATGAGTTTGAGGCTTTGCTTGATCAGCTTCACGGAAAAGGCAATGCCCCGGGAAGCGATCATGACAAGCAGCTTGAAGAGGATGCTACCGATCAAGATTTTGATGAGCTCTTAAAGAAGGCCGATGAGAGTCTTAACGACGTGAAGTCGCGTAAGGATGAGCCTGCTAATGAAGAGACTCCCGTAAAAGTACCTGCCAGCGCCCCTGCAGCGCCTGCTCCCGTGCCTCAGGCTCCGGCCAAGAAGGGCACCGATATCAAGGCCACCAAGCTCGTTGAGGCCGAGACCACCGTGCGCGTCGATACCAAGGTTTTGGACGATATCATGAACATGGTGGGCGAGCTCGTGCTGGTACGCAACCGTCTCGTTAATATGGCTCAGCATCGTAGCGACGATCACGATCTCTCCAAGACCATTTCCAATTTGGACGTCATCACCGGTGATCTGCAAAGTGCCGTGATGAAGACGCGCATGCAGCCTGTGAAGAAGGTCTTCGGACGCTTCCCCCGCGTCGTACGCGATCTGGCGCACAAGCTCGGCAAAAAGATCGAGCTGCGCATGGAGGGTGAGGATACCGAGCTCGATAAGAACCTGGTTGACGCCTTGGCCGATCCTATGGTGCATATGGTCCGCAACTGCTGCGATCACGGTATAGAAACTCCGAAGGAGCGTCTGCTTGCCGGCAAGAGCGAGACCGGCACCGTCTTGCTGGCCGCCGCTCAGCAGGGTGATCACATTCTGTTGCGCATCAACGACGACGGTCAGGGTATGGATCCTAAGGTTTTACGTCAGGTGGCCGTGCGCAAGGGCATTATGGATAAGGCTGCGGCCGATCGTCTCTCCGATGACGAGGCTTTGAATTTGGTATTTGCCCCCGGCTTCTCCACCAACACCGTGGTTACCGATATTTCGGGACGCGGCGTGGGTATGGACGTTGTAAAGACCAATATCAACAAGCTCAACGGCTCGGTACGCGTGCTCTCCGAGGTTGGTAAGGGAACCACCATTGAGATTAAGGTTCCGCTTACTCTGGCCATTTTGCCTACGCTCATGATCTCCATCTCCAAGAGAACCTTTGCGTTGCCTTTGACCTCCGTATCCGAGATCTTCTATTTGCCGCTTGATACCATGCGCAATGTAGACGGACTCAATACTATAGTCATACGCGACAAGGCCATTCCTCTGTTCTTCCTGCGTCAATGGTTCGACGGCTCGAACATAGACGACTATATGGAGCATAAGGCGCATATAGTTTTGGTACAGGTTTCGGCCGCTCAGCTGGTAGGATTCGTGGTTGACGATCTCCTGGGGCAGGAGGAGGTGGTCATCAAGCCTCTGGATAATATACTGCATCGTACTCCCGGGCTTGCCGGTGCCACGGTTACATCCGACGGCGGCATAGCCTTGATACTTGATATTCCGGGACTTATCAGAGCCTATGCTCATAAGACCGCAGTGAGATATTAATATAATTTAAGGTAGTGACATGCCAATAAAGGTTTTGATTGTTGACGATTCGGCTTTTTTCAGAAAGCGTCTTTCCGAAATCATAGCCGGTGATCCCACTCTGACGGTTGTAGGTGAGGCCAAGGACGGTCGTGAGGGCGTTGCGATGACGGCTTCGTTGCATCCTGATGTCATAACCATGGACGTTGAAATGCCCGTTATGGACGGCATCACGGCTGTAAAGGAGATCATGGCACGCAATCCTACTCCCGTGCTCATGTTCTCCTCGCTGACTACCGAGGGAGCAAGCTCAACCATGAAGGCACTTGAGGCCGGAGCCATCGACTTCATGCCCAAGAACTTCTCGGACATCGCTCATCGTCGCGAGGAGGCTATCAATGAGCTTAGAAGCCTTATTAAGGCCGCCTCCAGAAGTCGTGTACGGGCAAGACGTCCTTTAACGTCAGCATCTCCTGCGGCATCCGCGCCTGCGTCTTCATTTAGCACCGCCTCCCGCAGTACGATCGCAAGATCCACTGCGTCATCAGGTGCCGTCGGGACTGCCCGCAATGTCATTGCCGCCGCCTCCACCGTGTCATCGGCTCCGGCTCCCTTTGCCTCAAGGCAGACCATAGGTGAGTACGATCGTATTACCAATCAGCTAGGAGGCGATCCGGGAGTTCCTGCCGCCGCCCGTAAGTTTACCTTCGGTGATCACAAGACCGAGACCACGGCCTATCGCAAATCGGGAGTGCGCCATTCGCTTGTGGCCATCGGCAGCTCCACCGGCGGACCTTTGGCCCTGCAGAACGTGATCCCCAAGCTACCGCGCCTTCCTGTGCCGGTGGTCATAGTGCAGCACATGCCCGCCACCTTTACCAAAACCTTTGCACAGCGTTTGGATGAAATCTCGACCCTGCACGTTAAGGAGGCCGAGAACGATGAGATTTTGCAGCCGGGCACCGTTTATGTAGCCCCGGGCGGCATGCAGATGATTTTCGAGCGCTTTGGCACCGGCTGTAAGGCCAAGATCCTAAAGGACAACGGACGCGTATCCTACAATCCCTGCGTGGATGTTTCCTTTGCCTCGCTGGCTCAGATCTACGGCGGTCGCGTTCTGGCCATGATCCTGACCGGAATGGGCTCCGACGGTTGCGAGGGCTGTCGTATTCTGAAGCAAAGGGGCTCGGTGATCTGGGCTCAGAATGAGGAATCCTGCGTGATTTACGGTATGCCCCAGGCCGTGGTCAATGCCGGCTTGGCCGATTTGGTGCTGCCGCTTGACGAGCTGGCCGCCGATATTGCGAAGGAATTTTAAGTTACACTATAGCAGTCGGGAGCGCTCATGAATTTACTGGGTATTTTGGTCGGTATCGGATGCGTGGTTGCGGGCATGATGATGGAAGGAACCTCGCCCGTGATCTTTATCAATGTCCCCGCATTCGTGGTGGTGTGCGGTACCTCCTTTGCCGCCTGCCTCGTGCAGTTTCCGTTAAATACCATCGGCAGCTCCTGGAAAAAGTTCATGTGGCTTATCTCGCCTCCTAAGAACAATGTCGAGGCTCAGGCCGAGTACCTGCTCTCCCTTGCCAATACGGCCCGTGCTCAGGGTATGCTGGCCCTAGAGGGCTCAATCAGCAGCGCTCCCGACGACTTTACTCGTGACGGCGTGCAGATGATCGTCGACGGCGTCGATAAGGACGTGATCAAGGAGCTTTTGGACAACGCCATCTCGCTTGAGGAGGACAAGAACATCGTGGCCTCCAAATATTTCGAGGCTATGGGCGGTTATGCTCCTACCATGGGCATCATCGGTGCCGTGCTCGGACTGATTCACGCTATGTCATTGCTTGATCGTCCCGATCTGCTCGGTCCTTCGATCGCAACCGCCTTCGTGGCGACCATTTTCGGTTTGGTGTTTGCAAATCTGATCTGCATTCCGGCCTCCGGATGTATCAAGATGGGTATTGAAAGCATCACTGTGTATAAAACCATGACTATGGAAGGCTTGGTTTCCATAGCCTCGGGTGAAAACTCTCTCATGCTCAAGCGTCGTCTGGCTATTTACACCGGTAAGACCGATCAGCAAGCGTAAGGTATAGTTTAATGCCTAAAAAGAAAGCCCCGGAGCATGTCAACCTAGAACGCTGGATGGTGTCCTACGCGGATTTCATGACCTTGCTCTTTGCCGTGTTCGTGGTGCTGTACGCCTTTGCTATGGCCAAGCAGTCCGAAGCCCAATCCATGGCCCAATCCGTAGCTCAGGCCTTCAATGAAAAGCTCGTAAGTGCCACAGGCGGCGTACTTCTTATTCCGGGATCGCTTGAGGAAGTCATTACCGCCGAAGCCTCCAAGGCCAGAGAGTCGGCCGAGTCAGCACAGCCTGAGGCGCGCAGTGAGGAAAGCGGGGGCACCATTATGAATTTCACGAGTGCGGGCTCACCCGACTCGGATTCTCCCAATTCCACAGGCGGTAACAGCGGTGAGGACGAGGGCCAAAACGGTCAGAGCTCCTCGGACGTATCGTCGGCCTCTGGAGATCTCATCGTGTCCGATACCAAGACCCGCTCCAAGGGATCACCGCATACCATGCGTCCTGACGGAGGATCGGATTCAGGCTTGGGCGGATTTACTCCAGGCAGTGACGGTCAAAAGATCGCCGAGGGCGGACGCACCGAGGTTAACGGGCAAGAGGACGGTGAGGGAATGTACGGTACTCCCTTTGATTCCATTCGTCGTTCGGTTACGCAAACTCTGGCCGATAACGGGTTGCAGGAGGCGGTGGAGATCGAGCAGGACGAGCATTGGCTCACACTCAACATAAACTCCGGATTGCTTTTTGCCAAGGATTCTGCCTCGATCTTGACAAGAGCCCGTCCTATCATTGCTCATGTGGCCTCGGCCTTATCGTCGATAAACAATTACATACGCGTGCGCGGCTATACTGATGACAGCTTTATGCCCGACGGGATCTTTAAAAACAGCTGGCAGCTGGCCTCACAGCGTGCCGTCAATGTTTTGAACGAGCTCGTGGATGACGGGCTGGAGCCTGAGCGCATGGCAGTTGAATCCTACGGACAGTATCATCCCTTCGTATCCAATGCCACCGACGCCGGCAGAGCCTTAAACCGTCGTGTGGTGATCGCCATTTCCCGTTATGCTATGGCCAAGAGACGGCAGTTGCAGATCGTAAGTGCCGACGGATCGGGTACAGGCAGTGCTAATACCGAGCAGGCCGGTGACGGCAGTATGGGCATAGTGCGCAGTGAAGACGATGGTATTATTTTACAATTTAATCATTAAAGGAGCGTATCCATGCTGGTATGGGCAGTAGCAAGCCAAAAGGGTGGCGTAGGCAAGACCACAACCGTAGCTTCGTTGGCCGGATGGTTACAACGTCAGGGTTTACGAGTCTTGGTAGTGGATACCGACCCTCATGCCTCGTTGACGGCTTATTTCGGATACTCCGACGAGGAGCTTGAGTGCTCCCTCTATGATCTTTATAAAAAGCGTGAATTAAAGGAGCAGGATGTAAGGGACGCCGTGACCTCCACCCGCTTTGACAACCTTGATTTAATTGCCTCCACCATGGCCTTGGCCACCGTCGATCGTCAGCTTTCGGGAAGAGCGGGCGTAGGTAGGATCCTAAGCCGTATTTTAGCCTGCGTGGAAAATGATTACGATGTAGCCATCATCGACTGTCCGCCCGTATTAGGTGCGCTCATGGTCAATGCCTTGGCGGCCGCCTCCTTGGTATTGGTACCGACGCAGACGGAATTTTTAGCCCTAAAGGGTGTCGAGGGCATGGTCAAAACCTTTGAGATCATGCAAAAGGCCTTAGGCGGTAAAGAAATACGTTACATGATCGTGCCTACCATGTACGATTGGAGCATAGCCGGATCCGATGAATCGCTTGAGCAGCTTAGAAATCTTTATCCCGAGCATTTATGGTCGGAGACCGTACCGCTAGATAACGGATTTCGAGAATCAAGCTATCGTCACGTTCCTCTGCCTTTAATGCACAGAAAAACCCGCGGAGCCACTGCCTATTACGAGCTGATGCGAAAAGCTGCGGCCATTGAAGCTGAATATAACGCCGACAGGCTCCCCGAGGCCTTTAAGGCCATGCTCAAGAGCAATATAGAGCAGAAGAATAATCAGCGTCAGCGTGAGGAATTACTCTCTGACGATGTCAATTCCATGCTTTCATCCGAGGACTTTGCATGACGCATTATCAAGACGAAAAAGACGATCTGCTCGATTATTTCGCCTGCATGCTGCAATCACCCGAGGAGGAAGGGGATGATCCCGCGGCACAAGAAAAAGCAACGGTGCTTAAGACATCCTTAGAGGCTGATGAACACAGCTCGGTGCAGGCAGACACCTTGGCGCAGACTGATCATAGAAAAGAGGTAGATGCGGCATCGACAGAGTCCTCCGAGAGGGAAATTTCATTATCGGCTAAGACTGATGCCGGGGAAATGTCTGCAGATGTTTGCACGTCCCGTCCCTTGGTTGCGGAAATATCTGAGGATGATCTTGGGAATGAAAGCACAGAGGTTCCCGAGGAAATAATTAAAGCCGCACCTGAGGCCGTAGTCTCGGCAGAGACCGAGGACAAGGATACATGCGTTCTTGATGAAACAGACGAGTTTGTAGCCGAGGATCAAGGGGCAGAACCATTGGTTGCGGAAGTATCTGAGGATGATCTTGGAAATGAAAGTGCAGATGTGCCCGAGGAAATAATTGAATCCGATCCAAAGAGCACTGACTCTGAGGGCTTCGCGGATGGATCCGCCGCTCAGCTTTCTGAGTCATCCCCAGATCCTGAGAGCATTGTATCCTTAGAAGATCTCGCTGTAGAAAGCATTAAGTCCTTGGAGTCAGAGCCAGAGGCTTACGATTTAAAAGCCGCGGAAGCTGCAGATATTGTTGATGAGAACAACGCAGAAGCAAAAGTTGTCATTGCCCAAAACGGCAATGAAGAACTACCTTTTGCTCAATCCGTTGCGTTCGACTCCTCCGCCGAAAGCCTTGAGCCACTTACTGCCGGCTCTGACGAGGAGTTAGGCTCGGAGGCGGAAGTTGCGAGTGTTATACCCGTGATCGCCCCGATCCTTGAGGCGCACGATGATGAGAATGTATTGAATAATGCTTCGGAGTCTAAGGCTTATGATCTAAAAGCGGATGCAACCATACAGTCTGTGTCGGTTGAAAAAAATGACGGGACACAGGCATTGGATGCTGCTACGCAGAGTATCAGCGAAGAGGCTTCTGAGATAAAGACTGAAGAAAAGCCCCAGGATCCTCACGGGCATGACACAGACTCAGATCAGGAACCGGAGCCTG
>PPYF01016920.1_pt1 | contig 27763 bp, 19 predicted proteins | sample 1559871 | NCBI WGS metagenome assembly PPYF01 (sample SAMN08240021, study PRJNA423297) | Human gut metagenome, whole genome shotgun sequencing project.
GGCACTTCCGTGATAAATAGACTGACCTCTGTTTTTGCACTGCTGTTCAGCTTGCTGGACAGAACCAGTAAAAAAGCAGGCTTGGCTTCGGTCAAGCCTGCTTGCAAGAATAAGTTGGTCGTTCTCAGAAGCTGTAGGCTGCGCGTGAGCACTAGCCTATAAAGAACCCCTCGGCCTAGGTTGGCGGCTCAGAAACCCCCGACCTTGGTCGGGGGAGCATGTCATACTGATTGCGGGAAAAATATCCATGTTGATAAGAACGTGTTCATCAATATTGGCTGCACCATTCAAGACCAGGGCGGAGTCTATATTGGCGACGGGGCTTTGATTGGCCACCACGCTATGATCGCCACTTTGAACCACTAGCAAGATCCAGCCAAAAGAGGGGAGCTGCTGCCAGCAGCGGTTCACATCGGCAAAAGAGTCTGGCTTGGCGCGAACGTAACTGTTTTGCCAGGCGTCACGATTGGTGATGGAGCGATTATTGCGGCTGGCGCGGTAGTAACCAAGGATGTACCGGCCAGAACAATCGCGGCAGGCGTGCCAGCCCGCGTGGTGAAAGAAATAAGTGAATAGAGGAGAGCAGCATTCTGGAAATTAGGGATGCTGCTTTTTATAATGTGTATTTTTTAAAAAACATATTGTTTGTACGGAGAAGATGTATAATGGACTTGATCAACAAAAGTTGACTTTAGTGTGTAATTGAAGGGGATGATCAGATTGTTTACACAGAAGCAAAAGACGATTGCCTATCGGGTTTTGATGGCAATTTACCTAGTTGCTTTGGGACCAAACTATACTTTTGGCTATGCGACGCAAGACAATCCTACTAACCGCTTTTTCTTGATTGCTAATTTGCTGTCGATTGTCGCACTTATTCTGGCAGCTGTTTGGATTGACCGGCCGAAGTTTTTCAAGGCAGTGTCTGTTATGATGGTGATTGTGGCTATCTTGGCAGTAGTTCAGCTTGTCTTTCCAGGACAGTCAGCTTATGCAAGGTACAGCAACGCTTGGGCAATCATTAATATCATCTGGGCTGTGTTAACCGTACTTTACCAAAAGCAACAGCTTCAGATGAAGAAACACGCTTAGTTTAATCTAAACACCAAAAAGGCATGACTCCGTTAAATCGGAATCATGCCTTATTTTTTAGCGATTTTTTCTAACGATACTCTGTTCTACAGAGATAAAGTGATTCTTGCCGTCAACCGTGTGGTCAATCAAGGTGAAGTAAGTCGTGTCCTTGCTGTTTTCTGGTACCGCAAGGCGGGCATTGTAGCCAGTAGCAATAAAGTTATCCGCGATATCGTAGATGTTCTTCAGCAACAGTTCTTGTTGTTCATCATCGATACCAGAGAAGGACTCGTCCATCAAGATGATCTTCGGAGCAAGCGGATTGCTCATCTTCTTTTCGTCCAGTTCTAAGACGATCAAAAGTGGTTCAAGGATCGCCCGGCTTCTTTGCCCTTCAGAGAAGGCGTTAAGCTTACGGTCAGTCATCTTTTCCGGGGCGTCACCAGCATGGCGGCGGAAGCTGATGTTAAATCTGTACCATTTCTTGTAGTCAAATTCCTCATAGAAGTGGTCAACCAGTTCATCCCTGGTCATTTCATCATTATTGTCCTTGATGTAAGTCCAGAAGCGGTCCATCAAGAGGGTAACCGCGTTTTGGCTTTCCGGACTGTCGATAGAAGTGTTCCCAAAAGCAGCCAGGTAGTCCTTTCTGTAGTCAGGAATTTCACTGAAGCTAGTATAGAAGGAGATATGGCTTGTCTGTTCCTTTTCCTTCAAGGACTTGCTGATCTGTTTAGTTAAAGTTGTCGCTTCGGCAGTGGCCTGGCGGATCTTTTGCAGAATCGTCGAGTTGTTAAGGTAGCGGGCCAGTCGCTGAACCTCATCGTCAGCTGAAGCCTGGAATGATTCAAGCTGCTGGCGGATATCGTCATAGAGCTTGCTGAGTTCTAACTCCTGGCCACCGTAGTAGTAGTGAACCACTGCGATTTCATGTAACAAGTTTTGGACTTGAACGAGCAGGTAGTCGCTAAGTTCAATGTCTTCAAATTCCAAACGCTTGCTGTTGTCGACCCGATAGTCTGTTTTATCGTTAATGCTGTTAACGGCACTCATAGCCAAGTTAGCTTTACTTTGGTTGCTTGCCTTGACTTGCTCACTGTTCCAGTCGTTAGGGGATGCATCCTTGACCTTCTCAGTTAAATTCAGTTTTTCCAACAGATCACTTACTGCTGCATACTCATGATCCAAATCTTCATAGGCTGCCTGCTTTTCTGGCAAGCGCTCCTGGTAGGCAGTAAGATGATTGTTTTCTCGCTCCAACTTGAATTCGATTTCGTTAAGTTGCTTTTCAAGCTCCTTGAGCAGTTGGTCCAGTTCTTCCTTTCTAGCCAGCTGCTTTTTAGTTTCCGGGTCATTTCGGATTTCTTCCAGCTGCTTTTCAAGAGTCGCAATCTGAGCTTTAATTTCAGTCAGCCGGTCTTGCTTGTCCTGGACTTGCTTTGTCTTTTCAGATAATTCAGCGTGCGCTTGCTTGATCCGGCTTTCTGCACTAGCCAGCCGGTCCTTTTGCTTAAGCAGGTCATTTTCTTGCATAATCCGCTGGACTTGCTTGTCCTGGTATTTGTCCCAGGCCAGGCGGTAGTCGGCAAATTCCTTGCTCTCAGCTGGCAGGTCTGGGCAGAGCTCGCTAGTAAATTGTTCTTTTTGCCGGTGGAAGTCAGCCAACTGTACTTGCAGCTTTTCTTGCTTCTTTAAGCGTTTGTCTTGTTCAGCAAGGGCATTATTATAAGCGATTTGTGCTTCGGTGACCTTGTTACTCTTTGGGAAAGTAGCAGGATCTGCTTGTTTAAACAGCTCTTGATAGCTGGCCAGTTTGTCTGCCAGATCCGCTAAGCGTTGCTTAACTTGATTGATTTCTTCCGTCAGCAGGGCAATCTGTCTTTCCCGCTCCTTTTGCCGGTTACTTTCACCGATATGGGTGATTGCTGTGCCTTTCTCGCTGTGCACATTGACACTGGCATAACTGATATGACCGTCTTTAACCGCAATCGCTTGTAAAAAGGCGTTGACCCGGTCGTCTTGACTGACTAAGTAGTCGGCAAGGGTTGGGAGATCCTTCGTACTTGCATTATTTACATTGGCAGTAAAACCATCAGCTTCCAAGCCAGTCTTGATCTCCTGACCATCAAAGAGGGCGTAGAGGAGGTTAGAGTACTTTAAGTCGCTTTCCAGTTGCAACTGAAGGTTACTCGGCACGCCTTCTTTAAAATCGACCAGTTCAAAAAGTTGCTTGCCGTCTTTGAACACAGCTGTTGTTTCTGGTTTTGGCTGTTCTTGCAGCTTTTCTAAGTCTGAGCTTAATTGCTTTAACTGGGCCTTTTCAAGCCGAATGTCATTTTTGGTCTCAGCGATGGCTTCTTGGTACTGGCCTCTGGCATTTTCCAGCAGATGCCGTCTGTCTTCATAAACGTCAAGGTCAAATTCTGCCACTTGATCAAAACTGATTTCTCTTTCCTTGAGCCAGGCACTTGTTTCTTGATCAAGTTCAGCCAGGGCAGAGGCAATGTTATCCGTGTAGATGGTCTCGTCAAAAGCATTAATTGCTTGATTTACAATGCCCAACTCGGTAGCCAGCTCCTGGTTTTGCTCAGCTAATTTATCCAGTTTATCCAGGAGCAGCTTTTGTTTCTTCAGCAGACCCTTTGCATCTGGGTACTTTTCTTCAAAATCAGCTTGAACTTGATACTTGGCAAGTTCTGTTTTGGTCGTTGCCAATCGGCCTTCAAGGATAACGAGAGCATTCTTCTCTTTTCTTGCGTCCTCGGTATAAGCGAGCAGCCGCTTTTCTGCATTTTTGCGGTCCTTTTGGGCTGCTTCAAAATCTCTTGCCCGGTTGTTTCTTTCATCTTTAGTTTGAGCGATTTTACGTGACAGCTGGTCAAGGTTCTTAGCATCAATTACAGTCTGCAGAGCTTGCTGTTCACCTTCTTTAGCCTTTAAATCCTGGCTGATACTTGCCTGGTCACTCTTCAGCTGGGTGATTGCTTCCTCAGTTTCCGCAAGACTAGCCTTTAATTTCTCAAACTGTTCTTGCTTTTGGCCCAGCTCAGTTTTAGCCTTGCCGTAGAAGTTCTGGATCTGGGCCAGAGTTGGCTTGTTGGTCAAAGTTTCCCATTCTTCAGTCTTGGCCAATGCGTTATTCAGCTTGTCCAGTTCTGCCTTTTTCTTTTCTTCTTCAACCATGGCCAGGGCGTTGTCGATGAAGTTTTCAACCGTTGCCCGGTCCGCGTAGTGGCTGAGATTTGGCAGGGCAGTCTTTAAAGCACTGTCCAATTCAGCCGTACTGCCAGTTTGCTTTAGCGGTGGCTTTTCAAAAGCGGCCAGGTGCTCAAAGTACTCCTGCATCTCACTTTGTGAGGCAAAGCCAAAGAAGAGCTGGTTGATAGCATTCTGGTAGTCAGCCTGGGTCTCATAGCGGTGTTCAACGTAGGGTTTTACGGCTCCCCGGAATTCCGGCCAGCTCGTCGAGTAGGGGAGGTCATCACCTTTGACGCCTTGCTTTAAGACATAGTAATAGTGGTTGGTATTTGAACCATCGGCCGACTTGCTGTAGGCCAAAAGCAGAGTTTGAAGCAAATCATCTGCCTTAAATTCAACCCAGGCAAAGCCGGCTTCACCAGCCTTGATGTAGTAGTCCAGACTCCGCTTGTTGTCGACAACCCGCATGCTGCCTAAGAAGATCGTTGGGAAAAGGGAGAGCATGGTCGCGGTCTTCCCGGACCCGTTTTCCCCGTTAAAAACAATCGACTGGGTATTGGCATCAAAAGTCTGATTTCTGTAATTGAAATAGTTGTAGAAGCCAAAGCGGTTAAGCTTATAATTCGTCATCAGTCATTTCCTCATCTTTTACGATTAATCCGGTTAAAGAAGTGGTGAACCAGGTATCTTGCTCTTTGGAAAGCAGGCCATAATAGGTCAGTTCATTTAGTAGTTCGCTTACTTTCATCTTCAAACCAGTTGCTTTCTGTGACCCGGTCATGGTCTTGTAGCTGCTAGTTTGCTTGGCCAAGTTAACTAATTCTGGCAACTGAAAGCGGCTCTGGCGGCTGTCATTGATCAATTGGACCAGTTCAACGGACATGGCATCCAGCTTGCTTTGCACTGTGTTGGGGAAATCCAGCTGGGAGTAGTTGAGCAGGATAAAGTAGTCGTCAACGTTAACTAAGCGCAGGCCTTGCTTACTTTCATGGTTAAAAAAGGGCTCAAAAGAATTCTGCAGGTAGTTGTACTCGTTTTTGCCCATGTTTTCCTTGCGGAAGTAGCCGTTTAACAGGAGTTCTTGCCGGGCAAGATCGTTACCAGTCTGCATCCCTTTTTCCAGATCAATTGGGTCCTGCGGCTTTGCCTGCTTGGTCAAGACATACAAGGAGTCCTTGTCGTCCTGGTCCCGGAGCTCAATAATCCCGTCCTTTTCCAGCTTGGCGATGACCGGCTTCAAGTACTTGGACAGTTCCACTGAACTTGCCTCTGACAGATTTTCTTTGTCGTTGATGTAAGCAACGATGTCCTGGTAGAGGATGGTCATGCCGACTTGCAGGCTGGACAATCTGGCTAAAGTCTCATAGTAGACCCGGTATAAGAGAGGATCCGCTTGGACCCGCTTGTCAGCTTCAATGCCAACCGGACGGGTCTTGGAGTAAGCCCGTAGATGCAAGTCCTGGTCCAAGACCAAATTGAACTTATCTTTCAAGTATTTGCTGATCGCCAAGCGGTTCTGCCGGATATAAGCGGTCGTCTTGCCAGCCAGAAGATTCGGCATGACCTGGCTCCAATCTATTTCTGCCATCTGCTTTTTACCTCCAGTCTGCAATTGCATAAAATCAAGCTCTGTTTTGGTGATTCGATAGTCATGTTTTCCGTTTGGAATTGCTTGATCAGAAGATAGTCGCCAGTCGTAGCGCTGGCACTTAACAAGTCACCATCAGCTGAGAAGCGGTAATCAAAATGACTTTGCCCCAGCAGTTTTTGCAAAAAGGCAAACTCTTCGTCAGTCAAATTAATTAATGCTTTATTGATCAGATTTTGTCCCAGTTCTGCCTGCTTGGCTTTTTCAGCCGCGTGCCGTGCTTGTTCAGCTGCGAGTTCAGCTTTTTCCTTGTCCGTCAGTTCCATGGACCGGGCAAGTTTAACTTCGGCCCGCTTTCGTTCTTTCGGTGTGAAGTTGTAGTGTATCTTTTCATCATCTAGGCTGTAACTAGCATGTTTGGACATGAACCAGTGGTGGTAGACAGGCGTGCCTTCATATTGGTCAAAAAGGAGGGCCATTTCCTGGGCTGTCATGCCAGCTTGAAAGCTCTGCGCTTGGGCTAAGAAGCGTTCAGCCCGTTCCTTGCTGACCTGGATTTCCCGGTTTTGGGAGATGAGGTCAATCAAGGCAAAAAACATGTCGCTTAAACGGTCTAAAAGGCTGGCGTAGAGGCCGCTGCCATCCCGTTCGCTTTGGGCAATATCAGCAATATTGCCAGCCATGATGTTGGACAATTCATCGCTGCTTTTGGTAGCGTTAAAGGCTAGCAGTTCATCGGCCAGGGGCTGATAGAAGAGTTTAGGACCAATCTTAGTCTGGCTTTCCTCTAAGGCGAAAATTGTTTCCAGGACTTCTGGAATCTTACTTTCAACCTTGTCGAGCACTTCCTTGACTACGTCCCGCAGTTTAAACAACTCCTGGTTCAAGTCACCGGTTGTATTGGCATCAGTCTCCAAGCGGAAGACCTGCATGTTAAGGTCGTGGATGTTGGTCGCGAAGCTGTCGATCCGGTTCTTCAGCCGGTTGTAGATACCGTTGCTGTAGCCAAAAGACAAGTCATAAAGGGAGATACCGTTTTTAAAAAGCTGCTGCTTCAGTTCCAAATTCTCTGGATCTGTCAGCAGTCCTTCAAGACTTTCCTTTAATTCCCGTAAATTCTTGATCAGTTCATCGGTTTCCGTCATGGACAGGGATTCTCTGATCTGCTTTTGCAGGTTGGCAATCTTGTCAAAAGCCTGGAAGAGCTCCATGCTTTCGCTGGTTAAGGCATAAGCCGTGGTCTGCATGGCCTCTTTCATTGACCGGGCCTTAGCCTGATTGGTTAAAGGGATCGACTTTAAGTTTTTGCTTTCAGACAGCTTCTTAAGGATCTTAGTGACTTCGTCATAGTCCGCTAAAAGCTGCTCGCTAAGCTGGAGGGGAGTGTATTCCCCCATGGGGTGGCTGTTTAAATAGATGATTATGTCCCGGGCCAGGCCTGGTGAGGACACGGCTTTTAAAAATCCGTCCGCCTGGGACATGAAGCTCTGGTTGTCATAAAAATTCATGGATGGCCTCTTCAAAAATCACGCGTTTTTTCTTCTGGATCTCAGTCAATACTTCCTGCAAATCTGGATTTTCTACTTCCTTGATCTGCTTGTCTTTTACCGGCGGGACACTGGCTTGATAGTGTTCTTTATAGGTCTTCAGATCCATGTTAAGAAGCTGAATCTCTGGAAACTCTAATAAAAGATTGTCCGCGATCTTGATCCCGCTCTGGTCCAAATCGCCAGAATAGTAGAGCTGACAGGAATTTGTAAGCAGACGCTTGATCAGCTTTTTCGTGGCAAGATTGACCTGTCCGCCCGTGCAGACGAAGGCCCGGTCTGAAAACTTGCTGGCTAGTGCGGTGGTCACGCCAGAGTTTTCATGCAGGTAAACCTTGATCTTTTCCGGTAAAGCAATTTGGTCAATGTCCGGCAGGGCAATGATGTCGTAGGTTAAGGGAGTATCCAGCAGATTGGCGGTCATCGCGAAGTTGTAGAGCTGGTCGGGATAGACGTTGAAGTCCTCTAAGGTTGCTTTTTCACCTAGCTGGGCTTGGATAATTTTTTCCAAAAGCCCGCGGCCCCGTCTTCCCCGGTCAAAGGCATGGGGGTCGCCTAGCACTTGTAAGGCAAAAGTTGGAAGCAAAACGCCTTCAACTGGTTTCTCCCAGCCCTTTGCCATTTTTTGGTAAAAGGGGAGGTCGCTGATGATCTGTTTTTCCGAGAAATTTTCGGCAAGAAAAGCCGCATAAGCTGGAGCTACGTCTTCTTTGAACATGTCTAGTTTAACCTGGTCAGCACTGGCCTTTTGCTTGCGCCTGTCTTTTTTAGAGAGCAGGGGGCCATATTTGTTTTCCAGCTCTTGATAAACTTCAGCTGGGCTCTGGTCATATTGCTTGAAAATCTGGTAGCAAGGGATGCTGTAATTGCCGTCTTTATCAAGCTTGGCCTTGGTCAACAAGCCAAGGTCGAGCAGGTCAGCTTTTGTCAATGTAACCCGCCAATTTTTAAGCTGCTGGTCTTCGCCTTTTTCAAGATAGAGGTCTCTGGTCAGAGCATGCCAATCAATCATGATTTTCGTCCCTTTTCCTTCTAACAAGTTCAGTTTAACTGCTGAATAATCTAAGCATAATGCTTTGTCATTTCCATGATATCAGATAGGGCAGGGGTTTATTCGGAAAAGAGGGTCTTCTTTATGATTCCATAGCTTCGGATCCAGAATATGGTAAAAGGCCAAGAAATTAAAGAGGGGGTAAGTTGAATTCAGTCTGATATCTCAGGCAGCTCTTAGCAAGTGGAAAAAGTGTAAGAAGCCTAATATATCAAAGTTTACGTTACTTTGTCTCCCAAAGATTTTATATTCGTCGACATTAAATATTTTATGATGTAGAATATCCTAAAATAAATCAACGAGACAAGAAGAGAGGCAAAAAGATGGCTAAAGCAGTTTTGTTGGGTGGTAACGGCTACATTGGCCGGGCAACGAATGAAGCTTGGATGAAGGCTGATCCAGAGACAGAATTTTATGTAATTTCCCGGTCAGGCAGAAACAAACTGACTGACAAACGCATTCACAATTTAAGAGCAGATGTTAGCTTAGGGCCAAAGAGTTTTGTGCAAGACAAGGCAGACCTGGTCAAATTCCTGCAGGACAGCTCAGTTCCTTTGGCATATGTTTCTCCGACCCTGGTGTATGGCAATGGCCGCAAGGATGACATGACCCGGTGGGTGCCGCTGTTGAAGTTCTTCGGGATTTTTTCCAAAAAGCTCTAGCCGGTTGAGGTCAATAACGTGGCAGATGAGCTGGTCAGAAAAATGCTGGCCTAGGGGGACAAGATGAAGATCAATAAAAGCGTAGAGCAGGCGATTTACGTGCTCTTGATTTTAGCCTTGCAAAAAGATGGTGAACCATTAAAAAGCCGGGTCTTGAGCGCCCATTTGAAGGTGTCAGATTCCTATCTAAAGAAGATCTTGATGAAACTGAAAAAAGGCGGCTTGATCGTCGCTTCCGCCAGCAAAAACGGTGGCTACCAGCTGGACCAGTTCAAACTGGACCGTCTGCTCAAAGAAGATGCTGTGGGCAGGATCGACTGGGTGGAATAGACCAAAATCAAAGAATAATTATTCTAGTGGGAGAAAACGCTTTTTTTGTTATAATATAAACGAGAAAAGGCTTTTAACATAAATATCAGATTTTGCTAAGGCAATAGAAAAGCAGAGGGACATCATGAAGTACGAATTGAGCGGCGGGAATACCTGCCCATTAGCAACTGTAACCCTCGATAAGGGGGAAAGCATTAAAGTCGAAAACGGCGCCATGGTGTACATGAAAGACGTCACCATCGCCGGTAAGATGAACTCCAGCAAGAAGGGCCTGGGCGGTTTGCTCGGCGCGATTGGCCGGAGCTTGACCAGTGGTGAAAGCATGTTTATCATTCAAGCAACCGGTGGTGCGGACGGCGGACAAATTGGGGTTGCACCCGCAATTCCTGGCAAGATTGTAAAGCTTTCCGTTGGCAAACAGCAGTATTGCTTAAACACTGGGGCCTTCCTGGCAAGTGACGACAGCGTCAGCTACAAGATGAAGAGTCAGAGTTTTAGTAAGGCAGCCTTTGGGGGAACCGGTGGTTTCTACGTAATGCAGACTGAAGGTGAAGGCGATATGCTAGTTAACGCCTTTGGTGACCTGGCTGAACTGACCGTGACCAGCGATAAGCCAATCTCAATCGACAACGAACACGTCATTGCCTGGGATGCAAACCTTGACTACGACATTAAAGTAGCGTCAGGGATGTTTGGTTTTACTTCAGGTGAAGGCCTGGTCAACCACTTTACGGGGGATGGCAAGGTCATCATCCAAACTCGTAACCTGCATTCACTGGCAGAAGCCCTGCAACCATTTATTGTTGACAAGGTAAGTAACGATTAAAGAAAACGGGATCAGCCATGCTGGTCCCGTTTTTTGCTTAGTCCTCAACTAAGTCGAAATCATGCTCTACGTAAATGACCCGGAAAAATGTGCCAAGTTCTGGAGTGAACAAGTTGGCTTTATCGTAAAAGAAGAAGGCGAAGGCCCGCCAAAGGCTGCTAGACAAGGGCGTTATTGTTGGTGAAGTCGTTGATATGGGCAGTGCCGAAACTTGCAATTTTGCGGACCCAGAAGGCCACTACTTTGCCTTTAAGAGTGTGAAGGCGTAATATATTTTCAAAACAAAAGACCGTCACGATTGTGGCGGTCTTTTGTTTTCTACTCATTATTAGCAAACTTTCCAGCTTCAACATCACTGATAAACTTATATAAGGAAGAAAAGAATGCCTGAGGATTATCGACGTGGTGGCAGTGGCCGCCATCTGGCGTCACAACCATCCGGGAGTTTTTCAAAGTCTTGTGCATCCGGCGGACGGCATCAAGGGGCATGGTGTCAAATTCGCCGACCGTTAAGAGGGTAGGGAGGGTGATCTGCCCTAAACGGTCTCTGAAATCCCACTCAGTTAACTTGCCGACCATCATGAATTCATTATTGCCTTGGAAATAATTGTAGACTTGAGTATTCGTCGTGCTGACAACGTGTCGGCTGCCATTTTCCGGGTGCCGGATCAGGTAAACAGAGTAAAGTTTGGCAACCAGTTCCTGGTACATGGCATCGTCAAAATTTTCTTCCGCTTCACATTCACGCATGTATTCCACTTGGGCCGGACTGAACATTTCTTCTCTTTCCCGGTTGATGTTGACGGTGTACTCATCCAGGTTGTCAATCATGGATTCAATAATAACGGCCTTAAGGTGCTGGCCATACTTTACAGCATATTCTTGTGCCAGTAAGCCGCCCCATGAGTGGCCTAACAGGTAGAAATCTTCCAAACCGAGCTTCTGGCGGACTTCCTCAAGTTCATCAACAAAGTAGTCAATGTTCAAATACTTACGGTTTTCCTCTTTGGAAAAATCTGGCTGATCTGACCAGTATGAACCCAATTGGTCATAAGAGTAGACCTCAACTCCTTTGCCGGCTAAGCCAGCCTTGAAATTGTCAAAGTCTTCATGGTTGTCACCAGGCCCGCCGTGCACGCAGAGCAACTTGACCGGTCCTTCATTGACCTTGCGGGTAAAAAGGTGATAGCCATTGTCTAAAGTAACGATTCTCGTTTGATCCATAATATTTTCTCCTTCAGTCATAAATTCACTTGTTACTTGAAGTATGCTCTCGTGTAGTCAACCATGCCAACCTTGTGCCAAAGTACCCCCTTTAAGTTGGAGTTTACCAGGTGGTCTTCAACCATGGTGTAAAGAGGAAGAACAGGGTAATCTTGGTTCATTTGCTCCTGTGCCTTTAACAGGTGGCTGAAGTAGACTGATCTGGTCGCGGCATTTTTTCTGGCTTGGCTGAGCTCATTGTTGTAGGCAGCACTGGTGTATTTACCGTAATTGTAGCTGTTAGTCTTTTCCAAGGTCTGCAGTTCGCTGTATGGGTCAGCGTAGTCGTTGAGCCACAGGGAAAGGTAAAGGTCATATTTGCCATTGGTAACCAAGTTGTAGGCGGACTTGGATGGCAGATTCTTGACAGTCACTTTAAGTCCTGGCAGCTTGCTTTCCAGCTGTGACTGCAGGAATTCACTGACATTCTTGTTGGTAGTTGTGTCACTTGCCACCAGGGTCAATTCAACTTTTGACTTGTCCAGTTGCTTTAAGCCGGCCTGCCAAAGCTTTTTAGCCTTGGCAACATTGTAAGTTTCTTTTGGCTGCGCTGCTGTTGCGAAGTCCTTGCCACTGGCTGGATCCTTTGCGGCATTTGGTGCTGAGAAGGTGTAGGAAGGCTTTGAACCATCTGCTAAAACCTTTTTAGACAGCTGAGTACGATTAACAGCCAAGTAGAGGGCTTGACGGAGTTGTTTGTTGGCCAATACGGCGCCCTTAGCCATATTCAGATTTACGAAGTTATTACCTGACCGGTAGAGGTGGTAAAGGTTCTTGTTGTTTTGCAGACCTTGTGCCGTCGTGCCTGAAACTACAGCGTCATCTAGGCTGCCTTGCTGGAAGAGCTGGTGGGCAGTGTTTGAATCCTTGACGACTTGGTAATTAAGTTTTTGCAGCTTGACCGCGCTTTTAGCGTAGTAGTGTTGATTCTTAACAGCAGTCCACTTTTCGCTGGTGTTGGTCCACTTGGTGACCTTGAAGGCCCCGTCAAAAGCGGTATACTTGGCAGCCGTACCATATTTGGCACCATATTTTTTAACAAGGCGGGTGTTTTGCGGGTAAAAGGCTGGCATAACCATCTTGTCGATGAAGGTCGGTTCTGGATTTTCAAGCTGCACGACCAGTTTATACTTGCCAACGGCTTTGACGCCTAAGCTGTTGACCGCCTTTTTGCCTTGAGAGATCGGGTCAGCATTCTTGATGTTGCTGAAGATGTAGTTATAGCCAGACATTGCTTTGGGAGAAACGCCTTTTCGCCAGGCTGTTACAAAGTCTTGCGCGGTTACAGTGTCACCGTTTGACCATTTGGCATTGTGCCTCAGATTGAAAGTATAGGTCTTACCGTCACTGGACTTATGATAGCTAGTGGCAACCGCGGGAACTGGCTGGTCATTTTTATCTGACCGGTAAAGGCCAGCCATAGTTTGCAGCAAAGTGTCCCATTGGGGGATTGAGGCAGTCACTGAGGTATCGAGGGAGCTGACTACATCAGTTTCCATCAAGTTCAAGCTTGTCTTGCCACTGGATGCTTGGGAATTGCTATTGCCGCAGGCCGCCAACGTACAAGCTGACATGCCAAGTAATGCAACTGTTGCCATTTTTCTAACTTTCATTTGTGTTCCTCTTTTCATCTTTTAGGGAAAAGAAAAGCGCCCCACTGGATCAAATCGATCCAATAGGGCGCTATTAGCGCGGTACCACCTATTTTCGCCGTTAGGCCTTCACGCACAGATAATGCGCTGCCGCTTTAAGGGGCGGACCCCGAAACCACTAATCTCGCAGTTTCCGCTCAAAGGTGATTTTCGCACTTGGTCTGACCGCTTCTTCACACCGACCAGAAGCTCTCTGCAGGTCTCGCCAAAACTACTTTTCCTTTTCAAAGCAATGTTGTTTTGATTTCATGTCTTTTATCTTAATCCTAAATCTGAGAAAGTCAACAGCAAATGGCAAAAAAGTTAAACCAAAGTTATAAATGCCGGAAAGAATTTTAACGCTGTGTTAAACTAAAAGTATTAATTACGTGGAGGAAAAACAATTATGAACTATCAAGACATCAACGCTGAAACGATCGACCGCTGGGTCAAAGAAGGCTGGGAATGGGGCAAGGCAATTGACCACGACACCTTCCAAGCTGCTATAGAAGGGAAGTGGGAGATCAAGTTGACCCCGGTTAAATATGCCCCGCACAGCTGGTTTGGTGACTTACATGGCAAAAAAGTCCTTGGCTTAGCCAGCGGGGGTGGCCAGCAGATGCCAATCTTGACTGCCTTGGGGGCAAAATGCACAGTCCTGGACTATTCTGACCAGCAGCTGGAAAGTGAGCGCTTGGTTGCAGAGCGCGAAGGCTACGATATCGACATTGTCAAAGCCGACATGATCCAGCCTTTGCCTTTTGCTGACGAAAGCTTTGACATGATTATCCAGCCAGTTGCCAACTGCTACGTTGAAAAAGTTAAGCCGATCTGGAAAGAATGCTACCGGGTTTTGAAAAAGGGTGGGGTACTCCTGGTTGGCCTGGACAACGGGATCAACTACCTGTTTGACAGTGAAGATGAAAAGTATGTCGTCAACTCTTTGCCTTTTAATCCGCTGAAAAATCCTGACCAGATGCAGCAGCTGGAAAAAGATGATTCTGGCGTCCAATTCTCTCATACCTTGGATGAACAGATTGGCGGCCAGCTGGAGGCAGGCTTTACTTTGACAAATCTCTACGAAGATACTAATGGCGAAGGCCGTCTACACGAATTGAATATCCCGACTTTCATCGCGACTAGAAGCGTGAAATAGCAAAAGCCACCAAGTTTGAGCTTGGTGGCTTTTAATGTATCCAAAATGATTTGCTTTTTTCTTATTCTTCGCCATGTTCAAACTGTGATTGGTAAAGGTCGGCGTAAAAGCCTTTCTTTGCCATCAAGCTGTCATGGTTGCCGACTTCAACGATATCCCCGTCCTTCAAGACGATGATGCTGTCTGCATCCCTAATCGTTGACAAGCGGTGGGCGATAACAAAAGCCGTCCGCCCCTGCATCAGCCGGTCCATCCCTTGCTGAATCAAGAGCTCAGTCCGGGTGTCAACTGACGAGGTTGCTTCGTCCAGAATCAAGATCTTCGGATCCTTGACAAAAGCCCGGGCAATCGTCAATAGCTGCTTTTGTCCAGCGGAGATATTGCTGGACTCTTCATTAATCATGCTGTCATAGCCTTCTGGCATCTGCTCGATAAAGTGGTCAGCATGGGCATCGATGGCTGCTTGCCGCAATTCTTCATCACTGGCATTGAGCTTCCCGTAGCGGAGGTTCTCCTTGATCGTGCCGTTGAAGAGCCAGGTATCCTGCAGGACCATCCCAAACATGGACCGTAAATCAGACCGCTTCATCTTGCTGATATCCTGGCCGCCAATCGTGATCTTCCCGCTGTTTAACTCGTAAAAGCGCATCAAAAGCTTGACCAGGGTGGTCTTGCCGGCCCCAGTAGGTCCGACGATAGCGATCTTTTGCCCGGCAGAAACATCCAGGCTGAAGTCCTTGATGATGATCTTGTCTGGATTGTAGCCAAAGCGGACATGGTCAAAAGTCACATCGCTAGGTAGTTTGGCTGCTTCTTCTGTTGAAATTTCCACCTCTTCTTCCAGCATCTCTTCGGCTTCCAGGAAGTCAAAGACCCGTTCACTAGCTGCCGCCGTTGACTGGAGCAGGTTGATAATCTGCGCCATCTGCGTGATTGGCTGGGTAAAGCTCTTCACATACTGGATAAAGGCTTGAATGTCCCCAATCGTGACCACGCTGTTGACCGCCAGGAAACCACCGGCGATACAGATGCCAACATAGCCGATATTGCCGACTAGGTTGGAAATCGGCATCATCAAGGAGCCAAAGAATTGGGACTTCCAGCCGGAAGTGTAAAGCTCATCATTGTACTTCTTAAAAGTTGCCACTGACGCGGCTTCACCGTTAAAGGCCTGGACAATCTGGTGGGCCCCGTACATTTCTTCGATATGACCATCCGCGTCACCTAAAGCCTTTTGCTGGCCGATATAGTACTTTTGCGACCGGCTCATGACCATTCCTAAGATGCCGAAAGTCACTGGCAAAATCGCTAAAGCAATTAGGGTTAATTGCCAGGAAATCGTGAACATCATAATCACGACCCCGACAACGGTGACGGTTGAGGTGATGATCTGGGCCATGGACTGGTTGAGCGACTGGGCAATCGTGTCCACGTCGTTGGTAATCCGGGACAAAATGTCACCGCTGGCATGCTTGTCAAAAAAGCTGAGCGGCAGGCGGTCAATTTTTTCCGCGATATCTTTTCTCAAAGAGTAGGCCACCTTCTGGGAAATACCTGAGGTAATCCAGCTTTGCACATAATTGAAAAGCATGGACAGGAGGTAAAGGCCCAGGAGCAGCAGGAGGATCTTGTTGATGTAGGTAAAATCAATTCCCCCGGTATTCTGGATCTTGGCGCTGATCCCGGTGATCAGCTTGTCAGTTGCCTTGGATAAAATTTTCGGCCCGATAATCGAGAAGACGGTCGAAGCAATCGCAAAAATGATTACAGCGAGCAAGAACCAGCAATAGGGCTTTAAGTAGCGGAAGAGTCTAGCAAAAGTTCCGGAAAAATCCTTTGCCTTCTCAGTTCCTCTTGTGTTGCCATGGTTATGCATCGGCTAATTCCTCCTTTGAAAGCTGTGAGTAGGCAATTTCCCGGTAGACCTGGCAGTTCTTGAGCAGGTCCTGGTGCTTGCCCTTGCCGACGATCTTGCCTTCATCCAAAACGATGATCTGGTCGGCATCCATGATTGACGCGATCCGCTGGCCAACCAAGAGGACGGTCGTCATTTCTTTAGCAGCCATCTTGGTCAGTTCCCGGCGGACCTTGGCGTCAGTCTTAAAGTCCAGGGCGCTGAATGAATCATCAAAGACTAAGATTTCTGGATCCTTGGCCAAAGCGCGGGCAATTGCCAACCGCTGTCTTTGCCCGCCGGAAACATTGCTGCCGCCTTGAGCGATCGGGGCCTCCAATTTGCCTGGCAGGCGGTCAACGAATTCTTCTGATTGTGAGACCCGCAAGGCTTCTGATAAGTGGGAGTCATCCTTTGCCCCATACAAGACATTAGATTTTACTGTCCCGGTCAAAAGCTGGCCTTTTTGCGGCACCAAACCGATCCGCTCGCGCAGGTCTTGCAGGTCATAATCCTTAACATCTATTCCGTCAACCGTGACTTTACCGCTCGTAACGTCATAGAAGCGGGGGATCAAGTTGATCAAACTGGACTTGCCCGACCCGGTTGATCCGATAAAGGCGGTCGTCTTGCCGGCAGGGGCAGTGAAGCTGATATGCTCTAAAGCTGCTTCCTGGCTGCCTGGGTAAGTGAAGGTCACGTCGTCAAAAATAACGCCCGTGTTTTCCTTGCTTGACTTACTTTCAGCTGGAGATTCAATCTCAACTTCGGTTTCCAGGACTTCTGCTACCCGGCCAGCCGAAATGCTGGCCCGGGGAATGAAGATGGCAATCATGGCCACCATCAAGAAGGCCATAATAATCATCATCGCGTACTGAACGAAGGCCATCATTGACCCGATCTGCAGCTTGCCCAGGTCGATTTGCTTGGCGCCGGCATAAACGATCACCAGAGCAACTGTGTTCATGATGAACATCATCACCGGCATCAAGGTTGACATGACCCGGTTGGTAAAGAGGTTGACCTTGGTTAAGTTGCGGTTTGATTCATCAAAGCGGTCTTCACTGACTTTTTCATTGCCAAAGGCCCGGATGACCAGCATCCCGGTCAGATTTTCCCGCATGGACAAGTTCAATTTATCGATCAGCTTCTGGACGATCTTGAACTTCGGCATGGCCAGGCCCATGGTGATCATGAGAATGATAAAAATCAGCAAAATCACCAGGCCGATAATCCAAGTCATCGATGGGGAAGAGTCAAGGGCATGCAAGAGTGCCCCGATGCCCAGGATTGGCGCGTAAGCCACCATCCGGATCATTAAGACAATGACCTGCTGAATCTGGGTGATGTCATTGGTTGACCGGGTGATCAAGGACGCGGTTGAGAAGCGGTCCATTTCTGTATTGGAAAAGGATTCGACTTTTTCAAAAAAGGCCAGCCGCAAGTCCCGGGCCACCCCAGCCCCGACTCTGGAAGCTAAAAGGCCAGCCAGGATCGTTACGACGGAACCAAGAAGGGCAATGCCCAGCATCTTCAGGCCCGCAGTTTTAATGTAGCTGGTCTGTAGCTTACTGGTTGATGCACCCAGGCGCTTGTATTCAAGCTTGACCGCCCGGCTGCCGGCCATGTTCATGGTGCTGGTCCCCATCTTCTTCATCTGCTTGTCGATTGAGTCGTAGATCTTCTGCTTTTGTTTCGTGCTCATCTGCTTGAAGAAGTAGGCCAGGTCCTTTTTCTGGTAAGCTGTCTCCATTGCGTCAATTTGCTTTTTGGCCTGATCAAGTTGCGCCTTCATTTTTACAGCCTGGGGAGCTACAGGTGCAACTTTGGCCAGTTGCTGATAAGCCTTTTCACCCTTAGCATATTTGTCTTTAGCAGTCTTGATTGCCTTAGAGATATTCTTCAAGAACTTTTTGCTGGTATCCGAGTTCTTATTGCCGGTGAGGGTGTAGTAGAGGATCATCCCCCGCAGCATGGCCGTGTTCAGCTTGTCCCGGTCAACGTTTTTCTTTAAGACATAGAGATTTTTGCCTTTAGGAAAAGTCTGCTTCAAATCATTGGAAACGTCAGCTGCTTTGACATAGCGGTAGCTGTCCTTGATCGTCTGCTGGTGAGCCTTAGTTGAATAAGTCATGACCTGCCGGTAGGTCTGAGGCGACAAGACATCAGCAACGCTGTCTTTAAAGCCGCCCGCCTGGATCCCATTAGTCACAATATCACTCATATAGTCCGGCAGGGCCAGTTCGGTTTGGGCCTCACCAAAGATAAAAGCAATCGCCAACAGAATTGGCAGCAGGTAGGGAAGGATATATTTTCTAAGCTTGATCATCCGCGTCCTCCTTGATCATTGCTTCCAGATTGTGGCAAACTTGCTCATGAATCCGGATAATCTCCTGGAAATCTTCGTCGGTCAAGCCCTGGAACATCTGCTTATTGCGCTTTTTCATCTTGCCGATAACCTCATCCAGCTCTTGGTTGGCCTTGGCGGTCAATTCCAGCCGGTACTTGCGCCGGTCATTTGGATCTGTCACCCTGACCAGGTAGCCGTCCCGCTCCAAACGCTTGATCCGGCCAGACAGGCTGGCCTGGGTAATATGAAAGAGGTCGGCCAGGTCGGTCTGGTTGTAGTTGGTTTTCTTGATTGCGAACAGCAGGCCTCCGGATTCCCGGGTTAAGTGAATATCTTTGAACTCCTGCTGGTACAACTTATGCATGAGCATGTTCAAATAGGCTCTTTTTTGGATGATTTCTCCCAAACGGGGGTCATCAAAATATGTTGGCTCCATTCTCCACCTCGCTTAAAATATTGATTAGCTTCCTAATAATTAGCATACTAAGGATTTTACTTAATTTACTAAGTAATTGCAAGAGATTTTTTTATTCATATAAAAAACGCCAGCAAATGCTGACGTTTAAAACTATTGAGTAGAGTGTGATGAATTTTTTACAGCTTGGTGATGTCGACCAAGGAGATCTTGTTGTCGTGCTTGGCTTCCAGGGCGTGGATGAGGGCCCGCGCCGTATCAAGGGAAGTGTAGATCGGCACACCGGCTTCTACGGCAAAGCGGCGGATCAGGAAACCGTCCTTCAAGTTGTTGTTTCTGGTTGGGATGTCGATGACCAGGTCGACCGTTTCCGTCAAGATCAAGTCAAAGATGGTGTTCTCCTTGTCATTGATCCGGTTGACCAGGCGGGCAGGGATGCCATGACTCTGCAAGAAGTCGTATGTCCCTTGGGTCGCGTAAAGGTCATAGCCAAAGTCGTGGTATTCCTTGGCGATTGGCAAAAATTCTTCCTTAGCCGAATCCTTGACCGTGCAGATAACCTTCTTGTGCTTAGGCAGGTCCAGGCCAGTCCCCATAAAGGCCTTGTACATGGCTTCTTCAACGTCATCAGAAATCCCCAGAACTTCACCGGTTGACTTCATTTCCGGCCCCAAGGCAATTTCCGCCCCGGTAATCTTTTCAAAGGAGAAGACTGGCATCTTGACGGCAACTGTCTTCTTTTCCGGAGCCAGACCGTAGTCATAGCCTTGCTCCTTGATGGACTTGCCTATGATGACATTGGTTGCCACGTCAACCAGCGGAATCCCGGTAACTTTGGAGATATAAGGGATGGTTCTGGAAGAGCGGGGGTTGACTTCGATCACGTAAACTTTGTTTTCGTAAACGATAAACTGGATGTTCATCAAACCCTTGACCTTCAAGGCCTTGGCCAGGCGCTTGGAGTATTCTACGATTCGTTCCTTCATCTCCTGGGAGATCTTTTGCGGCGGGTAGATGGAGATTGAGTCACCAGAGTGGACACCAGCTCTTTCTACGTGTTCCATGATCCCTGGAATCAAGATGCCTTCGTCATCGCAGATAGCGTCAACTTCACATTCCTTGCCGGCCAGGTACTTGTCGATTAAGATCGGGTGGTCTTCAATGTTGAACTGGGAAGTGATGTGGTCAATAAAGCGCTTGAGGTCGCCGTCATTTAAGGCGATTTCCATCCCGGCCCCGCCTAAAACGTAGGAAGGACGGACCAAAACCGGGTAACCCAGCTCATTAGCGGCCTTTAAGGCTTCTTCAGCCGTAAAGACGGTTTGCCCCTTCGGCCGGTCGATCTGGCACTTTTCTAAAATCTCGTCAAATCTTTCCCGGTCTTCAGCCGCGTCAACACTGTCGGCAGAGGTACCAAGGATCGGCACGCCCATCTTCATCAAGTCCTGGGAGAGCTTAATCGCGGTTTGTCCGCCGAATTGGACGATGGCCCCGTCTGGCTGCTCAAGTTCAATGATGCTCTGCACGTCTTCCGCCGTTAATGGTTCAAAGTAGAGGCGGTCGGCGATGTCAAAGTCAGTTGAGACGGTTTCCGGGTTGTTGTTGACGATGATGGTTTCGTAGCCAGCTTCCTTCAAGGCCCAGACACTGTGCACGCAGCAGTAGTCAAACTCAATCCCTTGGCCGATTCTAATTGGGCCGGAGCCAAAGACAATCACCTTTTTCTTGGACCGGTCTGGCTGGATTTCATGTTCACCGCCATAAACGCTGTAGAAGTATGGCGTTTCGGCGTCAAATTCAGCCGCGCAGGTGTCGACCGTCTTGAAGGCAGCCGTGATCTTCAAGCCCTTTCTGAGGTAGTAAACTTCATCAGCCGTCTTGCCGGTTAAGCTTGCGATAACCCGGTCTGGGAATTCGCAGTGCTTGGCCAGTTTCAAAAGATCTGGCGTCAGTTCTTCGCTCTTGAGGCGGTCTTCAATTTCAACCAGGTGCTTGATCTTGTCAATGAACCAGACGTCGATCTTGGTAATGGCATGAATTTCCTGGATGGAGACGCCCTTTCGCAAGGCTTCGGCAATTCTGAAGGCCCGCTTGTCGTCAATCTTGCGGAGGTCTTTCCGGAGATCATCAGCTGACAGCTGGGCAATTTCTTCATTATAAAGGTAGTAGCTGTCTTGTTCCAGGGACCGGAGGGCTTTCATGAAGGCACCTTCGAAGTTGTTGCAGATAGCCATGACTTCCCCGGTTGCCTTCATTTGGGTGCCCAGCTTGCGGGAAGCGTCGTAGAATTTGTCAAAAGGCCACTTAGGAATCTTGCAGACGATGTAGTCAAGGGTTGGTTCGTAAGAAGCGTAGGTCTTGCCCGTTACGGCGTTGACGATTTCATCCAAGTTGTAGCCCAAAGCAATCTTGGTAGCAAGTTTGGCGATAGGGTAGCCTGTTGCTTTTGAGGCCAGGGCAGAAGACCGGGAAACACGAGGGTTGACTTCAATGACGCAGTATTCAAAGGAGTCTGGGTTGAGGGCAAACTGGACATTGCAGCCGCCCTTGATGTTCAAGGCAGTGATGATGTTGAGGGCAGAGGAGCGGAGCATCTGGTAGTCCTTGTCTGACAAGGTTTGAGATGGCGCTACCACGATACTGTCACCGGTGTGGACACCGACCGGGTCCATGTTTTCCATGTTGCAGACGGTGATGCAGTTGCCGGCACTATCGCGCATGACTTCGTATTCAACTTCCTTCCAGCCGGCGATTGATTCTTCAATCAAACATTCAGTAACTCGGGAGAGGCGGAGGCCGTTAGAACAGATTTCACGCAGTTCTTGTTCATTGTAGGCGATCCCGCCGCCAGTCCCGCCCAAAGTGTAGGCCGGGCGGACAACTACGGGATAGCCGATTTCCTTGGCAAAAGCAATGGCGTCTTCAACGTAGTTGATGACAACTGACTTGGCAACCGGTTCACCGATTCTTTCCATCAAGTTCTTGAATTCCAGCCGGTCTTCAGCCATCTTGATCGTGTCGGTGTCAGTACCGATAGTCTTGACATGGTGCTTTTCCAAAAAGCCTTCATCAGCTAATGCCATGGCGATGTTCAAAGCGTTCTGCCCGCCCATGGTTGGCAGAAGGGCGTCTGGCTTTTCTTTTTCAATCAATTGCTTGACGACTGGCACAGTCAAAGGTTCGATGTAGACGTGGTCAGCCATGTCGCCGTCAGTCATGATCGTGGCCGGGTTGGAGTTGATCAGGACAACTTCGATGCCTTCTTCTCTGAGGGCCCGGCAGGCCTGGGTCCCGGCATAGTCGAATTCAGCGGCCTGGCCAATGATGATCGGGCCGGAACCAATCACTAAAACTTTTTTGATATCGTCGCGCTTAGGCATTCTTGTGTTCTCCCATCATTTCAATAAAGCTGTCAAAGAGGTATTCCGTGTCGTGCGGGCCGCCGCAGGCTTCCGGGTGGAACTGGACGGACTTGATGTTTTCCTTTAAGTATTCCAGGCCTTCGATCGTCTTGTCGTTGACGTTCTTGAACCAGACCTTAGCTTGCTTTGGATCAATCGTGTCTTCCTTAATCACATAGTTGTGGTTTTGCGTGGAGATGTAGACCCGGCCAGTGGTCAGATCCTTGACTGGGTGATTGCTGCCGTGGTGGCCGTAGACCATTTTTTCCGTCTCAAAGCCGTGGGCTAAGGCTAAAAGCTGGTGGCCCAGGCAGATGGCGAAGATCGGGATACCGGAAGAAGCAAGAATTTTCAGCTGGTCAATGATTTCCGTGCATTCACTCGGGTCACCGGGGCCGTTTGAAAGCATGATCCCATCGAAGTTGTGGTCTAAGAGATATTGGGCCGGGGTGTCAGCCGGCAGGACTGTGACACGGCAGCCTCTTTTGGCCAGTTCTCTGGCGATATTGCGCTTGGCACCGAAGTCGTAGAGGGCAACTTCGTAGTCACCTTGACCGACATGGTAGGGTTCAAGGCAGCTGCACTTTTCAACGACCCCTTGGATCTTGAAGGCCTTGATCTGGTCAATTACTTCGCTGACTTCGTAATCCTTAGTAGTGATCATCCCGTTCATGCAGCCTTCTTTGCGCAGGATCCGGGTGATGGCCCGGGTGTCGACGCCTTGGATGCCGGGGATGTTGTTTTCAATCATGTAGTCGTTCAGACTCATGTTCATGCGGAAATTGGACCCCAGCCGGGAAAGCTCGCTTACTACAAAGGCTTCGACAAAGGGGTGGGCGGCTTCCTGGTCATCCAGGGGAACACCGTAGTTGCCGATCAGGGGATAGGTCATGACCACGCTTTGACCGGCATATGACGGGTCGGTCAAGACTTCCACATAACCAGTCATCGCCGTGTTGAAGACGAATTCGCTGATAACATCATGGACCGCGCCGAAGCTTTCGCCTTCAAAAACGTGTCCATCTTCCAGTATTAAACGCGCTTTCATTGATTGTTTGACTCCTATAAAAAAAGACATATCAACGAGTGACATGTCTTAAGTGATGAAATATTAATAATTTGAAAAAATGGAAAAGGAACAGCGAATGAAGCTGGGCAGATATCTGGGTTAATGTTAATAAATGCGGCCATTTTTGCTGCTTCCTTTCTATTTTTTCAATAGTATAAAGGATAGATGCAAGGCTTGCAAGTAGTTTTCTTGATCTTCATTAAGAAAGCTGCATATTTTATATGCATTTAGTTGGTAATCGTTGATTTATCTAGGTGAAAGCTTATTTGTCTGGATAATCACGAATATTCGCTTTTTCATTATTGAAATGATATTTAAATTAAAAAGTTTTCCGCTTCTATGCTATACTTTTGACTGAGGTGAAACAAATGCCAGGAATCGGAACAGTAATCAACGTCACCGCCATTATCTGCGGCGGTCTGCTAGGACTTAACTTCGGCCACCTACTCAAGGCCCGGGTGCAGGAAATATTAATGGTCGCCTGCGGGCTGGACGTGGAAAAGAGCGAATTCCTCAGTGAGAACGACCTCGTAACCGGGATCAGAAACCGCAACTATTACCAACACGAGATTAATAATCTTTTGCAAGCAGCTCAAGAGAGTATTACTTATGTCTTCTGCGACGTCAATGGCCTGCACGAAACCAACAACAAGTTTGGCCATGAAGCCGGGGACCGGATGCTGATTGCCCTGGCTAGTGAATTAGCCAAAAGCTTCGGGCAAGACCTGTCTTTCCGCTTTGGCGGGGATGAGTTTTTAGCAATTACCTTAGACGAGCGCTTGGACAAAGTCCAAGCAAAGCCTGACCAAATCCTTTCTAACTTGAAAAAGCAATGCTACCACGTTTCAATCGGGATCAAGTAGGCAAAGGCCGACCACTTAAATGTCAGTGAGCTGCTCTACCAGGCAGACAAGGCCATGCGCAAATCCAAGGAAGAATTCTACAAGAAAGCCGAGAGCGACCGCCGGGCCCGGTAATCTTCTTTCTTTACTACATTTATGACTGCAGAGAAAAAGCCGGTATTAACCGGCTTTTTCTATTGCTTCTAAAGCTTGCATTTCTTTAATAACCAAGATGGTTGAGCCCAAGACGCAGATGATTCTGGCTCCCAGTTCCGTGCTCCAGAAAGCATTAGTCTGAAGAGGCGTTAAAAGCAGCCAGGTAGCGGCTAGCTTAAGGGCTAATTCACCCAAGTTGCAGTAGAGGTATTCCTTCATCAAAACCATGCTTCTGAGCAGGCCTTCATTCAAGAACTTGAAGATGGAGAAAAGCTGGATGCCGACAAAAGCATAGAGATAAACTCTGAAGAAGGAGTAAGCTGCCTGGTTTTGGCCTGGATCAAAGAACATGCCTGCCAATAGCTGGCAGAAGATGACCGACAGGGCTGAGCTGACCAGCCAGTAGATGAGGGAGACATTGCTGCAGTAGCGGTAAACTGCTTTAACAGCAGAGTACGTTTTTGCCGCCAATAACTGAGCCGTCATCAGAGTTAACGTCTGGGCAAAGCCAACCAGGACGATCCGGGCCAAGTTCATGACCTTGACGATAGCGACATAGCCCAAGATTGCCTCCTGGCCAAAGGGGTTGACCCAGGCCTGAACCAATGTTGCGCCGAAGGTGATCGCGAATTGCTGGAAGATGGTTGGCAGGGCGATATGAAGGATGGACTTGATTTTTGTCCAGGAGAGGTCAGGCTTAAGGGAGACAGGCTCTTCTTCCTGCCGGTCCATTTTTGCCAAAAGGTAGAGGGTGACCAGCATGGTGATCCCTTGGGCTAAAACCGTGCCCAGGGCTGAACCTAATACACCCAGCTGCAAGACGAGAATGAAAAGAAGATTTAATAGTAGGTTTAAGATGCTGGAAGTTGCTAGGAGATAGAAGGAGATTTTGGCCCGCTCATTGGAGATCAAGATGGCCCGGCCAACGTCATAGATGTAGATGATCGGCAGGGCAAAGAGGTAGACCCGGCCATATAGGAGGGCATCCCCCACCATGTTTTCCGGTAAAGACACCGCCTTATAAAGGGCGGGCAGGGAGATCCAGGCAATTACCACTAAGACCAGACCGCTAATCGCACTGAGAAAGAGGGTATCCCGGGCCATGGCGGCCTTCTCTTTATTTTTACCGGCACCTAATAGCCGGGAGACCATGACGTCAACCGCCATTTCGAAGCCGCCGGAGACAACCAGGAAAAGCATGATGATATTGGCCGCGTTGCCCACAGCCCCTAATTCCCTGGCTCCCAGATAGCGGCCGATGATGGCCATGTCGATGACGCTGTAGAGCTGCTGGACAAACAGCTCGCTGATCATGGGCAGGCTGAAGGCCCAGACTTTCTTTTTCAATTCTTCTGTCATTTTTCTTACCTGCTTTCAAAGTTCATACCTTTAGGGTAAACTATGCCCTAGGAGAATAGTCAAGGGCTGGAGAGTTTTAGTAAGGAAAGAGATTGACATGAACGAGGAATTAATTAAGACCGGGGATTTTGCCAAAATGTGTGCTGTCACCAAGAAGGCACTTTATGTCTATGAAGCAAAAGGGCTCCTGAAGCCGGCAGTTGTCAAAGATAATGGCTACCGCTACTACCGGCTGGAACAGGTGGACCAAGTTGCCACAATCCGCCTGCTGGAGAAATTGGGCAGCAGCCTGCAAGAGGTTGGGGACTTTTTCGCCTTAAAGGATTTGAATGAACGGCAGAAGTATTTAGGCAAGCAGCAGGAAGCAGTCGAAAGAGAGATGGCTGAGCTGGGGAAGATCAAGTCCAGCTTAGAATTTTTTGACCAGAGAATCAGTGACTTGAAGCAGACTGGTTTAAAAAAAGTGGCGGTTGAGACTTGCCCGGAAGAATACCTGGAAGTCAGTCCTTTTAGGCATGGTGTTTCGCTGAATCCAATCAGCTTCGGGCCTAGATATGGGGTGATCGTCGATGACTTTGAAAAGGCAGAAATCAGCCGCTTTTTTAAAGTAGTAGAAAGAAAAGAAGGCAATTACGTCAAAGTGGCTGGAAAGTATGCCTGCTTTTACCAGGAAATGGAGAACGACGATGTTGCTGGCAATGGACCGAAGGCACTGGAATATTTAAGAAGCAAGGCAAAAGTTGTCCCGCCTTTTTACCAGGAAGACTTCAGCAGTTCCGTTTTAGGCCATGACGGATCGGTGATCATCAAGTATTCTGCCAAGTTGGATTCATGAGCAAATAAGCAGTATCCCTGCACGTTTTTTCGCGTGAGGGGGATGCTGCTTTTTAGTTGAAACTTTGCCTAACTCTTTTTAACCTCATTTGAGGGAAAAAGGGCAAGTAATCATCTCAAAAAATTTGCGCGCAAATGAGAGCTTTTCTCAGCATTTTTGGCGGAAAATCGATTTTTTACCTAATGCGTAAAAATAGGCATTTTTACGCATTCGAATCTTGATTAGTTAGGACGGATTTTTTAACAATTTTGCCGCTTCAATGCACCTTTGTGCTAGAATAAATACATAAAGACGCATTCAATGAGGGGAGGATTTTGCTAGCAAAATGGGCCGAAAAGTAAAAAAAACAGAGAGCAGCAGAAATATCCGGCCGCTGAAAACGGCAAAGGAAATCAACGCTATGAAACGGGCTCTGCAATTTGGGACCGGGACAGTTACCGGGCAAAACAGGAATGGTCTGCGGAATGCTATGATTTTTGTCTTTGGAATCAATACGGGTCTCCGGATCTCCGACATCGTCAAGGCCAAGGTGTCAGACATTGAAGACGGGGAATGGTACAACCTGGTTGAAACCAAGACCCACAAGAACCGGCATGCCTATATTGGCAATATCAGCCAGGACTTGGAAAATTACATTGCCCAGATGCAGCTGAAGCCAAGTGACTGGCTCTTCCCTTCTAGAAAAGGGGAGGGGCATATTGAAGGAAAGTCATTCTATAAAGATTTGAAGCGGGCCGCCCGGCAGTGCGAGATTGATCCCAATACAGTTGGTACCCACACTCTAAGAAAAACTTTTGGCTATCACTACATCAAGAGCGCGACAACCCCAGCAGGTGATCCAGATCCCCGGGCCTTGTACAAGCTGCAGAAGATGCTGAACCACAGCAGCCCAACCACTACTCTGAGATATATTGGCTTGGAAGACGAAAGCATGGAAAAAGATTTGAAGTCTTTCCGTTTGGGATAAAATACACCTTTTTAAGGAGTGAGTTCTATTGCACTTAAATGTGCAGGTGATCAACTTTAACTTTTTAAGAGCAACAGAATCGCTTTATCAGCACTATACATTTTTAAGTAAACATATATACATAAACTTTGTTATGTAAAGTAATTTGT
>PPYF01219510.1_pt1 | contig 27752 bp, 28 predicted proteins | sample 1559871 | NCBI WGS metagenome assembly PPYF01 (sample SAMN08240021, study PRJNA423297) | Human gut metagenome, whole genome shotgun sequencing project.
AAATCTACATTGTACTTTCTCGCCACACGCTCAAAAGCCTTAATGTTATCATCCGTGACCTCTATGGACTTCGCACCCGTTCCCTGACCGACCAGCTTTTTCACCGATATTTTCCCGTGGGAAGGCTCTTTATGCTTCTGATGCTCCAGATACATCTTCATCGCCTTCTGGAGAACACTTGCGGTCAGTTTGGATGTCTTGATTGCAAGGGCAATCGTTTTTTGTGTTGTTTCCTCCTGCATAAGCACCTCCGATCTGCATCTTCCTGTGCGTATGCACCTCTTAAGGCGGAACATGCAGCCGATGTAATAAATACCTCATAATCCTCCTTTCCGCTTCTGGACATCGTGTCCAAAAGCAATAAAAAAGGCAGCTACGAATCTTTCGAATTATAACTGCCCTGATGTTGTATAGCTTAAATATATTTTCAGTTCCAAAAATTGCATCTCCACCAATCTAATGCTGAAATTATCTTGTCTTCTGAAGTATATTTTTTTCTTTTATCTAATTTACGTTCATAACTTCCCCTTGCTTCTTTCGTACAGGATATCTCAACAACATCATCATAAATTGTAATATGAACTCTATCTAATTCTTCATGGTATTGAATATTTCCAAAAGAATAATCTTTCTTCTCTATTTTATATTCTGAGAATTGCCGCTCTTTAGTACTATGTACCTCATGAACATTAAATAACATTTGATTATATAATTTGTCTTTAATAATCAAATTCTTTAGGGTTTCCATTTCCAAAATCTGTTGAAAGTCAAGTGAATCAAGAATTTCTTTATTAAGTATTTCTACATATCGTTTTATTGTATCAAACTTAATATTATCATCAATACCTTTGTATTCATTTATTGCATAGAGTATTTCATATACTGCAACATATTTGTCCAACTCTCTATCATTGTTGGCTAATTCCCATGAACAATTCTTCAAGCTTTGCTTAATTTTATAAATCTCGTTTTGACTATTCTGATTAATTCCAATTGACCATATACTTTCTCCATTCCAATAACATACCCCTTGCTTTGAAGAATAAATCGGCAATTTCCCTTTTTCTCTAACGCCACTCATTTGAGGTACAAATGGAATATCCTTAATATTAATCAAAGAAATAATCTGGTTTATTGTCATCAGTAACGCCTCCTTTTCTTTGCTATACAAGAATTGTACCCCCATGCTTTTTACTTGAAAATCCAGAACTAACGTTTTGTCAAAAGAGCACGTTAAAAATATAACAATTATATATTATAGGTTTTATTCGTCAAATTACACAAAATCTATGTTCATGGCGCTATACTTATACCTACTATTATTTTTCACTGTTGCTTCCCAGTCTTGGAATTTTCACTCTAATATCTTGTAAAGTCTTTTTCAAATTTTGTATGGATTCTTCAGCAATCAAGTATTCCATCTCTCTTTTGGGTAAATCTACATTGCTCAATCTCTTTATACTTTTTAGAATATTGATAATCTCCTCCTTGACGGGCAACATTTTAATTTTGTCTGTTACAATTACTATATTTAGCATGTCATATAAATACAGAATTCTCTGTGCGTCTAAAGGATGATCTCGTTTTTCAATTCTATCTGGATCATAATAATTCTGTATAATCTTATCATTATACCTTTCCATTTCATTCTGCTTTTGCATCTTTTCAAATAAAAAGTAGATAGCTAAAAAAAGTTTTGTTAATTCTTCTGAATAATCACCTGAGTCATTATAATATTCAACATATTTAGTAAGGTAGTCCATTGAAACCATATCTGCTTCACATTCTTGCGCCTTTTTATCTGCTGGTTCATTTAACTTAGCATCAACATGCCCACAAAAAATATGTGCATACTCATGAAAAACAATAAAATAAAATCCATATTCAATCATGTCATCAATATATTGTTCTCTTTTTTTTTCATCTGAAATAAAGTTCCAGTCAAAAGTCTCTAAATACAATTTCTGTTCTTCAATAATACCTCTATTAACAAAAATCCAATATTCATCTTCTATTTTTGTTGTGAAAGCATTCAGTTTTACATCATCCACTAATTGCAACCCACAACCTGGAATAAGAATATTTCTTTCCTCTTGAACTACAATACGCTCTCTGGCAATCATTTCTCGTGCATGATTAATTAGAGTGCACCCCTTATCCGAAATATATATTTTTTTATTAAATACATCTTCTAAAAATTTTATTATTTTATCCATGAAATTTCATCTTCCCCATATTTCTCTCAAGTATGACAAATTAACTACAATAATCTTCTAGAATTTTGACATATCATTTACTGATATAAACTGTATATACTTTTGCCAATATGCTGCTATTTTTGATACTTACATCATCGAGTAACAACGCCTGAAACAAAACATCGCCCACATTCTCCAGCCTTACCATTCCATACTCTTTTTCTGCAAATCCTTTAATTTGCATCCCCTGCATGGCAGCCTCTTTCCTCGCCACCAGACAATGCGTATACAATGCCATAATATATTTATCTGATAACAGAAAGGCATATGTTTCGTTCCCTTGATATGTATATCGGCACTTCTCCAGATTTTCATGTGACATATCGAAATAGCATCTGACTGTTTCCAAATATACATCTCCATTATACTGCGGCTTTAACTTCTTTGCATACCTTTTAATTGAGAGAAAATATACCCTATATCTGTGGCCTCGGAGCAACTTTAACTTCTTTGCATACCTTTTAATTGTTGTGAATATATTATTTCTGTCGATTGCTGTTCTAGTCCTCTTGAATACAGGTTTTCTTCCACGCAAATCCATATACACATTATTCAAAATAGTTTTTCCGGCATATTGTCTGAAATCCCTTATTCTTAACAAATAGGATAACACATCTTCCAATTTTTCCTCTGATGTTATCTCCTGATACGAATAATCCCCAAATTCAATATGATCCAGCTTTAAAGGACTGCTCCCCTTTGCAATTTCTCGTTCCATTACTCTATTGATATCTCTCATTGATTCCATACTCTCTCCTTCCCACTTCTGGTCACAATGTCCAAAAGTAAAAAAGGGTAGCTATAAGATTTCTCCCATAACCGCCCTACCGCTGTTAATCTTTATTATTCCATTTCAGCCACCTTTAAAAATATGTCCCTTCGTTTTTTACATTATATCTCTGCAATCACACTTTTGGACATCGTGACCAGAAGTGCCTGCGATTATCTTTATTATCTCCACAAATACTGCGATCATCCTTGCAATTACAGTGATACCACCTATCAGACCACCAATGACGTCATTGAATGCCAACACCCCAATGCTTCCGGCAATTCCAAAATTTTTAGGGATGAGGAACATACTGGTGCTAGAATATAAATAGTACAAAATAAACATGACCATTTTCAATAAATATTATATGATAGTCATAGATCAGGAAGGAGAATGGTTATGGCAAAAGGTACAAAATATTCACAGGAGTTTAAAGAAGACGCAGTACGGTATCAATTGGAACATTCGGATATAGCACTTCGCAAATGTGCAGAAAATCTTGGCATTAGTGAATCTGCATTGAAGAAGTGGATAAGGGCAGCAAAGGAACATGAAGGCAGTGTTCCAACACGTGGATCTGGTAATTATGCAAGTAATGAAGCAAAAGAGATTGCACGGCTACAGCGTGAATTACGAGATACAAAGGATGCATTAGAAGTATTAAAAAAAGCAATCGGTATTCTGGGAAAATGACAAAAACTCTTTACTCTGCCACATCAAAATATGTGAAGGAAATTAATAACCTGCCAGTGAAACGCCAAGTTTCTGTCAGCGGGATACTGAAAAAATTAGGCGTTTCACGATCTGGCTATAATGCGTGGAAAAAACGGGTTCCTTCGGACACGTCTGTCCGTCGAACCGTTTTAAAAGAAAAAATCTAAAAGATTTATGATGCTTCCCATCAAAACTATGGCGCACCTAAAATTACTGTAGAATTACGGAAATCAGGAGAGTGTGTTGCTGAAAAAACAGTGGGAAATTATATGTGTCAAATGGGAATAAAAGCACAGTGGGTAAAGCCGTATACCCAAACAACCATAGATTCTGATCTTAGCCAAAAACTGCAAAATATTCTAAATGAAGAATTTAATCCGGAGCATCCAGATGCTGTATGGTGTTCTGATATTACGTATATTTGGACGTTTGAAGGATTTGTATATCTTACAAGCGTTATGGATCTATATTCCAGAAAAATCGTTTCCTGGGTTCTGAGCAAGACGCTGGAAGCATCCCATGTAGTAGAATGTATTGAAAAAGCAAAAAAGAACAGACACATAAAAAATCCATTGATGCTCTGGAAGATTTCGTGTTCTTCCACCATTAACTTTTGTCGGCTTACAAGGAACGCAGAAATATCGGATGAGATCTTTTCCCTCTTTCAGCTTCTGTTCGGACAACCCTAATACCTTTCCTGCACCCTCCAGTGACAGCGGCAGACCCATATAGGCTGACCAGGTCATCGTACATTTCCATGAAACCGGAGAAAGATAATCTCCCACTGTATCTTCCTGAATGCTGTAGCTAATAAACTTCTGCGGGTAACATCTTCTTAGATACTCCGACAGACAGATTCTTTCAAACTGACTGTTAAAGGCCCACTTTGTCACGGTCTTATCTGTCAGTGCATCAATGATTTCATCGGGAATTGTTTCTCCCTGTGCTAGGTCAATCACTTGCACCGCCTCTTCGTCTACGGAATATCCAAACAGTAAAATTTCAAAATTTGGAGACTGCACATACTTATATACCCCGCACTTCTTAAGCTCCACATCGCTGTATGTTTCAATATCTATGCTTATATTTCTCATTTTTTCACCATCCTAAAAACACAGGCGGCAGTGGAAATCTGCCACACTGCCGCCTTTTGATTTACTCGTTATTCTTTTTCTTCAGATTAGGAAGCAACCAATGCACCAATCTCTTAATGACATTCAAAAGCCACTTCCAAATGGTTACAAGGCCAAAGATCCAAAAGAATATCGTAATTCCAAGCATGGTACCTCTGATTGAGGCATCAATTAACATATTTAATGTATCCATCGCTTATACCTCACTTAAGATAAGAAATCATCATCGTCATCAGTTGCAAAATCATCCTCTGCTCTGGACTTGCCGCCAAGAGGTTCTCCATCGGCAATCTTCTGCAGATTGTTAAGACCGCAGGCAATGCCCTTGTTACCGTTTGAATTGAAGGCATAGAAGTTGATGCTGGCACGGCCGTATACACCGCTGTATACTTCAGAGCGTTCCAAGATTGGCTGACGGTCGGCATCTACAATTCCTGGTGCAGATGCGGAATTGGCATTGATGAAGTAGCTGTCAGCGTAAGCTGCATCATCCGGACGTTCCAAATCTCCGTCTCTTAAAGGTGTTTTTAATACCTTGAGAGAAGGTACGGACTTGCTGCTTCCTTTAAGCTTGGATTCCCCTTCCTCATATGCAGCCTGAATAGCAGCTTCGATTTTCTTTACCGTTGCCACATCCGACTTCGGAATAATCAGGCTCACGCTGTACTTCGGTGTACCGCCGTTGATGGACTTTGGATCCCATACATTTGCATAGCTCCATCTTGTCTTAGGTCCTGTGATTACTTTGGTTGGGTTCTTATAATTCTTTGACATATTAGTTGTCCTCCTTAAAATCATTAAATGCTGTATTTTTCATTGCCGGACGCTTATCCGACATTGGTACTAATGTTGGCTTTCCCTGTGGTTTCTCAATTAACCCAGAGAGCAATTCTTCAAACTTGGTTTTGCCGAGCATCTTTGTCATAGCGGTAATGCCGATGACCTTTTTCTCATACGGATCATATCCGGCACTCTCAACCTTATCTGCTACAGCTTTATCATTTACATACTTACGGTTGGAACGGCCTTCGACCAATTTCCACTCTTTCCACTCCTTACCGCTGACTGCCTTCTGAAGAGCATATTCTTTGATGTCGTTTGTCCAGGATACCAGTTCGTCTGCTTTTGCAAGAATGACCTCTATTTCATCATCTTCAAGACTTTCTGGCATCTCAAAATCATAACGAGCAAGTTCCAGATTGTATTCCGCTCTCTTTCGGCAGGTCGCTTTGACCTTACAAAACTGACAGTGACTTCCGGCTTTGTATTCGCCTTCGCCCTTTGCCGCCAGCTCAGCTGTTGGTGCAAGTGTTTTTTCTGCCCAGGAAAGCAATGCTTCCTTTGAAATTGAAAAGGTGCTGACATGTTCTCTTCTTGGCTGAAAGATTGTCATTGTAATATCCTTGATGTCGTAGATCCCATCGAATAGAGATAATGCACCCAATGCATAACACATCATCTGCGGATTGTTTTCTGCTTCAACCAAAATCCCGACTCCATATTTAAAATCGATTACGGTTAGCGTCTCATCTGCAACAATGACACAGTCCCCAGTACCAAATCCATCCGGCACCCACTGTGAAAAATCCAGGCGCTGTTCAACAAGAACAATGGGATCACTGCACTTTTCTTTTGCTGCGGATAACTGCTCCATTACATACTGTGCATACATATCCGTACAGTCTGCCATCTCTTCATCAAAGAAAGTAAGATCCTCTGTTGGATCCTTCGACTGCTGCCCCAGCGCAAGTTTTAGCTTATGTTCACAGAGCGTATGAGCATCTGTACCCTGCAGGGCAAATTCGCTAGGCTTGTCCTTTTCCTTGGCACAAAGAAGTTCCGATGGCGGGCAGGCAAGCCACCTGTGACTGGAGGAAGCAGAAAGAACTGCATGTTTATCTGGCATTTCCAATCACCTCCACTTCCGCAAGAAGTGCTGCATACTCTTTCGGATCTATGTCTGAAAGTCTGTTTACACCACGCTTTGTAAGGAGTGCTTTAACTTCTGCCGTATATCCCTTTCGAGATTTATCTGCCATGACTGCTCTTACATCTTCCAAAGAAAGTGTCCTTTCTTTCTTCGATGCTTTTTCTGCAGTCTTGGTCTTCGGTTCTGTTTTCTTCGCATCTTCCGAACCACTAAAGAGATTCTTTAGTTCTTCTGAGATACCGATAAGTGTGTTACCACATCTGTTCAGTTCTTCTATAAGCTGTGATAATTCGTTGACCTTGCCCATTTGGTTTTCCTCCTTCCATTGTTTTTCCCTGTTTGCTGAGTACACTTAATTTCTCAGCAATTCTTTTTGACACTACACTGATTGCAACAAGCGTATCCACAAGCTCTGCATCAAGCTGACTGCTGCTGCACTTTTCAGTGCCTGTTCTGCATCTGATTGTCATAACTGACACCGTCCTTTCCGAGTGGCTTTACTGCCTCTCTGACAGTGAAAGGACATCCAGTCCTGGTTTAAGTACCATTTCTAAAAATATTTTTGAAAAAATCTGCTCACCAGAAAATTTATCGTGATGAGCAGACCGGATGTATATTATTCGAAATCTTTCAGTCTTGTCTTAAGCTGAACAAAAACCTTCTTTTTTCTCTTATTAACACCCTTTTGCGATAAATGAACAACCTCTGCAATCTGCTGCTCTGTGGCACCATCTCCGAACATCTTCATAATGGTACGGTCCACTTCCTCCAGCTCATCCAATGCCGCATGAAGTTCTTTCAGCATCTCCTGCTTAATAAAGTCCTCTTCCAAATTGGTCTCATCGGACATCTCATATTCCGTATCTTCATAAAGTTGATTCAAAGACACTGGCAGCATCTTTCTTTTATCTTCCTGTTTGCTTGCTCTCTGGGCCTGCTTGTCCTCTCGCCACATAGGTCTCATGTATTCCAGGTACTGTTCCTTCGTTGCTGGAATCATGATGGCACGAACTGTGCGGTGTCCAATCTTGGTCCACACCGCATCGGTTGATAAATCATAACCATTTGCGATAAAAATTTCTTTTGATGCTTCATTTACCTCCATAGGTATGTAATACTGCTTTTCACTTTTTGTCTGTAAATTTTCCATGATAGATCCTCCTTCGATCTAAAATCGAAGTGAGAATCCACACGGAACTTCCCATAAATATTGGCCATAAGAATGAATCCTCACTTCTTAAATGGCCAACCGTCCCAGTGGGTTGACTGTTATTAATTTGCTTCTGTCTCTCAGCTCTGGGCATCCTTGATCAAGGGATGAACCTTAAGACAGGTTTTGAGTGTCTGGCACTCAGATGAAGTTACAAAGGCTTGCAGCCTCATCTCGGTGTCAGAAGTACTTATGTTAAATTCTCTTTGCTTTGCCAGAGCAACAAAAAAAGCCTGACAAAATACAGGTGCTTTTAACACCTATACTTCGTCAGGCCTTGCTCGCTACGATTACTATCGTGCGGCGATTCGCTCAGTACGAACTTTCTGATTACGAAAGCTGACCGCAATCACAGATTTACACATCGGACATTTTATTTTGATGATTCCAACTGTTTCTTCTGGATCTGCGTCAAACAATCTTTTGTTTTTACAACATGGACAAGCCACATGCATTTCCTGCATCCATCTTCGCCTCCCGTAAGAGGCCAGCCAAAGGGAAAGTCAAACTGACCATTATGATTTCATTATCCTTTGCACTTGTTCCGTGACCTAATCCTAATGTAGCGATGATTTATTATGTCGAACATGTGTTCTTTTGTCAATCAGTCGTTACATTGCGAAAGCTCTGACGAAGTGTATATAGAACCTCGCTTGGTTCTGTATTAAGGATAGTTGAAATCAGAAAATAATTGAATATAGCATATTTACGCATTACTTTTTTATTATAGTAATGTGTAACTATTGATTTATTCACATTTATAGTGTAAAATCTGCTTGTAACATATAATTTACCATTACTATTTTTACGCAAAAAAATAAAGCCATGCTATTCCGCATGACTTCTTTGATATAGAAAGGACGTTTTTATGCCACAAATAAAAGAAAATTTTTTTGAAGCAATCCTTTTCAAATTTAATAACAATCTATCTGATTGTGTGACAGATATAGAGCATACTGTTCCAGGAGAAGCACCTACAATAAAATATAAGATTCAATCGCTTACAGAGCATACTGCGACATTTGCATATGCAGCGAAGAAAGGTTTAGTACGAATTGCTCCAAACGGTACAATTGAAGAACCCAATGTTCTCGGTTCACTGATTGCCCTTCCCACAAGGACAGATAAAGCTTTAATCGATTTTTTTCATTCTAACGGATTTTTATTTCCTACCAGTGTTGAATGCTATGAAGAGATTGATAAAAGTGCTCTTTTAGAAATCATCAATCGTCTAAAAATGACAGTTGAACTAATGACTGCTGCCAATGAGATAAAAAAGGATTATCAGAAGATATTTGAGCTAACTATCCTACTTCTTCTTTCAAGGGATATTGAATTTAAAACAGACTTGATGAATTCTCCATACAAGAGTTGCCATCATAGTTTCTCTGATCTACTGCGTAATCCACCTTCTGTCCTTTCGCAACAAAGACAAAAGGAGGGCTTCTCTGGTGATTTCTATAATATTGATGACTCGATTATCGGAAATAATACAGTAATCATTTCTGAATATAATGATATTATCAGTGGCTACTCGTCTGTGCCAGGATATAACGAACCGCTGTTCAAATCCGTTATTCAATTGTATGTAAACTATAACGGGAACGGGATAGCAAGAAAAATCATTGATGTTCTTTTTCACTGCTTATACGATGTGAGCATTATTAATTTCACAGGTGCTATCAACTATTATAAATCACCAGATTTCAATAGCCTTAGTCAGTCCATAAAAACCGCCATGACTGAAGTGGCAAATTACATTGTTGGCGAGGAAATAAATGCAAACCTCAACGGAATACATCCAGTCTATAACGTAGATACCATGAGTCCTTCTTGGAAAGTCGATTCTCTATTATGTGCCGCTTACTTTTCAATTTTTTATTTAAAACCGGACTTAGAATTATATAGACCATGTGACAATCCTCGATGTGGGAAATACTTCCTAGTAAAAACCACATCAACAAGAAATAGATATTGCAGTACTGAATGTTGCAATCGTGTTACACAAGATCGCTATAGAAAGAAAAAACGTGAATTAGCTGAAAATTAGAACAATCCCTCTGCTTTTTATGCAAGTAGAGGGATTTTCATTTTATTATTTTTTCTCTTGTCCAATGTTGTAATTGAGTGATTCTGCAACCATTGAAACAGACTGCTTGGGAGACATATCCATATATGAAACCGGAGTATGTTTTGGTGCCCCACCTACTGGTGGCACTTCACCTTTACCAAGTACCGCTTCTATGCAATCAGCTAATGCAACTTTCTCTTTCATAGGATTTCCGGTGTAGTGGTACATCAAATATCGAGTATCCATTACAATACCTTGAATACGTTCATAGAATTTTTTGTTATGTCTCCAATCACCAACCGCTTCTCCAATATTTCCGACAACGCTAGTGAGTTCAAAATAATTCTGTTCCATATTGTATGGCATAATAAAAGCATTAAATAAAGAATTCGTATCGATGCCTTTATATTTTTCGAGGTACTCACCGTATGTAATCTGCTTGTTAATTGATGAACCATTTGGCAGATGTTCTGGAATACCTGTCCAACCATACTTGTAGCACTTTGCATCCAAAATGTAATACTTACCATTATAAATCATAATAGTATCTGGCATTAGAGGACGTTTTTCTTTATACTTTCCATGACTTAATAACCATCGTGAACGAGGGAAATATTTGTCCTTATCTTTCTCACCAAATGCACGGTCAATAAGTTTTTCCCAAACATGATCAAAATCATCAGTACCAAAGTAAAACTGTCTGTCAGAAGTTTTTTCATCCATGTACTCAAGCATATCCTTCATCGCCTGGAACAGATTTCTTTTTTTGTCATCATTCGTTGCTCCTAATTTTGAAGTTAATATTGCAATCGAAGTTTTGACATCCGGATGCGGCCCCGGCTGTTCTGGCATATAAGGAACATAAAGCCATCCCAGCTTTTTAAATGCTTCATAAACACAGAAACGATTAATCTGCGTGATTTGCTTCGAATCATTCGGTGTCGTTGCTCTAACCGTAAATTCTGTATAAATAAAGGAACTAACCCCACCCTTTTGCTGAACCAATGGTACTTGATTTCTAACCGTTCTTGGCCAATCCTGCTTACCTGTAGCACTTGTCTTAAAAGTCGGATCAACCTCAACATAATACTTTCCACCGATAGAGAAATAGTATTCTATAACGCTTTTATACGCATTGATTGGAAAGTCAACCGACTGTGGAGCTGCGAATTTATTTATAGCAAGTAATCTATCCTCCGATGTTGTAAACTCAGACAAGACTTGAATCAAATGCTTTATATCAGTTCTTATCTCATTATCTGTTTCCGGCAGTTGATATCCGATAGGAAAATAGACCATCGCATTATCAGAGTCTGCTTTGATTCCAACAAATCGATCTCCATCTTCATTTGAGTTCACGTGACAATGCTTTTTTATATCATCATCAACCAGTGCAGTGTGTAATGCTGTGTCCAAATCCATATTGAATCACCACCTTACTCTTCTGGATTGGTAAATGCTGCTCTTACATTTTCCTTAAACATTGCAAAACGATCCATCTTCTCTGCATACATAAATGTACGAATAACCTGCTCCAAACTTTGGAACTGGGAGGTCTCAAAAACAACCTCTCTGTTGAACTTAAATGCATCGTCCCAAAGATACTTGATAACCTTCTCAGGAAATTTACGATTCTGTTTCATCGCATTTCTAATAGTATCCAATCTTTCTTTTTCTGCTTCTGTGATAGATTTATCCTCTTCTTTTCTTCTCAGATTATCATATTCACCATCTGAAAGATTACCCATCTCCTGGTCGTATCTTAAATCTCTAAGATGTACGAAATATGCGCCGAGACGTTTATCCTCTGCTGAAGTCATTCTTGCGTTATTTCCAACAATAATGTTGTTGATTTGTGTACAGAAAACTTCCCATGTGATTCCAGTATCTAGAATCACTGCATCAGCCAAATTTCTGTCAACATGTTCAAAGTTATTTTCAATCAAACGCATTTCCCATCTGCGCTGGAAAGCAGTATCAAGAGTAAATACGTTCTGGTCAGAGGTATTCATTGTCCCGAGAATTGAAAGGTTTGATGGAATACGAACCTTATGTTTTGGATCGCCATAAACAATCTTTGCGATATTCGCATTTGTGATTCCATATTCACTTGTTCCGACTGGATAACCATCATCATCAAAATCTCTGATTTCAGTTTTTCTGTCAAGTAACTGGAATACTTCACCAAATATTGCTGGAGCATTACCTCTGTTTATCTCCTCAATAATAAGGATATATTCTTTTTCCGGATTACGATACGCATCTGCTAAGATGTTTGTAAAAGGACCAGAAGTAAACTTATAGCTAACCTGTCCATCATCATCTACATTCGGAAGAATCTGCCCTATAAAGTCAGAATATGTGTAATCTGGATGGAAAACCAATCTTTCTACATTTGTTTCTTTTTTACAGTACTCATGTTCAATGGTCCAACTCTTTCCCGATCCAGGAACTCCGTAAAGAAGAACATTACAACCTGATGTAATCCTATCTTCTTCAATCCCCATAATGCTATAATCACCAAATGGGCATTCTTTATTATCGATAAATTGCAATCTGAACGGTTCTGTGTCGATTACTCCACGACGCTCACCTCTAAATATTTCCTCAAGACCTATATCATGCGGCCACGCATCAGGCATTGTATCTTTGTTGACAAATCCAGCATAATATTTTCTGTTTGATGTTTTTATAATCCAAATAACCAAATTGTCAATAATGCCCTCAAAATTTCCATCCGATGTATAATCTCCGTTAGTGTCTTTATTTGCTTCGGGGAATCCATTATCAACACTCCATGCTGGATGTTTATACTTCATGTTCTGTCGGCTAATTCTATAATTGTTTCTGCCGCTCCTAGGTGCAAATTCTATAAATGCACTTCCTACTTTGGAATTACCTAAAACATATGCGTTAAAAGTATAAACTGATCTCGTCTCTCCCTTTTCCTTAAGCGGACTATCAGAAACTTCTGCATAACTTAAGAAATCAACAATTTTTTCATTTGGAATTCCTGCTGCTTCTAAGTATGTCTGTCCACCACCACCTTCCGGTCTGTCAATGTCATAAAGTTTTTTGAAATCGGATGGATTAATTTTTCTATAAAAAATTCTTTCAATATATTCCATTTAATTTCCTACCTTTCTACAGAAATTAAATATTCTTTTAATTTCTGTGGTAATTTACTGTCATTACTTCTGAAACGATTATAATCAATTTCTTGTACCGATACATTTCCAAATTTACTAAAGCACTCCTGTAGCTGTTCTAACGTAAATAACCCATCTTCACTGTAACTAATCAAGAACTTTGAACATTGCATGTCAGAAATAATTTTTTCAAAAGATTGCAAGCCTTTTGTTTTTGTACAAAGTTTAGAATGTTGATCCCACCAATCACGCAAGCCACTTTTACCAACTGCATCTGGAAAATCACCCCTAGCAATTGTCTCCAATATATGATAATTAGCTGCATACTGTCTTTTCATATATGGCGGATCAATGTAACACAAATCTGCCTTTATAGTAGCTGCAAGATTCTCAGCAAAGCCTAGCTTGATAACATGCCCTTCATTATTATCATCATAAAAATCAACTGGTTTTAATTCTAGCCTCTCCAATGAATTCTTTTTAAACGAAGATAAAAAATATCCATATGTTCCTGATATATTGGCTACCTCATTTACCGCCATTATAAGTGTATGCTTTAACAAAGATTCTTCACTTTTATTTATAAGTTTATCATCAATCCACTCATTTATTTTTTCTCGAATTGCATCAATACGCATTGCATTTTCTGATGTGAAATATTTTCTAGAGGGTGTGCCATTTCTCGGTGTTCCCTCTGGTGAAAATTCCCGATAAAAAAAACTTTTTTTCGGTTCTATGCAATTTAAATATTTTAATACCAATTCATACATGCATTGTGAATCATCGGTAATAATGTCTTTTAACCCCAAAAACTCAGGCGGTTTTTTCATGCAAAGGTTTACATTAAGATGATGATAAGAATATGTCATAACATCAGATGCAACAACCTTATAACCTTTCTTTCGTAATTCTAATGATACCGTTCCCGTTCCTGCCATAATATCAGCTACTGTACCCGTATCCCCTATCATTTGCTGAACCTTATCAAGAATATATGGAGTTAGTTTTGCTTTATTTCCTATATATCTATACATTAACATCTGCCTCAACTTTCATATTATTTACAGCACCTAAATCAGGAAGACGATTCATCTCATCATAAATCAATCGGATTTCAGCATCGGTTAATTCATACTTTCGACAAATTAATTTTTCAAGCTGCAAATCTTTAGAGTATTCATATTTTCTTGCTAAGTCTTTTGCCAGTTTAATAATTTCTATATCTAGTGCTGATTGCGTATATTCTCGTATTGGCAATGAATAAATAATTTGCTTGGTTAAGTATGGATGTGATTTCCATTCATTCTCGCCATATACCTTTAGATAAAAATAATATATAACTCTAGAATTAAGTAGGGCCAAATAATACTCCAACGGGGTACCATCAGCATTATCCCTTAATTTTAAAATATATACTGTTTGGCTCGTCATACTTCCCGTATAATCAATTGATGCATAAATTCCCAACCCTGTTTTTCGTACAATTAGTTTCGGTGGAGTGTACATTCTCAAATCCTTATAATTAATTCCTAGAACAGATGTTTTTATATAGCATTTGCCTTCTATTCCATACCGTTTAACATTCTCACCTACTAAAATGCGATTGTCATTTCCTGTAGAATGTTTAGAAATAACACTTCCAATTGTGCTTTCGGAAACTTCGATTTTCTTTCCACAATATGTACATATCTTTTCACCATTTTCTAATTGTGACTTTTTATAGCCTTGCGCACATCCACATTTACTACAAAAAACAACATTCCCAGATTTTGAGATTTCAACACCACGGCCAAAATTAAATTTTTCACCCCATATAATTGAACTGGATTTAATTTTGGCCAATAACTCTTCTTCTTCTCGTCTCGTATCAACATCAAAGTTACATGACGGATTCTCTAAGAAACGTTTTTGCAATACTTGATGGACATTTTCTTTATATATATCCATAAGTTGTATATCCGTTAAAAGATATTTTTTTCTATTATCAGTTGATAGCCTAAAACACTTGGTGATACTCTGTTCAGTCGGTTTTCTTTTTTTGCACACAATAATCGTAGTTGCTCTATTAACTTCATCAAATAATTTTTCACCTAAACGAGCAATGACCTTTATTTCTGTATTTTGAGTCAAGAATCTCCTAAGATTTTCATTCTGTGAATCAAAAATGGAATCTGGAATAATAAAGGCAAAAACACCATTTTCACAAATCATTTTGTAGGCTAATTCTAAGAAAAGGACAAAACTATCATATTGTCCAACTGTCAACTCAAATCCGGCATTTCTTAAATCATCACGATTATATATCTTTTCAGAACTCCACGGAGGATTAGCTATAATAGCATTTATTACAGGAAGTTTTCCTGCCCAAAACTCAGCTGTTTTTTTTCTAACATTTTTAGGTAAAATAGTATCGTTGTTAATTATGGTATATTCTCTACTTGCTGATAAAATTGCAGTCTTATCTACATCTATACCTATATATTCATACCCTTTTCCTTTAATCTTTTTTACTGAATCTAATAATGCGCATTCGCCACAGGCCGGATCCAATACCTTTATGTTATCAAATTTGCTTTCTTCAATTTCAGAGCATAGTAATTCTGCAGCAAAATCTGCTAATCTATCTGGTGTATAAACTACACCATATTTTCTTGCGACCATAGATAGCCTCCTTAGTATTCGTTGATATCTATTCCCGAATTAAGTAGTCGTTCATAGCGTTCATATGAAAATACCACCGCAATTGGTTTCCCATTTTTTTGAATGAATGCAGCCTGATCATGATCAACCAGATTTCTTATCAACTTCGAAGACTGCCCACGATTGAATTCTCCAATGTTTAAATGTTCCATTGGTAACTTTATTTTTTTATCACTCACGAGCTATACCTCCCTAGCATAATTTAACTATTATAATATATCATATTTCAATTCAAATTACAACTTATTTTGCAACTTGTATTTACATTATAATTGTAATTACATTTTAGCATAAAAAACACATTTAAGATTTGATGTTCTAATTTTAAATGTGTTTTTGCTTCGTATTATTTTTTCAATTAAATGTACCTACAGAATGCCGCCTTCATCTTAACCATTACATCAACAAGCCATTCAAACTGAGATTCCCATTGACTCTTGTTTGCAAATTGAACCGATTTCTCAAGTACTATCCTGCTTGCTTTTCTATCTGGCATCTCTCTCCAATCAAATGATAGGCCTGATGATTCTTCAATATCTTCTTTATTTTCAAAGAGAGAATTATATAAATCTGGGTCATCATTAATATACAGTTCCACATCTAATTCATTTCTCTTTTGAATCTGGGACACAGCAATATGGCACGCAGAAGAACCAATGCTAAAGTCCATCCAATGATCTGTAGACGGTTTTCTTCTCTTGAAGTTCTTTGCAAATACCGGAATATTAAAAGCGTAATCTTCAAATGCCACCCAATAATCATATCTCGATTGCTGAGTTTTATTGACAGACTCACTCTTCTTTACTTCTTTCGTCCAATCATTTGGTCTTTCTATTATTTCAAACTTAACTGCTGGCTCCGAATTTCCAATTCTGTACAGTTTAATTTCGCATAAAAAGAAACCAACATTATCATCAGTGTGATTATTCAACCACTCAATAGCTGCTTTATGCTCCTCACGTGCATGCTTTACAACCCAAATCACAACATCCGCAGACTTTCCAGATGCATATGTAATCAGTTTTCCAAGATGATCATGATTGGTATCTTCCAACTGATTTTCAATTATGATTTTTCTATCAGTTCCCGTTTCAGACGCAAAAATGTCAACGTTAAAATCTCCAACAGAGGATTCTGTTTCATCAACAGTAATATCCATTCCAACCGCATCAGCTAACAAGGATATGTTATCATCCTGCGAAAGCCAAGGAGTAAAATCAAGGGCTTCATGCGGCCAAACAGTACGCAAATCCTTTATTTCTTCTAATCTGCTCAAATTAATCACTTTTAATCTTGCCTCCTTCTCAATCATTTTTATTGAACCCCTCTAGGGTTCAAATCTCTTATATCCATCTCCTAGCGTCAACCCCACCGAGTAGACCAATTCCCACTAGGCTATTTACAAGCATCAAAAAAGGACTTTCCGCAAGACTTCATACACTTTTTTAACGATAGCCTCTAAGAAAGTCCTTTAACTGCTACACTATATTTACTTGTCAGGGTTCACCTTTGACATCAAAACTACCGTCTCCACATGCACCGTTCCCGGAAACATATCCACCAAGCAAGCTCTCTTTACCTCATACCCCGCTTCCCTAAATACAAGCAGATCGCGCATAAGGCTGGTCGGTTTACAACTTACATATACCATTTCATCTACATTGAAATTAATGATTTTTCGTAAAGCTTTCGGATGAATTCCATCACGAGGAGGGTCAAGTACAAGAATATCCGGCTTCTGAGTTAAGTTATCCACAACTTTGAGGACATCGCCGGCGATGAATTCACAATTGTCTAAGTGATTGTCCACTGCGTTCTTTTTGGCGGCTTCCACCGCTTCTTCTACGATTTCCACACCGACTACTTTACTTGCTACGGGTGCAAGCATCTGTGCGATCGTTCCGGTTCCGGTGTAAAGGTCGTAAACGAGTTTATCTTTTGTTTCCCCAACGTATTCTCTTACCTGATCATACAGGACTTCTGCTCCTAAGGTGTTTGTCTGGAAGAAGGAGAATGGAGAGATTTTGAAACGCATGTTATAAAGGTATTCATAAAAATAATCTTGTCCGTAAAGTGTTTTTGTTTCATCGCTTTGTACTACGTCTGCAAGGTTGTCGTTTAATGTATGCAATATTCCAACAACTTTCCCATCAATTTTCTGGGAGAGAATCATATTGACAAATTCAGATTCGTCCAGTCTGCTCTGTGTTGTAGTGACAAGATTAATTAAAATGTCTCCTGTTTTTACAGAGCGGCGCATTACAAGATGACGAAGAAATCCTTCGTGGCGGATTTTGTGGAAGTAGGTTTCGCCTTTTTCTTTGAAGTATTTTAAGATTGCCTGAAGAAGTACGTTGAAATCAGGGTCTACGATGCGGCAATCGTCTAATGTTACGATATCATAGAAGCTGTTTTTCTTATGCATTCCGAGTGCAAGTGGACCATCTTTTTCTTCGTCTCCAAATGTGAATTCCATTTTGTTACGGTAGCCTTCTGTAATCGGGCTTCCATAGATATTTTCGATATCAAAAGAAAGACCGTTCTTTTCGATCAGTTCTTCTACCTGACGTTTCTTTAAGTCAAGCTGCTGTTCGTAAGAAAGATTCTGGTAACGACAGCCACCGCAAATTCCAAAATGTTTGCAGGTTGCTGGCTGCTCTAATGGGGATGGTTCGATGACTTCGAGAAGTCTTCCTTCAACTTTATCGCGTCTTTTTTTGTTGATGGAAAAACGTACTACCTGTCCTTCTAATGCATTTTTTACGATTACTTTCTGCCCTTCAATATCTATAATACCTTTATTTGGGAATTCAGTTCGGATTACTTTTCCCTCAAAAATATCTCCTTTTTTCATTTAATAATTTCCTTTCTATACATAAAAAATGGAAAGGATGCCGCAGTATGCACCCTTTTCCATTGTCAAATCTTAATTTCGCTAAATTTCGATTTATAATATCCGTGTCCGTAATGTGCCTCGCCTTCATCGTCGATTTCCATAATGAGAAATGTTGGCATATGGTCTGACTGTCTTGGATAGGAAACGCTTCCCGGATTTAAAACGGTTACATCTTCATCAATTTCGATATATGGTTTGTGGGTATGCCCAAACATAACGATATCTATATGATTCTGAAGTGCATACTGTTTTAATCTCTCTACACCACGGTACACACAAAAAGTATGTCCGTGGACAACCAGCACTTTATAATCGCCAATATTGAAAATGTCCTGTGATGGCAGTTCCAAGTTATAGTCATTGTTTCCGGCTACCATATGTACCGGACAATCTACTAAGGATCGGATATAGTCGTCTCCTCGCTCTACATCTCCACAGTGAATGAGCATATCAATATGCCCCACCTGCTCGATAACCCCTGCCACATCGTCATTACGTCCATGCGAATCACTGATTACCAAAATTCTCATTTTCTTTTCACTCATCTATTTATAAAATCTCCTTTATCTGGCGCAATGCCTTTCCACGATGACTGATTTCGTTCTTTTCCTCTGCTGAAAGCTGGGCCGTTGTCTTTCCTTTCTCTGGAAGATAGAAAATAGGGTCGTAGCCAAAACCATTTTCTCCGGCTGGTTCCTGTGCGATTCTTCCCTCAATCGTTGCCCGATGTGTCTCTACTCGTCCATCTGGAAATGCTGCTGCGATTACGCAGACGAAACGAGCACTTCTTACGATATCAGGGACGCCATGCAGCCTGTCTAAAATAATCTGATTTTTAATGCGATAAGATGTATTCTCTCCCATATAGCGGGCTGAATATACTCCTGGCTCTTTATTCAGATAATCTACTTCTAAACCGGAATCATCTGCTAATACGAGACTGCCTGTTGCTTCCATTACAGTTTTTGCCTTGATGATTGCATTTTCTTCAAATGTTGTTCCATCTTCCACGATGTCAACATCTACTCCAGCTTCTTTCATGGAAAGAATCTCGTAATCCAAATCTCCGAGAATTTCCCGGATTTCCTTCATTTTTCCTTCATTTCCTGTGGCAAATATCAATTTCTTTTTCAAAATGCTGCCTCCCAAAAAACTTGTGCTTTTTATATCACTTCTAACATTTTCGATATCTTCATATTAAATATTTTCTGCTAAGTATTCTCGCATTAAAGTACACTTGAAAAAATACTCATACAGATTATTCTTCCGGCTGTACCATTTTCTTTCTTCTCGGTGGTTTTGGGCCTGGAAACATGTAGAAATATGTCTTCATCATTCCGTTATAAATCTTACGGTTCTTCGCCGCTTTCTTTCCGATATAACGTTCTGCATCCTCATAAGCTGTGATAACATATTCTGACCATCCGTCAAGTCCTGCGAAAGCTTTTCCCATATCACGATATAACGCCGGAAGATCTTCTTTTTCTTCTAAACGTTCTCCGTAAGGAGGATTTGTAATAACAAAGCCGTACTTCTTTGGATGACTCAAATGATGAACCGGACGTTGCTGGAAATGAATGAGTCCGTCCACGCCTGCTCTTTTCGCATTTTCTCTTGCTGCTTTTACAATCTGCGGATCAATATCATATCCTTGAATATCCATCTCCACGCTCGTATCTACTAAAGATTCTGCCTCCTCAAATCCTCTGGCAAAAAGCTTTGGAGACACGATATTGTCCCAATTCTGCGCTTGGAATTCGCGGTGCATTCCCGGTGCGATATTCGCTCCCATCATTGCCGCTTCAATAGGAAATGTTCCACTTCCACAAAACGGATCAACAAGGATACGGCTCTTATTCCACGGAGTGAGCTTGATAAGTGCAGCCGCCAATGTCTCCTCAATCGGTGCTTTGCTGACCATGCGGCGGTATCCTCTCTTATGAAGGCTCTCACCAGAAGTATCAAGACCAATTGTCACAATATCCTTATAAATAATAACTCGAACCGGATAATCGGCACCATCCTCCTCAAACCAGTTAATATGGTAGTGCTCTTTCATCCGCTCTACCATCGCCTTTTTTACAATAGACTGAATATCGGAAGGGCTGAAAAGCTTACTCTTTACAGAGGTTGCCTTTGTCACCCAAAATCTCGCATCGGATGGGAAATACTCTTCCCACGGAACCTTTTTCACATTCTGGAACAGTTCCTCAAAAGTTACCGCCTTAAACTCTGCCACTTTTAAAAGGATTCTCTGCGTTGTTCTTAAGAAAATGTTTGCTCTTACCAAAGCATCCATATCTCCGGCAAAAGTTATCTTTCCGTCTTCTACCTTCACAATCTCATATCCCAAATCTGCTATCTCTCTTTTACACACTGCCTCAAGTCCAAAGTGACACGGCGCAATAAACTCATATTTGTTGCTCATCTTACCTCCATTCATTGCATCTTTCTTCTGTTTTTATACAAAGACACGTTTCTATACCTAAAGCAATATTTATAATATTACTTCATCTGCCTAACCTCATTTTTCTATATAAATTACTACTCAAAATACCACGATACACATATATTTCATCCTATTTTTTCATAATCTACATATTTCTCAATAATTATAATTGTACTTAGGAAATGTTGCTATGTCAAGAAGTACGCACCATCGTCCACAAATCGTTCTTCTCCTTTTCTAAGTATCCTTTATAAAACATAATGCCGCCAACCACACTGTATGCGTGAATTCCCACAGAATCAAGCTTCTTCGCCGCCAGCATACTTGTGGAACCTGTATCACAATATAAAAAAACTGGCTGTTCTTTTTCTATATTAAAATCTTTCTCTATTGCCTCTATATCGAACTTTTCATTCATAATTTCTTCAAATGGGAGATTGACTGCCATTGGGAGATGCCCTTTTTTAAATACTTCCTCTGAACGCACATCAACGAGCAGACCTTCTGAATCGTAGCTTCTTTTTATCGCTTCCGATATCGAAATTAAATCAAACATGATTGAAACCTCTTCCTTCCTTTGTATCAGAATATGTTGGTTTTCCCTAAAAGTGTGGCAAAGAGAGGCCCTCTGTAAGAGAAAGCATATTTGTGACTTTAGTCGCGGCGGTTTGAATGCTCGCTTATGCGCTCGCATCCAAACCTTGCTCCGAGGCCACAAATACGCTTTATTTTTTAATGGATTGTTGTGTCAATCTTGTAAGATTTGATTTCCCGGATTATTTCTATCTCTCCTAACTTCTTTCCCAAATCTTTCCACTAATTTGCCCAGGCAGCCAGAGCGTATTTGAAAAATACTCTAGGAAACAGAAGCAATAGTAATTCCATTCCCAGCCAAAACACAGCCCCCGAAGAGAGTCTAACCCCTATATTTGTGGCCTCGGAGCAAGGTTTGGATGCGAGCGTTTAAAGCGAGCATTCAAACCGCCGCGACTAAAGTCACAAATATAGGGGTTAGACTCTCTTCGGGGGCGTTTCTTTGCCTGCGGCAAATCCTATTCAGCTACAATCTTGATGAATTTCTTCTTTCCTCTCTTTAAGACTTTTCCTTCGCCTTTAAAGTCATCAAGTGTATAAGCAGCCTTAAAGTCCGTTACCTTTTCGCCATCCAATGTTACACCACCCTGTGTTACATTACGTCTTGCTTCAGAACGTGTTCCTGCTAAACCGGATTTTACAAGAAGTGCAAGGATATCTACTGTGCCATCTCTTAAGTCTTCTTCTGTAACTGCACATGCTGGCATATTTGCTGTGTCTCCGCCGTTGCTGAATAATGCTCTGGCGGCATCCTGTGCTTTCTGTGCTTCTTCTTCGCCGTGAACTAATTTTGTAAGTTCAAATGCAAGAATTTCTTTTGCTTCATTTAATTTGCTACCTTCCCAGCTATCCATTGCATCAATTTCTTCTAACGGAAGGAAGGTCAACATACGGATACACTTCATAACATCTGCATCTGCAACATTTCTCCAGTACTGATAGAAGTCAAACGGAGAAGTCTTATTCGGATCTAACCATACAGCACCGGACTGTGTTTTACCCATTTTCTTTCCTTCGGAATTTAAAAGAAGGGTAATTGTCATAGCGTAAGCATCGGCATCTGGTCCTAATTTACGACGGATCAATTCTGTACCGCCAAGCATATTACTCCACTGGTCATTACCACCAAACTGCATATTACAGCCGTATTTCTGGTATAACTCATAGAAGTCATAGCTCTGCATGATCATGTAGTTAAACTCTAAGAAAGATAAACCTTTTTCCATTCTCTGTTTGTAGCATTCTGCACGAAGCATGTTATTTACTGAGAAGCATGGGCCTACTTCACGAAGTAATTCTACATAGTTTAAGTCTAAGAGCCAATCTGCGTTATTAACGAGCATAGCTTTTCCATCAGAGAAATCAATAAAACGGCTCATCTGCTTTTTGAAGCACTCTACGTTATGGTTGATTGTCTCTTTTGTCATCATCTGACGCATATCTGTACGTCCGGATGGATCACCGATCATGGCAGTACCACCACCGATTAAGGCGATTGGCTTATTTCCTGCCATCTGCAGACGTTTCATCAGGCAAAGTGCCATGAAATGTCCTACATGAAGGCTGTCTGCTGTTGGGTCAAATCCAATATAGAATACAGCCTTTCCATTATTGACAAGTTCCTTAATTTCTTCTTCATCTGTTACCTGTGCAATCAATCCTCTTGCAACCAGTTCGTCATATACTGTCATAAAATCCTCCTAAATAAAATAAAAAAATCCCGTCCTAATAAAAGGACGAGATATAACTTCGTGGTACCACCTTTTTTCGCAGAGTAGATGCTCTGCCTCAAATGAGCGTCAAACAACGCCTCTGCGGATAACGGCCGCCGCTCCGTCACAGCCTACTAAAAACAAATCTTACCTGTTCCATCACATTCAGCAATTTCTAAAATCTACTCACGCTTAACATGATAAATATCTGTCTCATTCGGTGTGCGACTCAGGAATGTATTCACTTGCTATCTGGCACATGACCTCCCACCAGCCGGTCACTCTCTGGAATGCATGAATAAAAGCTACTTGTTTCCGTCTTCGTCTTTCTCATTTTTGAAATTCATATTGAAATTCACATAAAAATGATGCTCCTATACTGTAAATTCTATATTATTACAAATATAAGTGATACAGAGCATCCGTCCTGTGCGGACAAACATCATGTTTCTTATTGTAGTAAAACCTGAAAATTTTGTCAAGTAGGATTTTTGATTTATTCTGTTCCTGCTCGTTTCTGTTTTTCGTTTGGATATATCGCATATACCAAAGCTTTATTTGCCATTGTGCCTACTTCGTTATTCAATGTACTCGCGGAATTTTTTTGTGCTTACTTTCTCATTCAGCAAATCAAAATATAACCGCCCGTATTCCTTTTTCTGCTAAAATATAAATGCGTATCCCCCACATTTTTCTGTGGAAACATATAGGAAATAAGTTCTGGCAGCTTAGCCCGTTTTAATCTTTGCTGTTCTCCTGCCCAGTCTCTTGTTGCAGAATCAGTAAAGACTACCTGCCCCTCTTCATCCACACCTAACAGAATCATCGTATGATAGGATCCCGCATATTTTTTATCAAAAAAGTGAACGATTCTTTTTCCTTTTCTACGCATTCGGCTTGTTTCTATAATGACGGGCTTTCCCTTATATAAATGCTCCATCATCTGCTTTTCGGCAGCTTTATCCTCAAAATCTCCTATATATTCGCAAGAAACACCCTCTTCTTGCAAAATAAGAGAAATTCCATAAAGAGAAACCGGCATCTGCCTTGCCATCACTTTCCCATAATTCTCCGTATATACTTCTTCGGGGAAATGCTTTCTCTCCACCTCAGAAATTGTTCCATTTGGTTTCAAATCTGCATACTTTTCCACAAAAGCCGCCAATGCTGTTGTCAAAGAACAACAGGCACACCCATGCCTGGTCATGTATTCGCTGTAATCACCATAAATTCCCGCTTTCTGTTGAAAAACAGGATATATTCTTTGTGAATCACCGTCAGTAATTACTACATTAAGTGTTTTTTCGTTCAAACCATCTTGGGGAAGAATGGGGAAAAGGAACTTTCTTCCCTCTTTATCACTCACAAAATTTAAATGTATACAATTCATAAAAGTCCTTTCTATTCTGGGTTGCGTAACAAGGGAGATGCCACCAGAAAGAGAAGATACCTTATATTTGTGACTCTATCACTGCGGGGTGAATGTTCGCTTCCCATGCTCACATTCAATCATCACTCTAATGCCACAAATATAAGGTATCTTCTCTCTGGGAGCTGTTTTTTGCTGTAGAAGTAAAATCAGAATTCATGTTGTAGGATTTGGATATCATTTATAAGATTATAGCTTTCCATGAAATGAAATATTAAGGATTGACACGCAAACTATTATTATAATATCACAGCAATTTTACAACAACAAGCCAGAGTTCCTATTTCTTCTGTCCCCATCCTCAATTTTTTTCAACTGATTTGTAGGATTGAAATACACAGAACCCTCATCTCCTGTAATCTACAAAAATGCGCCTTAGAGCAAGTTCAAGTTGCGGATGAGCAGCTTGGACGCAGTGAAACGAAGCATTTTTGTAAATTACAGGAGATGAGGGTTCGTCTGTTTATTTCTCCAACCCTACAAATTAGAACTTAAATACCGCTACCCCATATGCCGGCAATTTATATCTAAAGGAATACTTTCTTCCATCACACTCTTTCTTCGCTGGTTTATATTCTTTTGGTCTTCTCTTACCAGTTCCGCCGAACTTTTTATCATCACTGCTGAGTACAAGTGTGTGCTTTCTTCGGCAAGTTGTTCCGACACGGTAATCTGGACGTTCTACTGGTGTGAAGTTGATGATGAAGAGCATATTGCTCTTTCCGCTTTCGGAATGTCTTACGAAAGAGAATATACTTCTGTCACCGTCATCGGCATTGATCCATTCGAAGCCTTCTGGATAGCAGTCGTATTCGTAGAGACATTTATTATTTTTATAAAGATGAAGTAATTCTTTTACAAATGCCTGTAAATGGCGGTTCGGCTCTTTATCTAAGAGGAACCAGTCAAGTTCTCTCTTTTCACTCCACTCTCTATGCTGTCCAAAATCCTGTCCCATGAAGAGAAGCTTCTTGCCTGGGTGTCCTGTCATGAACGCATAACCTGCCATAAGATTTTTGAATTTATCCTCGTAGCTGCCTGGCATTTTCTCTATCATAGAGCATTTCAGATGAACGACTTCATCGTGAGAAAGGACGAGCATATAGTTTTCGGAGTATGCATAAACCATTGCGAAGTTCATCTTTGTATGGTTATATTTTCTAAAGTAAGGATCAAGCTTCATGTACTCTAAGAAATCGTGCATCCAGCCCATGTTCCACTTAAGGCTGAAGTCTAATCCGCCGTATTCTGCCTTATCCGTTACTTTTGGCCATGCAGTAGATTCTTCTGCGATCATAACGATTCCTGGATTTCTCTTCTTTACGATTGTATTCAGGTGCTTGAAGAATTCAATTGCCTCAAGGTTCTCGTTACCACCGTAAATGTTTGGAACCCACTGTCCGTCTTCACGTCCGTAGTCAAGATATAACATAGAAGCAACCGCATCTACACGAAGTCCGTCTACATGATAATGTTCTAACCAAAAAAGCGCGTTACAGATAAGGAAATTCTGCACTTCTGTCTTGCCGTAATCAAATACCTTTGTTCCCCAGTCTGGATGTTCTCCTTTTCTTGGATCTGCGTATTCATAGAGGCAGGTTCCGTCAAACTCTGCTAATCCGAAAGCATCTCTTGGGAAATGTGCTGGCACCCAGTCAAGGATAACACCGATATTATGTTCATGCATATAGTCCATGAAATACTGGAAGTCTTCTGGTGAACCATGACGGGATGTTGGAGCAAAATAATTTGTTACCTGATATCCCCAGGAACCATCAAATGGATGCTCTGCAATACCCATCAGTTCCACATGAGTATATCCCATATCTTTCACATAAGCTGCCAGCTCATGTGCAATCTCTCTGTAATTATAGAATCCATCCTCATCTTCTTCTGTCTGTTCATGCTTTTTCCAGGAACCCGGATGTACTTCATATACAAACATTGGATTCTTTTTATCATCAAATTTCTCTCTCTTCTTCATCCATCGGCTGTCATGCCACTTAAAATCAGAAATGTCTGCCACAACAGAAGCATTGTTCGGACGGAGTTCTGCCTGAAATCCATAAGGGTCTGCTTTTAATGTTTTTTTGCCATCCTGTGCAGTAACACAATATTTATAAATATCTCCCACTTTTATCCCTGTAAGAAATATCTGATAAATTCCAAGTGGTTCTAAACGTTCCATCGGTGTCGCATTCTCATCCCATTCATTAAAATCACCAACAATGGAAACCGCTGCCGCATTCGGTGCCCACACAGCAAAATATACTCCCTCTTCCTCATCAACTGTCATAGGATGCGCGCCAAGTTTATTATATAAGTCATAATGTGTCCCCTGACCAAATAAATACTGGTCAAATTCTGTAATAAATCTGGTATCTGGCATAAACAGAGTCCTCCCGCTTTCATAATCATTCATAAAATATTTTTGTTTATTATATCATAAACTGGTAATTTTTTCATCATTTTGTTTGAATTAAATAGTAGTTGCGGGTATCTGTAAGATTCATAAAATCTAATCTGCAGGCTTTAAAGTAAACAGAACCCAAAAAATAACATAGTCCATATTTGTGGCCTCGAAGCAAGGTTTAGATGCGAGCGCATAAAGCGAGCATTTAAACTGCCGCGACTAAAGTCACAAATATGGACTATGTTATGGTATGCTCCCTTTTAGGTAGACAGTTAAAAAAATAAAACTGTTTATCTGAAAGGGGGCATTTTTTATGGATAAG
>PPYF01268186.1_pt1 | contig 27752 bp, 15 predicted proteins | sample 1559871 | NCBI WGS metagenome assembly PPYF01 (sample SAMN08240021, study PRJNA423297) | Human gut metagenome, whole genome shotgun sequencing project.
ATGTCTGATACACTTCATCCGTCACATATAAAAACACATTTTTGGGAATACCGCCATAGTTGGCATTGAAATTACGGTCACTCCACTGAAACTTAGAGTTAGTACGCTTCTCGCGATAAAACCAATTGTTGTCCGTACGCACGGCAAGCACATTATCTCCTTCCTTCATATACGGAGTAAGATCAAAGCCTACAGCCATGACACCATTTTCATGCAATCCCAAATATTGTCCATTCAGGAAAAACTCCCCACCTTGTCGAACTCCCTCGAATTCCACAAACACCTTTTTGCCGCTCAGTTCCTCTATCCGGAAATGCTTGCGATACCAGACAACCGTATCGGTATGCTGTTCGATGGATATTCTGAAAGCCTCATCTTCGTTGAAGGCATGGGGCAACGTAACTTGCTTCCAACTGCTATCTTTAAAGTCAGGCTTCTTTGCCTGTGGAAAGTCACCCACCTGCAGGCGCCATTCACTGTTAAAATTATACTTCTTGCGCTCTGCCGCATAACCGTTTATCGTGAAAAAGATTATCAACAGAAAGGTAAGTAGATAAAAGTTGCTCTTCATGTTCTTATTGCTATAATTCATTAGTATTCTTTTAGTTTAGCCATTCATTACTTATATGCTTCGTTTTGCTGATACAGTCCTTCCTTCGCTTTCATTTGCGTATCGGGGATAGGATAAAGATAAGTACCCGGCTGTACGTTATTGATATAGTTATCATAGACAGAAGTTCCGGCTGCTTTGTCCGAGAATTTGGCACGTACCTTTTCCATGTATGTATTGTGACGCACGAGGTCGTGCCAGCGAATACCTTCAAAGGCAAGTTCGCGCCGACGTTCATCTTCCACACACTGCAAGAAAGCATTTTCCGTTTTCTGTACAGCGCTCAATTCCGCCAGCCCGGCGCGGGTACGTATTTTGTTTACCAACCGCACACCTTCATCCGTAGGCCCTACAATCTCGGCATACATCAACATCACATCTTCTAAACGGATGAGCGGATAGTTGATGGGGAAATAAGTACGATCCACTATTTGCCCGTCGATATCACTATATCCCAGTTCTTTCCGTTTGATTTTATGTTCGAAAAACTTTGTGAAATAGTTCTTCTTGGGGTCGACCGTCGCCTCATAACGCACATCCGCCCTGTTCGCTTCATAAAGTGCTGCCAGCGCATCCGAACAGGTTATGCGATTACCCGACATCTGAATGCCGATATAGTCTGTTCCTACATTGGGTACAGACATAAATACGACCGGATTTCCGTAGTTCTTTTCCGCCACATATTGCACTTCGAAAATATGATATTTGTTGTCGTTATCGCTAATCCAGATACGTTTCCAAGTATCACCGTCAGCCGCCCAATACTTATTGTTCTTCTCTGCATACTGGATAACATCACCCAACATTTCCTCCGCAAGTGATAATTTAGCAGTATCATACAAAGGAAAACCAGCCATAGTCAAACAGACTCTGCCAAGCAAAGCCTGTGCAGCCGGCAGTGTAGCGCGTCCTGCTTCGGCTATACCCCCACTGCTTGTATAAGCTTGCTCTTTCATATTTTCTATGGCATACTGTAAATCGGGAATAATCACTTCCTCATACACATCTTTCGGTTCAGACTGCGGTGTACTCATTGCTTCTGCCGCACTTAAGGATTGGGTAGCAACCGGTACACGTCCGAAATACCGCACCAGTTCAAAATAAGCATAGGCACGTAAAAAGCGTGCTTCAGCCATGAAAGTGGCTTTTACGTCTATATCGGCATCCTCTCCGCTATTGAACTCAAGCTTTTCCACTCTTTCAAGAAAAAGATTTGAGCGGGAAACAATTTTATAGAAAGCATTCCAAGCGCTGTTTATTGTTCCGGCAGTATATATATTCGGATTGAAGACACTGATGTCCACGTAATCACGTTGTTTATCATCGGCAGGTTCGGTCCATACATCATCCGAACGACCGTCGGACATAAGCAGAATATATTCGGGAACAGGCAACAAGCCGTTATAAATACCCAACAACGCTTGTTCGGCCTGAACGGGTGTCTGAAAGAAATCCACCGTAGGACGCGAGGTCGGCGATTTCACTTCCAGCCAGTCCTCGCAGGATGCAGTAGTAAACAGCGTACTTGCCAGCAGGATGATGTAAATACATATATGATAAATCGTTTTCATAAGTGATGTTTTTTTAAAGGTTATTTCTTTAGAAACTGAAATTGGCACCAATCGTATACGTACGCGCTTGCGGATAGGCATTGTTACCTTTGTTTTCGGGCGAATATCCACCGTCGTATTTATCCCACATCCATACATTCTCTACCGTGAAATAGACACGCGCATTACGTACAATCTTCCGGTTAAGCGGCAACTTGTACCCCAAAGTGATATTCTTAATGCGAATATAGTCCGAACTGTAAAGCCAGCGCGTATCACGCAATTCACCGGTAGTAGAGGTCAATGCCGGTGTCTTACCGTCACCCGGTTCTTCCTCCGAACGCCACATATTTTTCCACCAGGAAAAGACATTCTGGGAGATAGCCATACCCGGATTGTCCATATAACGTCCCGGTGACATACTATAAAGCATACCGCCAAACTGTGCCGTACACAGAACAGACAGGTCGAATGCTTTCCAACTCAACTTATTCGTCATACCGAAAGTGAAGTCAGGATTAGGCTTGCCTACCAGCGTACGGTCATCGTCATTAATAACACCGTCATCGTTCACGTCACGGTAACGCACGTCACCCAATGCCGTACCCTTACGCACCGGATATTTCCGCAAATCTTCGGAATACTGGTACACACCCACGGCATCATACATATAAAAACTGCGCATAGGCTGTCCCACCATCAATACCTGCGTATTACTGTTACTGAATATTTTGTCATTATTGCCCAAGTCTGTCACCTCATTTTTATTGTAAGCCATATTAAAAGAAGTGCTCCAACGCACAGATCCTGTTAAATTCTGGCTCTGCAGTTCCAGTTCAAAACCTTTGTTCTGCACTTCGCCCACATTATCCCACATGTCGCTGAAACCTATGATACCGGGCATAGTCACTTTATAAAGCAAGTCACTTGTTTTCTTCTGATAATAATCCAATGACACCGACAGCCGACTGTTGAACAGAGAGAAATCGGCACCGACATTCCAACTGTAAACCTTCTCCCATGTCAAATCTTCCACATCTAGCGATGACATGGCATAACCATTCATCAATGAACCACCCAAAGAATAGTTTGCACTCGACATCAGTCCCAATGCCGCTCCGTCAGAGAGAGAGTTATTACCATTGGCACCCCAACTGCCACGCACTTTCATTGAATTTATAACAAAATCCTCCGGCCAAAACCGCTCGTTGGAAATACGGTAAGCAAGGGATACGGCAGGGAAAATACCCCAACGTTTATTCTTGCCAAACTTAGACGAACCGTCACGACGGATACTGGCTGTCATCAAATATCGATTATCGTATTCATACTGCAGACGTCCGAAGAAAGAAGCCATACGTCCCGGATATCCGATAGTGGCGTAAGCCGTAGTCAAGTCCACATCAGTCATATCGAAGCTCTCCACCAGATTGTCGGGAAAATGCGTCGCCGCAAGACGGGAAGAATAAGAAGTTCTGGCTTCCAGCGAGAAACCCGCCATAGCGCCCACTGTATGCTTGCCAAAAGAGTTGTCATAATTCAGCAATGTCTGAAACAAGTAGGAATGGTTACGCCCGTCGGTACGATTAGCTGTAGCATAATAACCTTCACCCGTATTCCAACGGTTAGAAATAGAACTGGGCAAGAAACTACGCGCCTGCGTACTACGGAAATTATAAGAACCTGTTACTTCCGCCCTCAAACCGTCAAACAACTCGGCACGGATAAATGCGGAAGTATTAATACGTGCATCTTCCGTCATACTGGACTTACGTTCCAAAGTAGCTACCGGACTGACACGAGTTCCGGCCCAGCTATATCTGCTATAAGGCTCCGCACCCGTATAAATTCCTGCTTCCGGCTCGGCAAACGGGACCATGGAAAGCACTGCCACCGCATCCGCCTTTCCACCGTTATTCCACGACATGGAAGGAGCCAGATTAACACCCAGCGTAATACGGTTAAATATTGTAGTCTGCATATTGGCACGCAAATTGAGTCTTTTATAAGAAGTGTTGATGGCAATACCTTTCTGATCTACATAACCCAGACTCACACGGTAACTGGACTGGTCGGTAGAATTAGATACCGACAACGTATAATTCTGTTTGGGAGCCAAGCGGAAAACCTCATCTTGCCAGTCAATAGTCATCAGGTCACCATATCCGGGTTGCGTCCAACGGGGATCATTTATATACGATGTATTCACGGAACCACCGGTATAAGCCAAACGTATCTCGTAATCATCGGTAGCCATAGCACCTTTTGAACCATACGCCCTGACATAATTCTGGTTATTGATTTCCGAACGCCAGGCAATCCACTCCGCCGGTGTCAGTACATCCAGTTTCTTCTCCATTTGCTGAATACCGAAAGAAGCGGAAAATTGCACGTTCACCTTACCGGTCTTCTGCGCCTCTTTAGTCTTGATAAGGATAACGCCGTTAGCCCCACGCGAACCATAGATAGCAGAAGAAGAGGCATCTTTCAGCACATCAATGGACTCAATGTCATCCGCATTCAAATCATTCAGGTCGTCTACAGGAATGCCGTCTACTACATATAGAGGCTGGTCACTGGCATTGATAGACGCAGCACCACGGATATGTACTTCCAGTTCACCACCCGGCGCTCCGCTGTTTGTCGTAATCTCCACGCCCGCCAATTGTCCTTGCAGCGAAGACAGGACGTTTTCGTTCTGGCGATCAGCTACTTTCTCCCCTTTCAAGGTAGCGATAGAACCGGTTACATTGCCTTTCTTTGCAGTGCCGTAACCGATAACCACCACCTCATCCAGTGCCAAGTCTGCCACTTTCAGCTTCACATTATACACACTTTTTCCAGTGTTCAACACCAACTTGGTCGTTTCATATCCAACGTATGAAATCTCCAACTGTTCGGCATCTTTGGGTACGGAAAGCCGGAACTGTCCATCCAGTCCGGTGATAGTCATGCTATTTGTTCCTTTCACTACCACAGTAGCGCCAATAGCTGGTTGGCCCGTCTCATCCAGTACCGTTCCGCTGATTTCCCGGTTCTGTGCCGTTGCCGTAACGCCACATAACAAGAATAACAAGAGGCTGAGTATTGAGGCTACTGCTCGTCCGAAATCATAAATCTTTCTCATCTTATTTTTCATGGTCAATTAAATTATTTTCTTTTAATATCTAAATCCGAACCTAAATAATAGCCTATATGTGTAGGTTGATTATAACCGATATTTTCATTAAGGGCGCTCATCTCATACACATGATCGCTCATCAAGTAAGGAAACCTGTAGTCAGAAGGATACCACGAACTAAACAGGCGTAACTCGCGATTATCTGCCGTAGGCATGATAATCTCCTCACGCCAGTCACCCACTATATCTCCATAGAAACAAGGATTTGCTTTAGAAGAATTGATAGAAACCACACCATAACGGTGCAATGAAAAGAAACGTCCGCCACATCGCGAGTTATCGATAACAGTCTTATCCAACAACTCACGGTTCAACAGACCAGACCACCAAATTGCCATATTACAATACCCAGGAGCATAACCCAAGTCTTCTCCCGAAGGCGAATGAGCATTTCCTTTGTACCACCACATCTCGCATCCCGGACTATCAGGATCAATATCTGCCACCATACAACGGCCTACATCATCCGAATTCAGGTATTTCCAGATTACTTTTCCTGTACGCGCATCTCTAAAAGCAGCTCCTGTTGCACCGGTTTCATAACAAGCCCATATCTGCAACCCTTCACGTGAAGGGTCGAACTTGCCAAGATGAATAGCATCACCATGCCCCATTCCGCAATTATTCAAACCCAGTCCGGTATGATCTACAGTCATAGAACCATAAACAATTTCATCCAAACCATCACCATCCACATCACCCGTACGCATGCTGTGATAACCCTGTCCTTCATAAGCTCCATGTTTCCCATCGGTAGTATCAAAACGCCACTCTTTCATCAACTTCCCACCAACAAACGTCCATGCTTCCACTACAATCTTTGCATAACAACCACGTCCTATAATAATATTGGTATGTAACTGTGTACATTTAGCTACCCCGATACGGTAACTACTAGAACGTTTATAATAATCATCTCCCCACTCTTCACTACTGCCCAACCCTATATAATCGGTACGCGCCAATTCTTTTCCAGTGGTTCCTTCAATCACTGAGAGAAATTCAGGCCCGCCATGTATATAGTTAGCACCGGATACGCGGTAGTCAGTCTTACCATCACCATCCGTATCACCTATCTCCTTACCATCTCCGAAAACAGTCCCTTCGGCCGTACGCAGTGCTATTTCACAGCGCCCGTCGCCATCGAAGTCATACACTGCAAACGAACTGCCATTTCCGGTCAGTACATTCGGACCTAATTTTATACGCCACATAAACGTACCATCCATTTTATACGCTTCCAACAACATAAAGTGCGTCACTCCCATATCGACAGCACGTGTATTTGAGTCTTTATCCTCTCCGGTAGCATCATCCAGCAAGCGTTTCAGAACAATCTCGTATTCTCCATCTCCATCTAAATCACCCACACTGGCATCGTTAGCTGCATATATCCGGCGAGGATCTATATTCACGGTATGTGCAAGAGGAATGGATATATAAGGAAGTCCTTGTGAAGCACGGTAAGAAGACATCGTATATGTATCCAATGTCTCAGTACTACCACTGTAACAAAGACGATAAATATTATCCTGCATCCGGTCTGCCCCTATATCCTGAAAACAGGTAGTAGCCACTATCGGTTCTGAATTCAACTTCACTTCTTCTCCGTTTCCAATAGCACGGTAAAGATCAAAAGCCGTATCTTCCGTATCTGTAGGAAAGAAACGCCAACTAACCAATATCTTATCATTATATTTAGAAAAGGTCGAGGCTGTTGCATCTGTTCTACCATTGATAGAAGCCCACAACATTCGTTTTTCCGGCACATTACCGACAGGTGGTTCAGTAGTGTCTTCTTCTGGAGTTACGGGTTCTCCCGGTTCTTCAGGTCCGACAGCCTCAAAAATCTCTTTATCTGTACAAGCAACAATAAAGCAGCACATAATACCGATAAACAACCATTTTGTGAATTTCATATCTATCATTCTTTTCTAATTCTAACTTGCAGTTCTATGCTGGCAAAAGTAGCAAGAAGCCATTTCTTACCCATGTAAATGCGTACATAAAGGCTGCAAAAAAATACTGCCTAGCAAATACAAATGCCACTACCCGATATCCAACCGGAAGTAAACGCAACGGTACACAATAATATAAACAATATGTACATTTATACATGTCAGACTAGTATATCCTGCCTACCTTTGTAGCAACAAGAAAATCAATATGCCAACTTCAATGTTAAAGTTGAAAATATAATGTATTAATTCAAAACAGCACTCATATCATGAGGAAAATATTTTTAATCGCAGCAGTATTCTGCTCACTGACAACTCTCGGAAAAAATAAAGACAAACAACCGGCAACGGTTATCATCACTGCCGGACAATCAAACACAGACGGACGTGTAATGAACAACTCACTACCTAATTATATCCAACAAAACAAATATAAACATTGTCTGTGGTGCTACGGAAGTGCCGGCAAGATACAAACAAACGGTTTTGAAACTTTCTGGCCCCGTATGGTCCATCCTTCACGTCCAGGTCGCTGGGCATACGATGCAATAACTTATTACTGGCTGGAACAGGCACTTCAAAAAGACTTCTATGTAATAAAATGGTCTTTGGGCGGAACTGCCATTGATACCGGTTGTAGCAGTACAAGCGGCAAATATTGGTCGGCCGATCCGAAATGGCTTGCGGCCAACCATTCAACAGCTACTGGCGGAAAATCACTTTTACTTTCATTTACAGAGAGTATTTCTGCATGTATCGACAATAAATTGGATAAACTTTCCGAGGGGTATGAAATCAAGGCTTTCCTATGGCATCAAGGAGAAAGCGACCGACACAAAGGCAAAAACTACTATAAAAATCTAAAAGCCGTGATAGCGTATGTACGTAATTTCCTTGTAGAGAAAACCGGAAATAAGCAATACAAAAAATTACCCTTTATCTGCGGCACGGTAGCCCATAGCAATAAGCAATATAGTGCTGACGTAGAGACTGCGCTCTACAAACTGGCCAAAGAAGATAAGAATTTCTATGTCATAGACATGTCCAAAGCCGAATTGCAAAAAGACCGGCTGCATTTTACTGCAGAATCTGCTGAATATTTAGGAATTAAAATGTATAATAAGCTGGTTGATTTGGGCATTGCCGGTAAAAAGGCAAAAGAAATTGGTATTAAATAAAAAAAATTCTCATAGAAAATTTTGTATAAGTAAAAAAAGGTTCGGGCTTGTGAAAGTCTGAACCTTTTTCTTGATATATACAACAGATAATCAATATCATCTACCTAAGTAATGCCCCTCAATTGATTTTAGTTTTTAACTCATCCGGTGAATCTTTCGTATATGATTTTACATTCCCGGCCACTTTTGTAAACAGTTCCTGTACCCGTTCAACAGGCACAGTAGTCGAAGGACGGAAGTTATCAGAATTCATATAATCCAAAATAGCTTTATGCAACTGACGGGCAGCAACACGCTTTTCCAATTGTGAAGTAATATCCATACTCGTCATCATTAGCTTTCCACTCAATACGTTCGCTTCAAACAAAACTCCTATCTTACGGCTGATAAACCAAGTATCTATATTCTGAACAATTGGCTGAAAGTCATCCGGAAAATCAGTGAACTGCATCACTTGTGCCTTGTTCAACAACTCCCACCATTGCAAATTACTATGGTATTCAGTGGGGAATTCCTTAAACAGCGGATGATATTCATTGAGAAAAATACCGGTAGTATGCGGTGGACGCATTTTAAACCAGGATGTATTCCAAAACACAGGAGTAAAATGCTGTACCACCTCTTTTCCATAACTTACTTTTCCAGCGGCGGTAATCAGAACATTCCCACCCTGTTCCAACACAGATATGGCTTGTTCATCCAATGTATCCGTAGTATATACATCACCTTCTGCCAACTCCACATGTGCCGGATACACCCAAAAATCCCAATCATTAACAGCACTCGTATTCTCAATACATATTTCCAGATTCAATTTCTGAGGAGTATCAATAGCACCCAGGTCCAAATCCACACTCCCCAAGGAGAAAAGATTACCTATGGGAATATCACTACTACCGACTGTTCCGTGAGCATAGACTTTACCATATTCATCCTTAACCGTATAAATGGTTCTTGCTTCCCGTAACGGCGTTGCCCCGAAATGGGCAATCTCTATATCAGCATGAAAACTTTCATCATTGGTATACACAAATTTAGGAATACGTGCTAATGGAACAGTCGGACTGCAGAAACGCCTGAACTCTGCCGCATTGATGTATCCTTTTTCTTCGAAAAACACATTGAGCACTCCTACCAAAGCCGTTCTCTGACCGGAATAATCATTTAATGCCAGTAATTGAAAACCTGCATAATCGGGTGTACGTAATGTTTTCTCTATTTCATGCTTGTAACAAATAGCTTGTAACTTCCCTGATGCCATCATGAAATCATGAGCTTGCCCACCCATATCATTATCTTCCAGTATATCCCGGAATATCTCAAAATTTCGAGCTTTGTTTACTCCTGTGTATTTACGGATTTCATTAAAATCAGGAAAAACGCACCATTGCCCTGTCTCATGCGATACATAAGGCTGCCTTACCGTATCTATTTTAGCACGGTAATCCGACATACTTTCCGGTTGCCGTTTTGCCCATGTCACCCCCCGAGCACCAGCCTTTACATGATACTGGTTATGCGGTTGCCACTTCCAACTTCCACCAACCGATGCTCCTGTATATACACGACGGGAGTCTGCCGTTTTCCAATAATCCACAAACTTACTCACCCAATTTACCCAATGGCCGGAAGGTTCATTGCCACAGGCAAGCATACAGTAAGAAGCATAGTTACCATACGCTTTCGTCAGCGCAATGGTTTCATCCATGAGATATTTGTCAATAGGTTGTCCATTCCCCAGCTTCGGGCCGTGATTAGGCCAGCTCGGACCTTCGGGTTGAAGATAAAAGCCTACAAGGTCAGCAGCAATGAAAGCCGCTTCCGGTGGACAGTAAGAATGAAACCGCATATGATTCAATCCATAACTACGACAAATACGGAATACACGCTCCCAGGAAGCGACATCCATCGGAGCATATCCTGTTAACGGGAAATCGCAGTTTTCAACAGTGCCTCTCAACATCGTCTTACGCCCGTTTATATAAAACCATTTACCGTTTATCGTAAACTCGCGCATTCCGAATTGTATTTGCTTTGTTTCTATTTGTTTTCCATTCTTCAAAGTTGCCGTTAAACGATAGAGAGCCGGACTGAACTCATCCCATATCAGAAAGTCCTGCCCCATCGGTAGTTCCATTTCAAACAGATTATCACCTTTTCGCACAGTAACGGTTTGGTATACCGGAGCAATTTCATGGTTGACATCCGTATTAAAGCTCTTCGCAGAAAGAGTTATCTCCCCGTTTACTGAAGAAGATGCCCGTACATTCATACATACAAGAGCTTTCTTCCCTGCAAGGTCGGGGTATATCTGTATATCCTCAAAAAAGACTTTCGGTGTAGATTGTAACTCTATCTTACCGACAATACCATTCCAGTTGCCTTGTGTCTGGTCTGTGATACTATGCGAGTCCGGACCTACGTTAATTTCTTTAATCCGGTTATCTACCCGAATAGTCACCAAATAACTCTTTCCTGGAGTTACATAAGAAGTAAGGTCATATACATGGGGTACACAAAGGCTGTTCTGCATACCAACTTCCTGCCTATTAATCCACACGGTAGTTTCTATATGAGGACGTTCCAGAAAGAGGACAACCCGTTCTCCTTTCCAACTATCAGGAACTGTCACTCTCTTTTGGTACCATGCCACCCCGACATAATGCTTGTCCGGCGTAAGAAAAAAAGGAAGTTTAACCTGACCGTCTATACGGTACTTTTCCATATAAGGGTTGAAATAGTAAGAGCTATCGTAAAGGCTTCCTGTCCATCTGGTACGGACGGTTACATCATCCCCTTTCTGTTTTTCGGGCATTGACCCAGGCAGATTTATCCGGTCGTTCAAAGTTTTATTAAACCATTCTTCACGGATACCTTTATCCTCACGGTCTATTTGAAAAGCCCATTTGCCGGACAAGCTAACCGAGTGGTTTTGTCCCACTACAGCCAACGAGCCGGCAAATGCTATAAACAAACTTGCTATAATATGTTTCATAAATTACTCCCCATTCTGAATGATTCCCGCCCAACTGTTGCACCAACGGAAATTACCCACATTACCGATGAAACCGCTACGGTTTCTGAAAGAGACAGCACTTGTCCCGAAACGGATTCTATCACTACCTTCACGAGCCACATAGATGTTGGCACGATTGCTACCGCCTACATAGCTGGCGCTCAGTCCCAAGAAATCAGCCATACCATTTGCTCCGAGCTTGGAGAAATTCACCAGACATGACAAGTAGAATGTGCCGCGACCGTATTGTTTTCCGTCAGTCATGGAATAAATGCTGAAACGCGCTCCTTTCGTACCGGCAGGATAGCCGCCTATATTGATGGACGGACCTTTTTCCGCATATCCCTCGTAAGTCAGTTCCTTACCAATGGTAGGACTCGGATTGATATTAGGTTTTGAAGAAAATGCTCCACACCACGTATTCATGGCAATCGGAGCCGTCTTCTCGTTATAAACGGATTTCTCCAGTTTATCTCCTTCCTTGTATCCTTTCAATAAGTCATTCTTCAAAATCTGTGCATTTCCAGCCAAAGCAAATGCCGCTAATGCCAATGTTATAATTTCCTTTTTCATGATTTTATGTATTTAAGTTGTTAGCTATCAGTTTCCGTCCGGTTTTTCTATCTCTGTAAATGGTGACAGGTTCCATTTAAAATCCTTAAACTTGTCCGGCTTTGCGGGATCAAAGTTAATATAATCCGCTTTTAAATCTTTTACAATGGGAAGCTTTGCTTTTTTCATTCCCTCAATCACACATTTTGCCACTTCATAAGCTCCAAAGGTATTAAAATGCGTGTTGTCTTTCAGTTCCTGTGTCTGTCCGGGATAAGTATTGGCGGGATAATGCACATAGAGATGCTTGGACTCTTCTACTCCCATTGCTTCGCAAAGCACTTTTGTCATATCCTGCAAGTCGATGACAGGGATATTCTCACGCGCAGCAATATCCCGGATAGCGGCAGGATAATCGGCATGCGTATCCTTGATTTTACCATCCTTGTCATACTGACGACGACGGGTCGGCGTCACCAATACCGGATATGCGCCCTTCAAACGGGCCTCATCAATGAACTGCTTGATATAATAGGAGAAAGAATAATAAGCTCCCCTACCCGGTCCCTTCTGTTTTTGGTCATTATGGCCGAATTCCACCAGCAGGTAATCACCTTTCTTCATCTGGGTCAATAGTTTATCCAAACGTTTTCCACCGATGAAAGTATTGGCAGAAAGCCCCGACTCGGCATAATTGGCTATACAGACTTTATCTGTAAAAAAACGGGTTATCATCTGTCCCCAGCTTGCCCAGGGTTCATTATCATTATCTACAACCGTTGAATTACCGCAAAGGAAAATGGTAGGGATTTTATCCACTTTTTCAATTACCAAAGAAGACAAACGGGGAGCATCACCATTAAACTCCAAAGTCAGTTTATCGTCCCAATTCAATTTTTTCTTCTCACGTTCTTTGATTTTTACTTTCTGATTTCCCTTGATAATAGTATTACGCTTGTTGATTGTAAAAGTCTCTGTTACGAGCTCTCCTTTCTTGGTATTGAGATTTTCGATGAAGAGACGGCGTGATTCACCGCGAACAGTAGTACTCCCTGCCGCATCCTTACTCCCTAACGTTACAGTCACTTTATAATTTCCATCGGGAACATTCACCGAAAAGAAGAACGGTTTATTACTTTCACCGTCCCAAGCTGGCTGAAAATCATAACCATAGCCCTGCTCATTATTAAATAAAGTTGCAGGAGTTATTTTAGTAAAGCCTTCTTGTACCTTCTTATCGGACGAGAAATCGAATTTGAAAGTTTGAGCTTGGGCAAGCACGGAACTTGCCACAAGCAATAGAGAATAGACAAATATTCTTTTTTTCATTATCGAGATATGTTTAGAAAGCAAGAGTAAAGCGGAAATAACCTTTCAAACTACCAGAAGTACGACCTATAAACAGATTAGTACCTTCCGGCACATCAGCCAATGGAGATATCCAATTATAAGAATTACCGCGAAGGTCACTTGACCAATAGAATGCTTCACTATTAGCACTTGCAAATTCGGTATATTGTGGTAATGAAGCCCCCACTTTTGCCATACTCGCCGATACAACCGCATAATTGTCCTGCATCAACTTCAACTCTGCATAAGAAGGAAGATACCAAACAGAAGTACCTGCCACGACATTATTCTCACGATACTGAGTAAGTATAGACATAAAGTTTTCCGCACCTGTCAAAGTATTATCATTTACATCGGCAACAGCTAGTTCCATCACGCGTGTATTATTATACCCCAATATATGGTCAAAAACAGATGTCAGATTTAAAGCAGAACCGATATAAGACTCTGCGACTTGATTACCTTCTGCTTTAAACCAATCGCTGTAGTTATATTTAGCTGTAGCAAAACGATCTGCTGCTTCTTGTGCATTGCTAATAGCAACGGCAAGTCCTTTCGTACACAAAGGATAATCTCTCTTAAGGGCATCAACTGCATCTTCATATTCATACAATACCGAAGGTTGAGGATTACCCACATAATATACAACACTAATAATACTTGCTTTTACAGCTTCATCCAATTGAGCCAAATCATAATCTTTATCAATAGTCGTACCATCTTTGCAAAGGAAATCCCCTACCTCAAGCGTAGGATTATAATTAACCTCTTCTTCCACATCAATATTTCCTTCATCATTAGGTGTCCACCCGTCTATAGTCGGAGAATCAATCTGCAAGTTCTCTCCACTTTCCGTCTTACTCAAATCAACAGAATACTTATATTCCTGAGAACCATCCAAAGCGGGAGTCAGACTTCCGGCATAGATTTTATCTCCTACCTCGATCACCAGTTGGATAGGTTCTGCCGCACTGCCGGCAGCCACCGGCGGCAAAATAATAGAAGAAGCAGTGCCCAATACAGCATCCACTTTCACATTGCCCTTTGTGCTACCCGGTGTAATTTCACCGGTTCCGGTATTGAAAGTTCCATCAATAATCACTCCTTGCAATGTATAGGAGACAGGAGTTTCCGCTTTAGTTGCGGGCGCATTGCTATCCGTTATATTCAGACTTACTTTACTCATCTGATGCTTGAACACGAATGCAACTTTCGGATTGCTCCGCGTAGCCGTACCCGTAGCATACATAAAATCTACCGCATTATGACCTGCATACTTACCACTTTCATCAACAATTTTAAACTGCAGTTCTCCGGCAGACGCACCTTCATTGCCGGCATACGGATAATAAGCCGTATACGTCACTTCCTCATTACCTAAAACATAAATCCCCGTGGTACTGGTGAAATCACCCATAGCACTACCCGCCACATATTTGATATTCAGATTCGGATTGGAGAGATTATCGCTTACACCGATTGCATCACCTTCCGTCCATTCGCTACCGCTATCGCTCAAGCGTGTATTCACCTGGTCGATGCTGGCCGACACCGCAAGTTTTGTCCCGGCAATATCCTGCCCGTCATAATCGTTATTGCAACTGCTTAGCAGAGCCAGTGCGACAGCACTGGTCAAAAAAATCTTTTTCATCTTCATGATATTAAATATTTATTAGATTATTAAAGTTAAACCGTCCTGTTTATTTCCCGATTTTGTTGCAAATGTAAACAATACACCCCGAATCTGCCATGACGTTTATCCATTTTGCATGTAATTTCATCCACCATCCGTAAAGCACTCTTTTTCCATGCTTTGTGTACATATATACATCTTTAATAGAAAAATATCCACTACTTTTGACAGCGAAAAACAATATTCCGTAATCCAAGAAGCAAAAGATAACATGAAAAAACACCTGCTTTGTCTAATTACAACGATACTGATTGCCGCGAGCCTGAACGCTCAGCCCAATTACAACTACGAGAAACTGCAACGCGAAAACCTCGGACGGGGTGTGGTTGCTATCCGCAAGGATGCGTCTACCGTCACCGTATCTTGGAGATACCTCTCGTCCGACCCCATGGATACCGGATTCAACGTATATCGTAATGGCAAAAAGATAACTCCCGAACCTGTAAATGCCGGAACGTTTTATGACGACTCCTACGCAAGCCCGGACACTGCAACTTACGAAGTACGTCCTGTTGTGAAAGGAAAAGAAACCAATCGCAAGAACGGCCGTTATACCCTACCCGCCAATGCCCCGACAGGCTATATCCAAATACCGATGCAGAAGCCGGCAAACGGTGTCACTCCTGCGGGAGATACCTACACTTATTCGCCCAATGATGCTTCCATAGGCGATGTAGACGGAGATGGAGAATATGAAATCATCTTGAAATGGGACCCGAGCAACTCTCACGACAACGCCCACGACGGCTATACCGGCGAAGTTCTGATAGATTGTTACCGCCTGAACGGCGAACAACTGTGGCGCATCAATCTCGGAAAGAACGTCCGTGCCGGTGCCCATTACACCCAGTTTATGGTTTACGATCTGGACAATGACGGTAAGGCCGAAATAGTAATGCGCACAGCCGACGGAAGCATAGACGGCAAAGGCAATGTCATAGGCGATACCACAGCCGACTACCGCGAACCGGGAGAAATGTACACTCCCCGGAAGAAGAAAGGAGATACCCGGCCCCCCGCACCGAGACTCCGCAATCAGGGACGTATCTTTAAAGGAAAAGAATACCTCACCGTATTCTCCGGCATGACGGGAGAAGCCCTGCAATCCATCGAATACATTCCCCAACGGGGCGAACTGAAAGGTTGGGGCGACAACCGTGCCAATCGCAGCGACCGCTTCCTTGCATGTATCGCCTACCTGGACGGCATACATCCCAGCGTAGTCATGTGCCGCGGTTATTATGCCCGCACCGTCCTTGCCGCTTTCAACTGGGACGGGAAGAACCTTAAAAATCACTGGACTTTCGATACCGACCAACCGGGCAATGAACACTTTGCCGGTCAAGGCAACCATAACCTGCGCGTGGCGGATATAGACGGCGACGGTTGCGATGAAATAGTGTACGGTTCCATGACCGTAGACCACAACGGAAAAGGATTATACTCCACAGGCATGGGACACGGTGACGCACTGCATCTTACACAATTCGACCCCGACAATCCGCAACTGCAACTATGGGCTTGTCACGAAAACAAGAAAGACGGTTCTACATTCAGAGACGCAGCCACCGGAAAGGTCATCTTCCAATTGCCACACAGCACGGATGTAGGCCGCTGCATAGCAGCGGACATCGACCCCACCCAGCACGGAGTGGAAATGTGGTCGGCACGCTCCGAAGGCATACGCAATATAAAGGGAGAGGTTGTGGCACCCAAAGTGAAGAAGCTCCCGATAAACATGGCTGTATGGTGGGACGGAGATTTGCTACGGGAGATGCTCGACAGGAATGTCATCAGTAAATACAACTGGAGAGTGGAAACCTGTACGCCACTTGTCACTTTCGAAGGTGCAACCAGCAATAACGGAACCAAATCCAATCCATGTCTGCAAGGTGACATCATCGGCGACTGGCGCGAAGAAGTATTGCTACGTACCACCGACAACACAGCATTACGTCTATACGTAAGCACCATTCCCACGGAATACCGTTTCCACACATTCCTCGAAGACCCTGTGTACCGTATCAGCATAGCCACCCAGAATGTAGGCTACAACCAGCCTACCCAACCCGGATTCTACTTCGGAGCGGATTTGAAAGGTATATTCAGAGGATACCGATTTAAGGAATAAAGTTCTAAACAACAAGCGATTGCAGTTTTCTCCTGAAGGAAACGAGCGTTTCTCCGGACAGAAACAACTGTTTCCCCTAAGGGAAACGCACGTTTCTCCTCAAGGAAACCAAAGTTTCCCTTAAAGGAAAATGAAGTTTCCCTTAAGGGAAACGGCCGTTCCCTCTGAAGAAACCCGACTGCATCCATAGCATTAAAAACAACTGTCATTATGAAAATATTAAAAACCCTGTTCCTTCTGCTCTGCCTGCCGATAATGCTGAACGCCAAAGAGTATTACGTAGCGACCAATGGCAACGATGCCAATGCTGGCAGCATCGATTCTCCCTTCGCAACGCTGGCACGTGCACAATCGGAAGCAGCGCCCGGCGACATCGTATATATACGCGGCGGAAAATACACCATAAAAGAATCGCAAATCATGGGAGAGAAAGAAAACATCTACGCCTGCGTATTCCTGATGGACAAAAGCGGAACGGACAATGAGCATCGCATCTGCTATTTCGGCTACCCGGGCGAACGTCCGGTGTTCGACCTCTCTCACGTAAAGCCCGCCGGAAAACGTATCAGCGTATTCTATATCAGCGGTTCCTACCTGCATTTCAAGAATATTGAAGTGGTGGGTACGCAAGTTACCATTGTGGGACACACTCAATCGGAATGTTTCAGCAACCGGGGCGGCAATAACAACATCTATGAAAACCTGTCCATGCACGACGGTATGGGAATCGGCTTCTATCTGGTAAAGGGGGCCGGCAATCTTATACTGAACTGTGACGCTTACAATAACTATGATACCGTTTCGGACGGCGGCAAAGGCGGTAATGTAGACGGATTCGGCGGACACCCCGACAACAACGGCAGCGGTAACGTATTCAGAGGTTGCCGCGCGTGGTGGAACAGCGACGACGGCTTCGACCTCATCCACTCCGGACAAGCCGTCGTGATAGAACAGTGCTGGGCTTTTTACAACGGTTACCGGCCAGGCGGCATGTCCGACAAAGCAGGAGACGGTACCGGCTTCAAGGCAGGCGGATACGGTATGAGCAGCACTCCCAAGGCCCCCGAAGTCATACCGATGCACGAAGTAAAGAACTGCATTGCCTATTACAACAGCAACAAAGGTTTCTATGCCAATCATCATCCGGGCGGTATTCTCTGGTCGAACAACAGCAGCTATATGAATCCGTCCAATTATTGCATGCTCAACCGCAAGTCGATAGAAGAGGCTGTCGATGTAGCCGGATACGGACATATCCTAACGAACAATCTCTCTTACAGCCCGCGAAGTGCGGGAAAACATATCATCGATATTAACGAAAGCCGTTGCCAAATAGCCAATAACAGTTTCCTGCCCACAGCCATGACACTTACGGAAGCGGATTTCCTTAGTCTGGACGCCGGCCAATTGACAGCAGAACGGAAAGCGGACGGCAGTCTGCCGGATATCACATTTTTGCAACCTTCGGAAAGCAGCCGGCTTTATGCCGCCCGAATAGGCTATTCGTTCGAAGGCGAAAAGGACTGGCTCATGGAAGCCGCCATTCACGTCAGCGACAACACTGCCTGCATAGAAGGACCGGGAGCGGAAGAGTTCACCACGTTCTACATCAACGGGCAAAAAGTAAACATGAGTAACGGAACAGTCGATTTGTCCGCGTACAACGGCAAACTGGATTTAAAAGCCACCTCTACCTACGGCGGTATCTTGAAACTTACCCTGAACAAATAAATACTTAACAATTCATATAAACAGCATAATCATGAGAAGAATCATTCATACATTCATCCTCGCCTTTCAGTTTATCATCTTACCGGCCGTGTTTACCGCCTGTAAAGATGACAGCGGCAATATTTCCCCGCTTCAAGAAGTCACTCCCGCATTCTCTTGGGAAGAGAATTCATTTCTGTTGGAAACGGATAACGGCTGGGGAATTACCCGCTTTTCCAACCGTATTGCACTTAGCAACTTTAATCAAAAACGCCAGTACCACCTCTCATGGAACGGTGGTTCTGGTGCGGGAGAAAAGACAGGCGGTGTCCTGAGGATAGCCGAAGCCGGAAAGAAACTGCAAACCATCCTGCTCGACAAACTGCTCATAGAAGATATAGACGGAATGTATTACAATATCCATTTCCAAAAAGACGAAAAAACAGGCACATTGCTATTATCCAAATAGCAATGCCGGAACAGACGGTTATACCATCCAACGACTCCCGTCAAGCCTGTGACACACTGTCCTTATTCTTCTGATAAGTCGAAGGAGACACGCCGAACTGTGCCTTGAAGCACTTGCTGAAATAGAAAGGATCATTGATGCCTACCTGATAGGCCACTTCCGCAACAGTGACGTCCGTTTTCAGCAACAACTCCGCAGCTTTCTTCATACGCATCACACGCAGATACTCTTTGGGAGCATAACCGGTAACTCCTTTCACTTTCCGGTAGAATATAGTCCGCCCCAATGCCATCATAGAGGCAAAATCATCTACGGTGAAATCAGGATTCTCCAATTGCTCCTCTACGATACGTGTCAGCTTGTCGGTAAATTCCTTGTCCTTATCTGTCGTGCATATAACCGGACGTACCATGGAAAGGTCGCTTGAGAACTTCTCGCGCAGCTTATCCCGTTGTTCAATCAGTTTAAACACGCGTGCCAACAGCAGCTTTGTACTGAACGGCTTCGTGATATAGGCATCCGCCCCGCTTTCCACTCCTTCCAAATGGCTTTCGGGCGCATTCAGGGCGGTAAGCAGGATAATAGGAATATGGCTTGTATTGAAGTCGCTTTTCAGTTTCCGGGTAACTTCAAATCCCGACAGGCCCGGCATCAGGACATCACAGATTATCAAATCGGCATCATACGAATAAGCCCGCTCCAACCCTGCATTTCCATCGGCTTCTGCCACTACTTCAAAGTAAACGGAGAGTTCCTCTTTCAAGAACTCACGCACATCCGTATCATCTTCTATAATCAATAGCTTCCGTTTATTCAAAGGCACAACCGGCAGGTTTTCCTCCTGCGCCTCTTCCTTATCCGGTGTGGTATCCGCACTTATAGCGGAAGCCATCACCTCATCTCTCTCTATGTCCGACAAATGCTTCTGCGCCATTTCCTCCTCACGGAGCAGGACATTGTTGGGTATCAGAAAGTCTTTTTCCCCGTACACCGAAATATCGGTAGAAAGCGTCACCGTGAAGACAGAACCGCCTTCCGGATTTTCATCATACGTTATGGTTCCTTTATGGACATTTACCAATTCATGGGTCAGGTGAAGCCCTACCCCCACACTGCTACCGGAGAAATTGCTCTGCATGAAACGTTTGAAAAGCTGGTCGCGTTTCTCCTTGGGAATGCCGACTCCCGAATCGGTTACCTTAATAACCAGCTTATGTGCAGTAACATCCACCTGCACGGAAAAGTCTATCTTCCCACCCGACGGAGTATATTTGAATGCATTGGAAAGCAGATTATAAGTCACCTTATCCAGATTACCCTTATCGATGAACATTTTATAAGACGCCACGGAAGGTATAAACCTGAAATCCATCTTCTTGGACTCGGCGGCATCCTTGAAGCTCAGATAAATCTCGTAAAGGAACGATATGACATCGGTTTCTTCCAATGAAAGCGCAAGCTTGTTGTTCTGCATTTTCCTGAACTCAAGCAACTGGTTGATAAGCCTCAGCATGCGCTGCGTACTCTTATCCATGACTTTCACGGAATAAGCCATCTCTTTGGGTATCTTGCCTACACGGTGCATCTTCTCCAAAGCAGCCTGAATCAGCGTCAACGGAGTACGGAACTCATGGGAGATATTGGTAAAGAACACCAACTTGTATTCCGTGAGTTGCTCCTCTACTTTTATCTTATTGCGCAAGTCATTCATGTTACGGATGATGCGATAGACGGTATAAAGTACAAAAGCCAACAACAGGAAATAAAGCAGGTAGGCCCAGGCGGTACGCCAGAAAGGCGGCGCAATGACAATCCGGAGTGTCGTATCCTGTTCGCCCCATTGCCCGGCGGCGTTGCATGCTTTTACATGAAAGTCGTAAGTACCCGGTTTCAAATTCTTATAGGCGGCAAAAGTCAAAGCGGACGGAACGCTCCATTCCTTATCGTACCCTTCCAGTTTATAGCTGAACTTCGGCGGAATCGTAGCAGAGTAATCCAACGTGGAGAAATTAATTCCGAATGAATTCTGATTATGCCGCAGATGGATGTCCCGGACATAAGCAAGAGAATACTCCAAAGGCGAATTAGGGTCATCGGAAGCTACCGAAACACCATTCAGCTTCAGTTCCGTGAAAGTGACGGAAGGAATATTCCGCACACTCTCCACTTGCAAAGGATTGACAACAGTGACCCCTTGGTTGGTTCCCATGGCAATCCTGCCATCCTGCAGTCTCAACACACTGCTTTCGCTGTATACATTGCACAGCATGTCGCTGGAAAAGAAATAATTCTCAAAAGTCTTTGAATCGGGGAAGAAACAGGAAACGCCGTATTCGGTGGTAATCCACACCTTGCCTTCCGCATCTTCCACGAAAGCCTGTACCATACTGTTTACCAAACCATCGGCAACGCCGTAATGAGTAAACTCCAACTTACCGTAATCATTGCCGGGTGTACAGATACAGAATCCCGCACCGGATTCGGCAATCCAGATATTTCCCTTGCTGTCCTGCATTATATGCCGCACTTCATTGCTCAACAAGCTCCGATTGCTCCAGTTGTAATGATGGTAGGCTTCAGGATTTGCCAACAGTTCTTCGGGACGGAACACGAATATGCCGTCGCTCGTTCCCGCCCAAATCCAACCTTGTCTGTCCTCAATCAATATGCGTATGCGTTTCTGCGAATAGTATTCATTGAGAAAATGACGGAACTTATAACCGCCCTGTCCGTCGGGTTCGGCAAGTTCCAGACCACCACCAAAAGTGCCGATCCACATCCGTCCTTTACTGTCATGCAACATACAAAAGATTTCATTGGCAGCAAGCGAGTTCGCATCATCTGTCCGGTGGGTGTACCTTTTACCGTCCACATACAAGCCGTCGCCACGACTCCCCAACCAAAGAGTGCCTGCGGCATCTTCACAAAGGGCATATATGTTCTTGCCGTACACTTCTTTCTTTTTCGGACGGGACAAGGCGGCATCGTACACATACACCTTTCCATCGCGGGTGCCCAGATAAATATCCCCATCAGTGGCAGTAGCCAGCATACGGATATTATTTACATGCGTTTCCGTGTCGTATTCCACCGGTTCCGGATAAAATTGTACGGCGCCCTCATTTACTACTTTCAAATGAGACACCCCCGTATATTCGGAGCTTAGCCAGATGCTGCCCGAACGGTCTTCCATAATATACTGCAGGGCATTGGACGATATTAATGAAGAACGGCTGTCGTCCGCTTTGAAATGGCGGAGCTCGTCAGTCCGCAGGTCGTAGGTAAAAAGTCCGTTGCCATAAGTTGAAATCCAAAGGATGTCACGTGAGTCGTGCACTACATGATACCGCTCCATATCAATATAGCCCACCTTTTCCCGAGGCATCAGCTGAAATACTTTCACAGCACCCGTCCCCGACCGGATATAATACAACTTGCCCGTCTTGTTGTGTACCCAATAATTCCCCCGGTTATCCACAGAGACTTCACCACCGGGAATATTCCATTCCGGGGGTGAGGGTCTCAGCATATTGCTCTCCGTATCAAAAACAAAGCTCCCCTCTGAAGTGAAAATAACCCATTGGCTTCCGACAGCCAAGTTACCCGGCAAGTCCAATCCGTAAGATACATCCGGCAACTTTGCCGCCAAAGAAAGCCTGCCTTCCTTATCGGCAGTCCGAATTTCCCCGTCAACGGTTATAAAACAAGTCTTGCCTTTAAAGCTACAGGCACGCTGGAAGCTGTGTGACTTATCGGCACACTGCAACGCATTATCTTTCCAACAATAAAGTCCCTTATCCGTACCGATCCATACCCGCCGGGCACTGTCCTGCAACACAAACTGGACATTATCCGATTGAAGCTGCCCGTCTTTCGTATTAAAAACTTTTGAAGCAAACTTACCGTCCCTATATTGTATGAGCCGGCAGCCTTGTCCCCGCCCCCACAGCCAAACCGCATCAGGCAGTACGGTAATATAGCCGTAATGGTCTTCATGTTCCCCACATCCGGTGAAATCCACGAAACAATCTCTCTTCAGGTCGTAACAACTGAAACGGTCGGCAGAGGTGGATATCCATAAGAAGCCGTTGGCGTCTTCATACAAATGCTTTACACGCCGGTCGGCAAGTGACATCTGCCCGTTGTTCTTCGGCAGGAAAGTGCGGAATGAATTGCCGTCATAACGGTTCAGCCCGTTCAGCGAACTCATCCAAATAAAACCTTTACTGTCCTGATGGATGTAACGGACGGAGTTATTGGACAATCCGTCCGCCGTAGTCAGATACTGCACATGTACCTTGACGGAAGCATACCCTTGCAGATTCATTACTGCAACAAGGCACGTAACCAGAAAGGTATAAATTCTTCTCCCGCAGGCTCTTTGTTTCATGTTCCTCATAAGTTTCGATGTCGTTACGGCAAAAATAATGATTTTCTCCGTACCATGAGGAACTTCTATCTAATAGTTACTATAATTTCACCGCCAAAAGGGTCGAAATCGAAAAAAGCCTTATCGGAACGGAGCTGTACGGAGAGTTTCTTTTTTCCCTGTCTGGCGGATACTTTTTTCATTGTTCCGCTTTCGACAACCATTGTCAACGGTTCGGTAAAAAGTTCTTTGTCCAATGGCAGTTCGGGAACGACATGTAACTTATTCTTCTTCTCCGTTACAGTGAGGCGGATTGCTTCCCTCTCTTTGAGATAAGAGACAACTTCATGGAAAGTACCTACCCATATCTTGTCTTCATTGGCTTTGACCTGTTCCCAATGTTCCCATAAGCGTTGCGGATTGCCGAAGGCATCGTACCCATAGGTCAGACCGTGCGTCATGCCCACGCCCCAATCGCCTGTCTTAATCAGTGTTTCCATCCACTTCTCCAAATCGCGGGCTGTACGCTTACTGCCTACGGAACGTTGTTTCAGGCGCGTACCTACACGGTTTCGGGCTACAAATGCCATTGCCTCTCCCTGTTTCGTATTATTGGGATAGGCATACGTACGGGGCATAACGCCTACATGGGCATATATCGCACTGTCGTTTTTCAGTATATCTTCCTTGAGTACTTCAAACGGAAACTTGGCAAAGTTGCGGTGTGCCCATCCATGATTGGAAATTTCATGCCCCTTTTCCGCCATTTCCTTCAACTGAGGCCACGTCACACGGGTGGTATCTTTTATGTGCCGCTCATCCTTATTCACTTTGGAGCCGTTAATGAAAAATGTTCCGCGAAAGCCCCGCTGTTCCAATTGCGGAGCCGCCAGTGTATAATGCTCTGCCAACCCGTCATCGAAAGTGTAACTGATGGCACAAACTTTATCGTGCCTGTACTTGGCGACAGATACATTCCAATCCGCTCCGGATGAGAAACCTGAATAAAAAAATACGCATAAAAGGGTAATCAAAAAAGTTTTCATGGTTATTCTATATTTAAGTGTTTCTTACAGCAAAGATAAGGATACACCTCCATATACAACAACCATGAATATTCGGAATCCATGTAGTTTTGTACACTTACTCCATCCGTATTATTTTACCGACGTTGTTATATTCGCATATCGGCATTTATTCATCTGCTACCGTAATGCGCAACATCAGATATGGCAACAACGGCAAACGTACTTTCCGGTAATTCACATCATAGTGCCGGTAGTCTATCGTTTTCCCTACTTCAAAAGTACCGGGATATTCTGTGACGGTCATATTCCATGTATCAATGATTTCCACTTTGTATTTAGTACCAGCTTGCACTTTTCGGTAGGAAGCATTCTTTGCCGGAAGATTGAACAGCCATTCGTCCTGTATCTGCTTACCGAAATAAATCAGATAATAACCCTCGCCAGCCGTAGCCGTCCGATGGTCACGACTGACATCCGCCAGTTGCAACGGATGCGGCAACGTATCCAGCAGACTGCGGGTAAAAGGAATACGTTTCCACGATTCACCGCGCCATTCTCCTCCCTTTGCCCAGAAAATAGTATCCATGCTGCCTGCATTCCACTGATAGCACTCTCCGTGCGTGACATATGTACCCGCTATCAGTCCCTGCCAAATACGATGAAGCATTTCCGGCCCGCTCAAACGTCCCCAACGGGAAGCCAGGTTGCCTTCATAACATACTTCATCAAACACAACCGGCTTACGATAGATACTACGTACAATAGAAGCGCGTCCGAAGTCTTCTACCGGAGCTTCATCTTGAATGCTGGTATGAGTCAATTCTTCCATCCAGTAGGGGAAATAGGTTGCCGTACTCCCGTGAATGGAGCATAAATGACCATAAGGATCTGATACGACAACAGTCTGTATCAAGGTTTCCCAATCCGCCTCGGTCTTAGCCTTGACATAATCATATTCATTCGCCAGCGACCACCACACATTACTAAAAGAAGAGAGTCGCGCGGTCAGATATTTAATATATGCCACGTTCACCTCCATCGGCATATTATCGAACCCCCAACGTCCTTTATCATAAGGATGGAACAAAATCAAGTCCGCCTCAACGCCCAAATATCGCAGGTCGTCTATACGCTTCTCCAAACGACGGAAAAAAGCAGGATTAAAACATGTAAAATCAAACACAGGTTTCCCGTCGGAATGCCCTTTGACAAAGAATGGATAGATTTCCGGTTCTTCCTTGCAAAGACCGTAATTCTTTGGAAACACGCACATCCGCAGTTTATTGAACTGTGCTTTCTTCAATGACGACAATGTTTTTTCCTGCACTGCCTGCGACATGTGAATCCAAGCATAAGCCGTAGTCCCCAAAGGATAATAAACCGTACCATCGGCATACTCAAAATCGTGCAAACCTCTCACCTTTACCGGACCATGATTATCCGCCTTTGCCGGAATACACTCTATCTCTCCCCTTTTTCCAGCAAGAGAAGCTATATTACTATCTATAGAATAGTACCATACACCTGGGTTTATAGGCATAAAGCGAATAACATATCGCCCGTCGCCATCATAAAATCCCTGTACATTAACCGTATCTCCCCCTTGCTGCCAAAAAGTAGCAGTCAGGCTGGCATCCGCAAAGGGATTTCCTTTGGCAGTGCCTTGCAACACTATCTCGAACCGCTCCCACTGCGGAATCTTCTTAACTTGTGCACTGAGCTGCCAGATAAAGGTAAAGAGGTAAAGCATGCAAAAGGCAAGTCTCCTGAAATGTTCCATAATCTTTTATTTAAAATACAGTTTCATCGTTGAAGCGTAATGCCCATTATTCCTATCACCACCTCATTGGAGAGTGTCTCCAGTACAAGATGCGAAAGCTTTTTTCCTGCATTCAACGGCATTTCCAACAGTACGGCGGCACCACCGTCCACCTCGCGAGACACGCCGGTAAAGCCAAGTTCCTCACCGAAATTATTGCTCAGTTCACCGGTCTTCAGACGCAGGCGATAGAGAGACGGTGCATGACGGTTAAAAGACTTTCCATCTTCAAAGAATATCTGTTCGATGGGCGGCCAGTTATCTGGATTTACCAAAGACAAGGTGTCGCAAGTACCGTCTTCATAATACACACGGATTACGCCATTGTCGATATGGCACTGCATGTGGTTAGTACTGCCTGCCATTAGTAAATAGGCACGGGAAGCCTTGCCTTGCAGGGGAATTTGCAGACTGTCCGGATAATTGTCCCAAAGAGAGGTGAAAGCTATGTTATGCCCTTCGGCAGGAGTACGGAAAGGTATCCCGAGCTTTGTCTCCAACAAGCCTTTACGCACAGTGGCACGCAAACCCGAATCATCTATATCTGCTGTCTTCAGCGGATGACACCACTCACCTATTCCCTGTTTGGGCAACTGCAACGTGGTGTACGGAGAACGCGGCGACAGGTATTCATTGCGGAAAATATCCGTTACATTCGCATTGAACACTTTCTGCATATCGACAGGAGTGCATCGGGCTGAATCGACTGCTTTAAAATCACCTGCCGGAACAGGTTTCTTACCCTTATCGGATACCGGGTGCTCTACCGGCGCCCACCATTTCATCTGTCCCTGTTCCATAGCAATGAAACTGACGGGTCCCGCCTTACGGACGCGAGTTGCAGGATAAGCATCGACAGAAGCAGGAGCTTCAAGCAACTCTCCTTCCCAAGCGATATTGATTGTTACCTCCTCACCGGAAGCAGCAGGAACGGAAACAGAAAGCATAGGCCGTCCAACTGAATTTTCAACCAGTCTCCACGCTGCATTCTGGCCGTTTACCGTCAAACGCGCCACAGCCGAACGACGTGCAGAGAATTGCAATTCCAAATTCCGTACAGCAGGCAAACGGTGTGTAACGGTATAAAGCGAACAGTCGCGGGAAGAATACTTACCGGTAGCCGCTTCGCCCGCTTTAA
>PPYF01000149.1_pt1 | contig 27740 bp, 18 predicted proteins | sample 1559871 | NCBI WGS metagenome assembly PPYF01 (sample SAMN08240021, study PRJNA423297) | Human gut metagenome, whole genome shotgun sequencing project.
GCTGCGGTAACCGGTACAACAGCAGTTTTGGAATGGAATAAAGTAAAGAATGCGACCGGATATTACTTATATAAGGCCGGAGCCAATGGAAAGTGGAATAAGATAACAGCAGTAAAAGAAAGAAGCTATGTCGTAAACGGTCTTGAGTTAGGCGGAGTTTATAGTTATAAAGTTGTGCCGTATTTAAGTGCAGATGGAAAAACATTTAAAGGCAGCAGCTCAGTAAAGAAGATTACAATGCCAGCTTCCGGCTGGTTATTAGACTACGTGCAGCCGTATGCGAAACCATTAAGCTATGAAAGTTACAATGCACGTGCTTTTACGATGAGAGGCACTTCCTATACGCATGGATTTGCAGTAAGAGGAACGCTGCGCAATGATGAAGGAATCTATTTTAACTTAGGAGGAAAATACGCTTCTCTTACTTTTAAAACAGGTATAAAAGATGGGAAGTATATTGCTCGAAGAAGACCAGCAAAGGTAACGATCAAGGCAGATGGGAAAACCATAGAAAACGGAACATTTGAGATTAAGGATGATGAAGCGTTTTCCATACATACGATTAATGTAAAAGGATGTAAAGATTTAAGAATTTATATTGTACCAGGAGATATCATTAAGCTTCCTGATACAGAATATGGATTTGCAGATGTAAAGCTCAGTAAATAAAATTAACCCCTTGACATTTTCCCCAAAAAGTATATAATAGTGATACTACGGTTCAAAGAACCCTTATGGGGGCTTGTACTGGTTTCGACGGGGATTTTGAACGTGGGGCAGCCATCTGTGGTCCGGGACCACATTAAAACTCGGAACTAAATATAAACGCTGAAGATAATTTAGCATACGCTGCCTAGTTGCAGCTGTCGGCCTTAGTTTCCCCACAGATTAAGAGTCCGGCACCGAATATGTGGGACACTCGTATTCCAAAGCTTTGCGGAGTATGAAGTAATATGAAGCTACTGAAATCCGGAGTTTGTCTTTAGACGCCGGACAGAGGGAATGTTAAAATGGAGACTGTGATGGGAGATACCGTACGGAATAGGTTTTCGGACAGGGGTTCGATTCCCCTCAGGTCCATAAGAGACCCATGAAATATGACTTATTTAAGCCATATTTCATGGGTCTCTTTTTCTTTACTTACATCATTTTGCCTACTGGCCTTATATCATATGCAATTTTTATTTTCAATATGCATTTTTTTCTATAAGTTGTTATTCTGTATTGCGATATTCCCCCCCCGGATAATTGTTCAATGCGACAATATAATACAATATAATGAAGTCGAAGAATAATAGTGTGGATTCATTATGATATTTGCTAATATGCGATAGGATTTTTTGTTTGCAAACTTGTTCTTCTTATTGTAGAATAGAGCGGATACTTCATATGGAAGAAAAGAGAGGACGAAAGAATGAATGCAAAAGTAAAGGGAATCACCTATGCTCTTATTGGAGGAACATGCTGGGGATTGTCCGGTATCGTAGGGAAGCTCCTTTTTGATACAAGGGGATTGAATGCACAATGGCTTGTGACGGCAAGACTTATTATTGGTGGGATTATTATGCTATTCATTGCCTTTTTGCAGAAAAAAGAGAAGATTTTTGATGTATGGAAGAATAAGAAGACAGCATGCAGTATGCTGTTATTTGCAGCATTTGGAATGTTAGCGTGTCAGCTTACGTATTTTTTGTGTGTGCAGTATTCCAATCCGGCAACGGCGACAGTGCTTCAGTATACTTCGCCGGTTATGATTATGGTTTTATGCCTTTTCCTTGATAAAAAGCTGCCGAGAATTATGGATATCGTTGTTCTGATTGCTGTGGTTGCAGGTGTTTTTCTTATGTCAACGCATGGGGACATCCACACTCTTGCGATTTCACAAAAGGCATTGCTCCTTGGAATGATAGCGGCGGCTACGGTTGTATTTTATACGATATGGCCGGTAAGTCTTTTAAGAGAGTTTGGATCCCCGTCCGTTATTGGCTGGGGAATGTTTCTTGGTGGAATCATGCTGGCACCATTTTCAAAATTTTGGGAGCCATCCGGAAGATGGGATGGCTATACGGTAACATTAGTTGGAATCGTTATTATTTTTGGAACCGTATGTGCATTTACCTGCTATTTAAAAGGTGTCATGTATTTAGGGCCGGTAAAGAGCAGTCTGTTTTCCTGTATGGAGCCGCTTGTCTCAACAATTCTTACAGTCACAGTATTGCATCAGACGTTTGTTATGGCAGATCTTGTCGGAATTGCAGTCATTATTATCAGCGTGACTTCGTTAGCGGTAAATGATGTGATTGAAGAAGAAAAGACACATAAAAAGAATCAAAAGAATCAAACAGAACAAACGGAACAAAAAGAATGAAAAAGTCAGAAAAACGTACTAAAGTATATTTGTTAGATAGAACTAAAACAGCAGATCCGGTAAGTTTTTCTTCGTGGAAAGACTTTCTTCCGAAAGAACGATGGGAAAAAACAGTCCGCCCAGTAAGAGAAGAAGACAGGAAAACGGAGCTTGCTGCCTGGCTTTTGTTGTATCACGCCTTAAAAGAATGGGGAATCCCGGAAGAAAGTATTCATGCAGACGGGGCATATTGTTATGGAGAGCATGGCAAACCAGAACGAAAGAAGAAAGAAGTCTGTTTTAATCTTTCACATTCCGGAAAGTATGTTATGTGTGTAGTGTCGGATGTAGAAGTCGGTTGTGATATTGAAAAGATTCAGAAAGTAAGATGGAAGCTGGCAAAGAGATTTTTTTCTGAAGGAGAATATGATATTCTGGAAAAGTTAAAAGAAGAAAAAAGAGAAAAAGAAGAAAGTCCGGAGGCAGTGGAAGAACTTTTTACCCGGTTCTGGGTGTTGAGAGAAAGCTATGTAAAGAAAACGGGCGAGGGGCTTGGAATCTCGCTTGAGGGCTTGGATTTTTCGGGGATATCAGGTTATAAAGGAAAAAAGAATGGGAAAGCTTTAAAAGAAAGATTTTTTGAATGGGAATATGACGGATACCGGATTGCGGTTTGTGAGGAAAAAGACGGTGAACCGGAACTTGTTGTATGCAGCCGTACTATTGACAATTGTTTTCTTTAATAATATAATTTGTAACTATGCAGAGCCATGCAGATTTTCAATAAAAAGGAGAGGGACGATGGCAGTAGAAGGAACAAAGATCAAAGAGATGATGGAAGGAAAGACTCTTGAGAAGGATAATATAAAGAAGATGTACGATATGGTGCAGAATGCATCAGAACCGGAAGAGAAGAAGAAGGTTATGAAACATTCTGTTTTTTTTATTGGACAGCTTCCATTAAAGGAGAATCATATTGTTGATTTGGAACAGACAAGAAGAATTGTAAATGGAAGTGTGCCATTTGCAGAAGTAGACACCTATATGGATTATCTGCTAAAGGGACTTTCTACGCAGAAGCTTCTTTTAGAGAAAGAAGATGGCAGCTATGAAGTGAATACGAAGTATGAGAAGTCAGTGATAAAGGTTCGTAAGATTGCCAGAGCATTTCAGCTTGAACAGGAGAAGGCATTAGAAGCAGGAATCCCTAAAGCAAAGAAGATGTACCAGATGGGAACAAAGTACTATCATTCCGGACAGTACGGAGAAGCGGCGGCCTGCTTTATGAATGCGGTTGAACTGGCAGAATACCGTATGGCTTACTATAGCCTTGGTTTACTGTATTTTAAGGGACAAGGTGTGGACAGATCTCTTGAGAAAGCGATTTATTATGCCAGAAAAGCGCTTGTAAAGGGTGCAGTGATCGCACAGGAACTTGAGCAGGAGATTTTAGAGGCGATGAACGCTTAAGTTTGTAAGAATGTCTATACATTCTTGAAAGTAATCAGAATCGATAATCAAGATTACTTAAGTGAAAAGTAGTTAAAAAGAAGATTAGTTTAAAACCAGAAAGGATATAGTTGATTATGAAGAAGTTTGCAGTAATTGCACTTGCAGCTGTTTTATCAATGACGATGTTGACCGGATGTGGTAACAGTAAGAAGGCAGCGGAAGCGACAACAGAAGTAAAAGAAAAAACAGTAGATTATTCAAAGGGACTGAATGCGGACGGAACGTTAGAAGGGGTAAAAGCATCTGACTATGTAACAGTTTGTGATTATTCCTCTTTAAAGATTGCGAAAAAAGATATAGAAGTATCTGACAGTGATGTGCAGAGCCAGATTGATTCTATTTTATCTAATTATAAGAAGCAGGTTACAGACCGTAAAGTAAAAAAGGGTGATGTAGTTAATATTGACTATACAGGAACGATCGATGGCAAAGAGTTTGATGGCGGCTCAGCTACCGGTGCGAATCTTACAATTGGTTCTGGAACGTTTATTGATGGTTTTGAAGATCAGCTGATTGGTAAAAAGCCAGGAGAAACTATACAGGTAAAAGTAACGTTTCCGAAGGATTACACGAATGCAGATGTTGCCGGAAAAGATGCGGTGTTTGAAACAAAGATTAATTATATCGAAGAAGAACAGAAACTGACAGATCAGTTTGTAAAAGAGAACTTAGCAGATTCTTATGGTGTTACGTCAGCAAAAGAAATGAAAAAGAAGATTAAAGATGAGATTTACAAGTCAAACAAGACAGATTATATCTGGAATCATATGATTGAGAAGAGTACGTTCAAAGAAATTCCGGATCAGCTAATTAACGATCGTATCGATGTTCTTGTAGACGGATTAAAGGCAGAGTTAAAGTCATCGAATTATTCTTTAAAAGATTATCTTTCTGCATACGGTATTGAAGATGAAGATGCTTTGAGAGAGCAGTATAAGAGCAGCTGTGAAAGTACAGTAAAAGTATTCTTAGTTGCAGACACAATCGCAGCAGAGAAGAAAATTGCTGTAACAGACGATGATATCAAAGAATATTTTAATGGGGAAGATACGGCACAGTATGAGAAGCTATATTCTAAACCGTATTTAAATCGTGTCGTATTAAATGATCTTGTATTAAAAGAAATCGAGAAAACTACTACAGTGAAATAATTAATAAAAATCATATGGATGCATTGGCAATAGACCGATGCAATCATATGATTTTTTAATTTGTTTTATAAAATCAAGTATATCAATTTCGGCAGGGTATGGCAAGATACGAGGGCAGGAAAAGGATAGAGTGTAAATTTTTTATTGACAAGAAGGCACACAATATGGTAAATTTTAAGTTGGTAGTTAACAAATGGGAATGCTTGTATTGTATGAGAATCAGGATGTAAAGTGACAAGTAAGGGAGCTGCATTTAGATGACAAGAAAGAGGTTTCTAATGCAGTTTTTTTTGAGCATATAAGTTGTAATGGTATGTAATGGTAATCGTATTAGTTTTAGAATGACGGGAGCAGTGTTATCTACAGAGTAATTTGTGACATTATAAAATAAAAATAAAAGAGAATGAATTAAGGCGAAAGTAGGGGAGAAGATGGCATTAAGACGGAGAAACCGGCTGCGGCTGGGAGACTTACTGATTCAACAGAATGTACTGACCAAAGAACAGCTTGAACAGGCATTACAGATGCAAAAAGGCACGAATAAGAAGATTGGTGAGATTCTCGTTGAGAAAGGTTTCATTACCGAGGAGATGATCTCCCGCGCTTTAGAGGCCCAGATGGGACTTAAGACGGTACAGCTTCGTGGTCTTACAGTACCGGGAGAGATCAAGAACCTCATTGATGGAAAGCTGCTTAAGAAGTATACTGTCTTTCCTTTTGAGGTCGATCCCTATAATGCGAATATTCTTCATCTTGCGATGTCAGACCCTCTTGATATGGAGGCGATTGATGATATCGCTATCGTAACGAATATGCAGATTGAGCCGTATATTGCAACGAGAAGAGAAATCAGATCGGCAATTGACCGGAATTACGGTGAGGCAGAGAATATTGAGGCGGTGAATCGTTTCGCAAGGGAGAGGGCACAGCTTCGAGGGAATGTGGCAGTGGCAGCAGATGACAGCGGGATTGATGATGCACCGATCGTACAGCTTGTCCGTTCGATTTTAGAACAGGCCGTAAGGCAGAGAGCCAGCGATATTCATATTGAAGCTTTAGAGAATAAGGTGCGGGTGCGTTACCGTATTGATGGTGCGCTATGTACAAGAATGGAATATGATAACAGCCTGCTTCCGGCTATTTCCACTCGTATTAAGATTATGGGAGGCATGGATATCGCAGAGAAGCGAAAGCCACAGGATGGAAGACTGTCTCTTGTGATTGACGGACAGGAATATGATGTCCGGGTTTCTTCGGTACCTACGGTATATGGAGAGAAGCTTGTTCTTAGAATCTCTTCTAAGGTGAATCTGACGAAGGATAAGAAAGAGCTGGGATTTGCACCAGATGAGCTGGCAAGATTCGATCATATGATGTCTCATCCGCATGGAATCATTTTTGTAACTGGACCGACAGGAAGTGGGAAGTCTACAACGCTTTATACTGCCCTTTCTGAACTGAATAAAGATGAAGTGAATATTGTTACGGTAGAAGATCCGGTGGAGGCAGCATTAGAAGGAATTAATCAGATTCAGGTGAATAATAAAGTGAATCTTACCTTTGCAACGGCACTGCGTTCCATTCTTCGTCAGGACCCGGATATTATCATGATCGGAGAGATTCGTGACAGTGAGACGGCATCGATTGCGGTACAGGCATCAATCACAGGACATTTGGTCGTATCTACCTTACATACGAATAATGCGACTGGAACCCTTGACAGAATGGTCGATATGGGAGTGGAACGGTATATGTTAGCAGATTCTGTTGTGGGCGTGATCGCACAGCGTCTTGTAAGAAAGCTTTGTCCATACTGCCGTAAGAAGCGGCTGGCATCTGCCGAGGAGAAGCGGATCATGCATCTTCCGGAAGAAGAAGCTGTAGAGATTTATGAGCCGGCCGGCTGTAATCTTTGTAATGATACCGGCTATTATGGAAGGAAGGGTATCTTTGAGATCATGGAAGTGAACGAGGAGCTTCAGAGACTCATTGCAGAAGGCAGTGATTCAAAGAATCTGATTCATGCCGCAAAAAGGAATGGAATGCGGACACTTCGTGAGAATGGTGTCCGGGATGTTCTTGCAGGTATTACTTCGATTGAGGAGCTGCAGAAAGCTTCTTATGAGTAAAGATATATTCTCAAAATCTTAAGGAGTGATATTATGTATGATTTAAATGAAATTCTGATTCGTTCGGTAGAGTGTAAGGCTTCTGATATCCATCTTTCTGTTGGAAGAGCGCCGAATTACCGTATTGACGGCGTACTCCATACAGGGGGAGAAGAGAAGCTGATGCCAGATGATGTAAGGAATCTGATTCTGCCATTATTAGATAAAAGACATGAAGAAGAGCTGGAAAAAACAGGACAGACAGACTTTGCCTATGCGATTTCCGGTGTCGGGCGCTTTCGTGTGAATGTATTTAAGCAAAGAGGAACGCTCGCAAGCGTTATGCGGGCACTGCCATTTGACATTCCGGAGCCGGAAAAGCTTGGACTGCCGCCGGAAGTTGTCGCAGTGACAGAGAAGCGGAGAGGGCTTGTCCTTGTAACCGGACCGACAGGAAGTGGGAAGTCCACAACACTTGCCTCTTTAATCCAGGTCATTAACCGTACCCGGGCAGACCATATCATCACATTAGAAGATCCGATCGAATATTTGCACAGACATGATAAGTCTATTGTAAATCAGAGAGAGATTGGCAGCGATACGGAGAATTATGCGAAGGCATTGCGTGCCGCACTGCGGGAAGACCCTGATGTTATTTTAGTAGGAGAGATGAGAGATTTAGAGACAATCTCAACAGCGATCACTGCCGCTGAGACAGGTCATCTGGTTCTGTCCACCCTTCATACGATTGGGGCAGATAAGACGATTGACCGAATTATTGATGTATTCCCGCCAGATCAGCAGCAGCAGATACGGATCCAGCTTGCTGCCGTATTAGAATGTGTCGTATCCCAGCAGCTTTTGAAGCGCTTAGATGGGAATGGAAGGGTGGCTGCGTTAGAAGTATTATTTGCGAATAATGCCGTCCGCAATCTTATTCGTGAAGGGAAGACCTTCCAGATCACTTCGGTTATCCAGACAAGCAAGCGTCTTGGAATGCAGACGATGGACGATGCGCTGTATGATCTGTATGTGAGGCGGATGATTGACGGGGAGGCGGCAGTTAGTTATGCACAGGACCCTGCGGCAATGAATAAAAAGATTAATTTTGTATAGGTTTGTATAGGTTTTTGTAGATTTTACAGGAAGGAAGAAAGATGCCGGGTTATTTCTATATCGTGGCAGATAAATCAGGAAAAGAGAAGCGAGGCAAGATAGAAGCAGCGAATAAGGAGAGTGCCAAAGAATTCTTAAAAAAGGATGGATATGTCATTCTTTCTTTAGAAGAACAGAGCAGGCAGCTTGATGTTGCGGTTTCATTTGGAAAGAAACTGAGTCCGCGTGATCTTTCCGTATTCTGCCGACAGTTCGTCAGCATTTTAGAGGCCGGCGTTGCCATGAAGGAAGCGTTGGTGATGCTGGAGGAACAGACGGAAAATAAAAAGTTAAAAAAGTCGATCGCACAGGTTTTAACGAGCATCGAAAAGGGAAATACACTGGCAGATGCGATGCGTGGAGAGGGGGATATCTTCCCGTCCATGCTGATTAGTATGGTAGAAGCCGGAGAAAGTGCCGGTAACTTAGAGATGGCATTTTCCCGAATGGCAGAGCAGTTTGAGAAGGATGCCAAGCTAAGGGCAACGATCCGGAAAGCGACCGTTTATCCGATCATACTGGTTCTTGCCTGTATCGGCGTTATCGGCGTTATGCTTTTATATGTTATTCCTATTTTTATAGATATGTTTAAAGAGATTGATATGGAGATGCCGCCATTTACGATGTTCGTTATGGGACTAAGTGAGTGGGCAGGAACGCATGTCTATCTGATCGTGGCAGTGATTGCAGCTTTGTTTGCCGGTTATAAAGCATATTACCGGACCGAAGCCGGAAGAAAGAACATTGATGCGATAAAAAGGAAGCTTCCACTATTTGGACAGCTTGTTGTAAAGTCAAACTGTTCCCGGTTTGCAAGAATCGCCAGCACCCTGCTTGCCGCCGGTGTGCCGATGGTTGACTGTTTAGACATTGTTTCACGAATTGTAACGAATGTTCATTACTCGATCGCAATTCAGAATGCCAGAGAAGAAGTTATGAAGGGTATTCCGTTATCGGAACCTTTAAGAGATGCCGGAATCTTCCCACCGATGGTATACCATATGACAGGTATTGGTGAGGAAACCGGTAATATAGAACAGATGCTTCATAAACTTGCCGACTACTATGACGAGGAAGTGGAGATTACCACACAGACCATCCTCGCCGCAATGGAGCCATTAATTATCGTATTTATGGCAGTCGTTGTCGGCTCTTTAGTCATTGCGTCCATCCTTCCGATTGCCGCAATGTATGAGGGATTAGATACCCTCTGATAAACATACGGGTGACATGCGGTCTTGGCATAGGGAGACTGCGATCATCATAGATCAATGTGACGGTCCATCAACTGCCGCAGGCAGTTAATGCGAAGCCGTTACGGGAAACCAAAAGTAAAGGAAAGCTATGTACAGCAGCATTTTTTGTGCCTGATTCAAAGGCAGAACAACGAAGTGTGCGGGAAGTACATACAAAAGAAAAGGAGAAATGAGTATGTTAAAATTCCTTAACAAAAAGAAAAACGATAACAAAGGATTCTCTCTTGTAGAGTTAATCATCGTAGTTGCAATTCTGGCAATCTTAGTAGGTCTCTTAGCACCACAGTACCTTAAATATGTAGAGAAATCAAGAAAGTCTGCAGATGCAAGCAACTTAGACGAGATGGTAAGAGCAATTCAGGTATATGCAGCCGATGCGGAAGTAACATTACCAGAGGATACATATACGATCACGATTGGTAAGACTGGAACAACAGTTACCCCAAATAAAGAAGCTAACAAAACTACGGCAGAAACAGCTTTAAGTGTGACCGCTCCTGATTGGGCAAAAACCAAATTAAAATCTAATAAATGGGATAATGGAAAGAAGGATAATGAGAAAGCTAATGTAGACTCTATTTCAGCAATAATTGAGGTAGCACAGGATGGTGGTACAACAGTTACCTATACTCCAGGTACTCTTGCTGATTATATAAATAAAACAGCAGCAAAATAGTCCCATAGCAGCTATTCTCTCACCGGAAAACCTTGGCAACCCGTTAACCCCACTAAATAAAGAAAGATTTTTCCTATGCTTCTTTTATTAGAATTAATACCATATGTAACAATCTTCCTGTTCGGCATTGTCGTTGGCAGCTTCTTAAATGTCTGCATTTACCGGCTGCCGGAGGGAGAATCCATCGTGAAAGTTCCGTCCCACTGCATGAGCTGTGGGGCAAAGCTGCGATGGTTTGACTTGATTCCGCTGTTTAGCTGGCTGTTTTTGCGGGGCAGATGCCGTCAGTGTAAGGCGGTGATTTCTGTGCAGTACCCGGTTGTGGAAGCGGTAAATGGCATCCTCTGGGTAGCTGTATTTCTTGTAAATGGCATGAATGGGATGAGTGTGCTGTACAGCCTTATGGCATCGGCATTACTTACGCTTTCGGTCATTGACTGGAGAACCTTTGAAATTCCGTTTGGGATCAATGTATTCTTAGGAGTTTTGGGAGTGGTGGCAGTTTTTCTTGAAAAAGAGGAATGGCGAAGCCACCTCATTGGTGCAGTATGTGTCAGTGGTGTTTTGTTTGTTTTGTATCTTCTTTCCAAGGGCAGAGCGATCGGAGGAGGAGATATCAAGCTGATGGCAGCGTGCGGGCTGCTGCTTGGCTGGCAGAAGATCCTTCTGGCATTTTTACTGGGCTGTATTCTTGGTTCCATACTTCATCTTTTTCGAATGAAAGTAAGTGGAGAAGGCCACGTCCTTGCGATGGGACCGTATCTTGCGGCAGGTATTTTTCTTGCGGCACTTTTTGGAGAACGATGGATTGACTGGTACCTTAGTTTACTGGTGTGCTGACACGTTGTGTCAGTGCACCGACTTGTTTAACAAACAGGAATAAGAAAAGTACATGAAAGCTATATGTTAAGAAATATGATTTTTCATATATAAAAGTACAGGAAACCGTAAAGGTTTTCATTCCATGCTGTATGGGAATGAGGCAGCCTGTATTTTTATATGGGAAAAATAGCGATCATGGCAGATCATTACAACAATGCAAAGTAGGAAAAATTCGTAATATACGTTGGAGGAAAGCAGGATGGCGAATATATTAACGATAGAGGTCGGTGCGGCAGAAATACGTGTGGCTGAGATGAAAGACGAGAAGAAGGGCAGCAGTATACGCCGATGCTTTCGTTTTCCGGTATCGCAGGGACTTGTAGAGGATGGATTAATTCAGGATGTACAGGAACTTGGAGAACAACTGAAAAATGAATTGCTCGCAAGAAAGATTTCTGCAAGGAAGGTTCGTTTTATCGTGGCATCAAGCCGGATTGCCAGCAGAGAGATTCGTATTCCCTTTATTAAGAAAAACCGGATTCAGGATTTAATTGAGATGAATGCAGCAGATTATTTCCCGATTGATCCGGCAGAATATATTATTTCCTATCGTATCATTGATGTAGAAGAAGAGGGAGAAGAAAAGGAAAAAGAAAAGAAGTATCATCTGATGGTCTATGCCTGTCCAAAAGATCTGGCTAAGTCATATGGGCAGCTTGCAGAGGCAGCAGGATTGCTTTTGTCCTGCCTGGCACCGATTGGTGACAGTGTTTACATGGCAGTGCGCCCGGCCTACGCAGCAGGTACACATATGCTTGTCAAAATCGAAGAGGATGCGATGCTTGTTTCAGTCGTTCGTGACGGAGAGCTGCGTATGCAGAGAAATATCGGTTACGGTATTAGCGGGGCAGTCGAGGCAGTGCAGATGTTTCCTGTGTTTGGAGAACATCTTTCTTATGAGGAAGCACTTGCCCTTATGATGCGGCAAAACTGTGTAAAGCGTACATTGAATCCGGATTCTGTTATCATAGAACCGGAGGATGAGACAGAGGAAATCAAAGAAGCAAGAACGGAAGTGTCCCAGAATCTCCGTTATCTGGTAGGGAATATTTCTCGAATCATGGACTATTATCTTGCAAGAAATCCGGGAGGCAGTTTCGATACGATTGAGTGCTGCGGAATTGGCGCGGCAGTTCTTGGTGTGACAGAGCTGTTATCACATGAGCTTGCACAGAAGGTTACAGCATTAAAGTCTGTGAAGGGACATAAGTTTGCAGCAGGTGAGGAAGGCAGAAATGCCGAAGTCATTTATGTTGCCCTGTTTGGTGTAGACAGCAACAGTGCCAATTTAATGGAAAAAGCAAAGAGAGGCCAGGGCAGAAGAAAGAAGCATGACGGCGAGGATATTCGCGGAGCCGTTGTTGTATTTATGATTGGAGCCATTGCTTCGGTTGTTCTTGTTGTATTTTCTCTTGGAAATCGTCTGTACCAGACGCAGAGACAGAAGAAGCTTAATACAGAGATTACAAAGAACGAATCTGCAGAGACCATTTACAATGCATATAATTCGATGAAGGAAAAGTACAGCCAGTATGAACAGATGTATGATTATACAAATACACCGAATGAAAGTCTGGTTGCATTTTTACAGGAACTAGAACAGAAGATGCCTTCCACCCTTGTAATACAGAACTTTACTTCAACGGGAGAGGGAGTTTCTTTTTCCTTTGAGGCAGCAAGCAAAAAGGAAGCGGCAAATACGCTGATGCAGCTTCGTAAGTTTACGTCGTTAACTTCCGTAGCAACAACAGGAACGACAGAGGATGAGAGCGGTATCGTAACAATGGCAGTAACGGCTGTTTATACACAGCCGGCAGCGATGGCAGAGACACAGCAGTAGCAGGAGGCAGAAAGCATGAATTTAGATTTTTCCAGTATATCAAACAGAGAAAAAAGAATGTTATTAATGCTGTTTGGTGTGCTTTTAATGGTGGTAAGTTATATGCTGGTATTTCGCCCGCAGATGGAGAGGGCATCAGAAACTGCTATACAGAATGAAGGGCTAGATACCCGTTTAAATGAATTGCTTTCCATGGCGGAAAAAAAGGACTATTATCAGAGGGAAACGCAGAATATGCAAGAGGAGATTGATGCATATTGCGAGAAGTTCCCAGCCGATATTAAAGAGGAAGACGGAATTGTTCTTGCCCAGAATATTGAAAAGGCAGCGGGAATCACGATTGATACGGTCGGAACCGGTGTGCGGCTGATGGTTTCGGAAGATGGAACCGTAAGTGAAGAAGCAGATGAACAGCAGCAGACATTAAGTGAGCAGGACAATGCGGCGACAAAGGAACAGGTAGATGCGATCGAGGGAAATACGCAGGAAAGTACGGAGACACAAAAGCAGACCGATGATGCCTTGGTGGAAGATAGTCCGACCTTATACCGGACACAGGATACCTTTAGCTATAAAGGAAGTTATGAGAATCTGAAGAAGGCAGTAACGTATATTAACAGCCAGACAGGAAGAATGACAGTTGACAGTATTACGATGACCTTTGACTCTGGGACCGGCGGGCTTACCGGAACACTTACCGTAAATATTTATTCGATGAGTGGAATTGGAACGCAGTATCATGAGCCGGATGCAGGAACATCAATCTATGGTAAGAAAAATCTGTTTGGTACATTAGAAAAGAAAAACAAATAAGAAAAAGCGCGGGAAAGGAAGTGACTGTAATGGACAAAAAAACAGTAAGGCAGGATAACGCAGGTATGAGCTTGGTTGAAATCATTGCTGCAGTCAGTATTTTTATGGTTCTCGCGCTTATTCTTTTTCGTGGATTTGTCAGTTCCTCAAGATTAAATGAAAAGTCGGGAACGTATCTTTCTGCGACAACAATCGCACAAAATATTATGGAAGAGATGAAAGCAAAGACATTTGCACAGACTGCACTTGCTTTTAATTATCCGGTGAACCCGATCACGAAGGAGAACCGCTTTCGTTTTTTGCAGGAGGATTCTTCTAAAACTACAGACACTTCCACTGTAATTACAAAAGAACTTTTAAAGACAGAGGATGCCTATAAAAAAGCGAGACTTTATGAAGAGGCAGGAAATGATGCAGATAAAGTGACCGCATCCATTCTTTCTATTGATAAAGGAAAGACCTATACCTTTCTTCCAAGAACAAAGGGAAGTAATGCATCAAAGTATTATTTTTCCATGGAAGGGATTAAAAATCAAAACAATACTTTTGATACGTTAGTGGAGTTTGATGGAAGTAAAAGCTCTGGTTATAAGAAAAATACTTCCGGGAAAAAGGCAGGGAAGAATGATTATCTCATGCCAAATATTTCAAAACTTAACACCGAAAAGAATGCATTTTTGATCATGGATCAGGACTGGGATCAGAATGCGATGGAGACGATGTTAAAGGAACAGCTCGCAGAGGCACAAAAAAAATACAGAGAAGACAATTCCACCGGTGTGAGCGGGCCGGAAGAATTAACTTATGCGGATGTTTATGCGAACACAAAGCGTATTCTTGAGATTAAAGTGACAAAAGAAGCTGGTGTTATTACGGCGAAGGCAAGATATACTCTGTGGACCTATCCTTACCAAAATCCGGATAATCCATATGAGACGATGACAATCTGCCCATGTCATGGAAAGAACCTTGGAAAAAGCCAGTCCGATCCTAACTGGATACCGGGGTGCTTTTGTACGTATGTCAGTGCGTATACGGCGTTTTACAGCTCAGAAGCAGGAAATGATCTGGAAGGAATCTATGTTTTTTATTACCCCAATTATAAATCGACAAGCAGTGTCAATCCGTTAGATGAGATCGTAGTAGACAATACCGATAATTTAAAGTTTGAACTGTATGTGACAAAGCAGATTCCGATGACAGAGAATACGCATGAAAAGAATCCGCCGACATCGACACAGGAAGCGAATTACCGTATGGCTCTTACAATTGAAGAGAATCCGACGGCGAAAGGGAATGTGAACTGGAATACAAACTTAGGGCTTTACCGGGCACAGGTACAGCTTCGAAGCAATTTAGATTATGATATCAGTAATCTGACACAAAGCAGCCGTCCAAAGCTTAGTCAGATGAAGCTTGTTTATAAAGAGATTACAGATGGTGGATTTACAAAGAAGGCAAGTGGAAACAGTGCAAAGACGGTACTCGATTTTAATTCGCTTGATGTAAAAGAGGCATATGACAGAATCTATACGGTAAAGGTAAGCGTTTATAAAGCAGGAGCCGCAGGAAGGAATTTCCCGGAGGAAGATAAGATTCTTACGTTAGACGGTTCAAAGGAAAATTAAAAAGTATGCCGGATAAAGAAGAGCAGGTGGAATAAATGAGAGCAAAAAGAGAGTTACAAACAAAATCAAATAGTGGATTTTCCCTGATTACGGTCATTCTTGCCGTAGGTCTTGTCGGTATTCTTGTGATGCTTGTCGCTTATATCGTTATAGCAAACTTTCGCATGAAGATGTCCAATTTAAAGGAAAAAGATGCTTTTTACACAGCAGAACGTGCCTTAGAAGAAATCCGTACCGGCTTACAGGAAGACGTTGCGGAGGCAATGTCAGAAGCCTACACGAATGTAATGGAAAGCTATAACGAAAGTGTAAAATCGGACGATGCGGCAATGGATGCACAGAGACAGGCGGCATATGAAAGCGAATTTTTAACGATTTTAGAAAAACGTCTGCAAGGCAGTGAGAGAAGACCTGGCTATTATGATATTGCAAAGCTTCGTAATTATGTTGATCTTGATAAAGAAGATTCTTTTGATAAAACAAAGGAGTCTCTCGTAGTAACAGCAGCATCAGAAAAAGAGTCTTCGCAGGATTCCGCAGTAAATGTTGGAGCGAAAATGACAATAGATTCCACCAAGAAAAAGATTACCGTAAGAAATATAAAGGTTATTTATGTTGACGAAAAGGGATATGCGGCGATCATCCGGACTAATATTGCACTGGCAGTTCCACCGATTCAGTATCCGACACCATCTACCCTGCCCGATCTTATGAACATGATCGTTGTAGCAGGTAAGGGTATATACTGTGAGCAGGGTACAGGCAGCGGGACAGAGGATAGTGAGATTCAGGGAAGTGTTTATGCAGGTCTTATACCGGAAATGAAGCTTAAGGGCGTTGCCGTCAATGTAAAAGATGCCAGCATCTACTTAGCACCCAATCGAGCCTTAAATATTTCAAAGGGAGAGAGAATCGTCTGTGCCGGAGAAGTATCCCTTGCACAAAACAGCACATTTAACAGCGCAGCGGAAACAACATTGTGGGCGCAGGGAGTAAACCTTTCTTCGGCAAAGGCAGAGCTTTTAGGAAAGACGTATCTTTCAGATGACCTTACTATAAAGGCAGGAAGCGGAAGTTATGTAAAGCTTGCCGGAGAATATTATGGCTACGGAGATGTGGAGTCGGCATTGAACTCCGAAAACTGTATAGAATATGGATATCCAAAGAAAAATGAGGATGGAACATACAGCGCTGAAAGCATTCCTACTGCCAATACTTATGAAAAGAAGACCGCAGCGGCTCTTTCAAGTGCGATCACAATCAACGGAAAGAGTACGACCCTTGACATGTCCGGTTTAGAGCGTCTGCTGCTTGCCGGAAAAAACTATATCGCAAGTAAAGCACTGTCAACAAGTGGAACATCAGGTAACAGTGCAGATGTGCTGACCGGAGAGAGCGTGACTGTAAAAGGAACACAGCTTGCCTACCTTGTACCGGATTCTCTGCTTGGAACAGCAAAAGAAGACTATCACAATCCGATGGATTATAATACCTATGTGAAAGCTGCTGGAATTGATACAACAAATGACAGTGCAGCTACAGTGCAGACAAAAATAAAACAGTTTGCTAAAAACATTGCCAGGACAGATAAGGCAGTTAAGGATTTAGGAAACCGAACATTAAAAGAGACGGGGGTTGATGCAGAAGAACCGATACAGACCGTTTTTTACAATGACGGCAGCAGCGCCGGAGGTTATGTGTACTTTTATCTTAACTTTACTGATGAGAAAAAGGCATCGGACTTTATGCAGGTTTACTATAAGAAGAATCCATCGTTAAAAAAAATGATGGATGGCTATCTGTCATTTTATTTTAAAGGACAGGATTCTTTTGAAAAAAATACTTCTGGAATTTATGTAAAAGACCAGACAGCGTATCTTCGATATGTCGTTGGAGGAAATATTTTATCTTATGACGGGGAGAAAAAGACCGGTAATCTTGACGGTGCGACAGTCGAAGAGAATTCTCAGACGGTAACGGAAGAAGAAACAGGATACCAGAATATGTGGTATGCTTTAAAGCGAAAGATGATCGGAAGTTATGACCTGTTAAAGACAGAGGTGAAAGACAGTGACGGTATTTCTCACAATGAGACAGCGGTAGAAAGAGATGTATTTGATAATCTTGTCAATGAAAAAGAAATGGTACAATTTATTGAATCCCATGGGAAAAACGAAGGAAACATCATCTACGATCAGAGCGAAAAATCCTGTACATTTACAGCCAGTCAGGAAGATGGCGGATTACAGACCATCATGGCACATAATGGAAAGAAAAGTACTTTTTTAGTAAAAGATGAGAGCGCATCTAAAGCGGCTTTAGAAGAAAGTACAATAAAGACAAAAGAAACGTCCGTAAACGGTGCGGATAAAGAGCTTGTCATTGGCAATGGAAACGGCGAACACCGTCCGGATAAACTCCGTCTTGTTGTCTGTACCGGAGATGTCCGGATAAAAGCCGGTATTACATTTTCAGGAATCATCATGGCAAAGGGAACGATTACCTTAGAGCCGGGTGCGAAACTTCTCTCTTCTCCGCTTGATGCGGCAAAAGCATTTCAGTCGCAGATGAATAATGGAAAGACTTCTCCGAAAGATTTCTTCTGGGAGGGAGATAAATACGTTCTTGGAAACAGTCAGACATCGAATGACAGTGGAAACAGTGATAAAGATTCTGAGGTGTATCATATAGAAGATTATGTGACTTATAAAAACTGGGAGAGAAAATAAGTTACGCCTGGAAAATAAATTTTAACGTAGAAAGGGGGGAAACATGGTGAATCCAAAAGTTTTGAAAAAGAAAAAATTTGTAAACAAAAGTGTTACGAACAGAGTATTTGCAAATAAAGGATTTACAAATAAGGGATTTACATTAGTAGAAATGATCGTTGTCGTAAGCATTTTTGCTATTTTACTTGGTATACTCATTCCTTCGTTAAACAGCCTGATCGATTACCGGGCAGCAAGAGCGGCAAAGTCGATAAAGACAGGATTTGAACGGCTTAGGACCGAGGCGGCAAGCCAGCTTGTAGCAGAAATGAAACTGGAAAAAAAGAGCGATGGCTATTATATAAGCTACTGCATCTATAAAGGGAAAAAATCTGGAATGGTCTGGACAGATGAGCAGAAGATTGCTCCGGCAAAGACAAAAATAGAGTATAAGCTTGATGATTTATATCAAAAAGGCGAAATCAATGGTCAGAACTATCAGGAAATAAAAGAGGGAGAGATCCATGCTCTGCTTTTTACGATTGACAGAAACAAAGGAGGTTTTCGTGCTTTGCAGGAGGAACAAGTCACAACAGATGAGGTAGAAAGCTTTCTTGAAAATAATAAAGATCTTACCTATCATGATTTAAAATCAAACAATGTGGAAGCAGTATGCTGCTATATCCGAGTGAGTGGAAGGATGAAGAAGAGTATCATTACACTTCATCAGAAAACAGGAAAGGTAACGATGAGTACAACGATATAAGAGAAAGGATACACAAAAAGGGCATATAAATGAGAAAAGATAACAGAGGACTTACTCTGATCGAATTAATCGTTATGGTAGCGATCGGTACGATATTTTCCGGTGTGATCCTTACTTTCGCGGCCGGAGCTGTCAGAAATTACCGACATACTTCCGGAGGAGCGCAGGCACAGATTGAGATGCAGGATGCATTAGACCAGCTTGAAAGTCTGGCGATGAATGCAAATTTAAGTATGTATTATACAAAAGGGGAAAATACGACAACCGATCCGGGTGAGAAAATAGAAATGGACAGTGATATGGAAAGTCCTCTTAATCAGACGAAAACGCTTTTTATCGGAAGTGAAGACGAAAGTACAGAAGACGGTCAGCCGGTATATGCAGTGATTATATGGGATGCAGATAGCGGCAGGTTAACCTTGTCCACGCAGGGACTTAGAAGCGGTACAGGTACAGCTTCTATGGGGACTTCGGAAATTCTTGCAGAAAACATTACGCAGTTTTCAGCAGATATCCACCATGCAGCAGACAGGCATACCGTTCTTTTTAAACTGGTAACAAAAGTAAACGGCAGAGAAAACAAAAAGACAGAAACAGTTACCTTACGAAACGATATCGTGATAGCGGCACCGGGTGCCGAGTAAGAAACGGGAGGCAGCAGATGATGAAAACAGGCACAAAGAAAGTCTTATATACGTTTATTGCAGTAGTATCTGCTCTTGGTCTGGGTATCGGGGCGGTGTTAGTCAGTATGCTAAATGTTCAGGCATCTACAGAGATGATGCCCGGAATCGAACAGATTCTTGACGAAAAGTCTGAGAAAACACCATTTCGTATTCTTGAATTAGTTAACAGTTCTTCTGATGCCGAGATCGGCTATTATATTTCCGGTCAGGAGCCGTATCTTACTCAGTATACATATACCCAGAATACTACCGATGGAAGTACCGGGGAGAGTCAGACATTTTCTTCTGTAGAAGAGGGACTTTCTGTTCTTCCGACAAAAGAAGAACGCCAGAAGTTTGTGGAAGCCTCCGACACAGATCAGGTAAAAAATCCGCTTGACTTTTCGTGGAATGCAGACAGTCCGGGTACAGGCAGCGAAGCAGATTATCCACTGTCTTTTAAATCTTATGCAGAAAAATATTTTCTTTCCAAAACAGATGACAGTACAAAGTGGAATCGTGTAGATTTTAAACAATCCCGTAAAGAAACTTTGACAGGACATTATGAGGAAAATGCCTCTGGAAAAGGAGACTATACAAAAGAAGAGCAGAAATATTACCCGATTCGTGAAGACGTAGACAGTGATGGAAGTACTACACAGAAATATCGAGAAAATATAAGCAGCTTTTTTTATTCGGATGACACAGAGGCTATGGCACCCTATCAGATTTCTTTTGAAGAAGTAGGCAATGCTGACATAAACGCTGCCTTAAAAGACGATAACGACACAACCATTGCCGATGCTTATGATTATAGCAAAGGTGGCTTTGGTTACTATGAAAATGTTTACGGAGAGCTTACTTCCAGGATCGCACAAGACATTGCAAAGAAAAAGTATACTTTTCCGGGAGAGAATCCAACGGTAACAAATTCTGCATCTGATGATCTAACTGGTGGTGAAGATGATGGAACTGCCGCACGAAATGATGTGACGACAGCAGGAACGCAGGCAAATCCGTACATTTACCGAGGAGAGAATATTGAAGAATATCCATATTACAAATATACATTGGTTGGTGATTTGGAAACTGTAAAACAAAAGGCGGATGAAAATAAGGGGACTACGCAGCATAACGATGGAGATATTACTTTAGAAGACGGGCAGTATTGGTACTGGACAAAAGAAAGCACGGATAATGGTGATGATTCCGGGATGGATACACAATCCGCCAAAACATCTGATGCCAATACAAGTGGAGATTCTAAACAGTCCGCTGATTCATCGGACATAGATAATGCAGGTTCTGAAAAAAGTATATCCGCACAGGCAGCAACAGGTGATAATATTGGTAATGACACCATAATGAAAAAAGAGGCTCTTTACATTGTGACCGGCCGTCAGGCAGTATCAAAAAGCCAGTTAAAAGAAATTCCAGAACAAATTTCTTATAATTACTATTATAAAGTAAATAGCGTAGACTATTGCTGTAAGCTTTCCAAATCCGGAAAGGAAAATGATCCGGAAGCTTATACCTGTTATGGCTGGTACTATGCCGCGCATCCTTCGAATGAAGATACCTATATTGCAGTAGAAGAGGATGCGGATAATAGTACAGAAAATACAGGCGGAACAGAAAGTACACTTGCAGCAATATTAAATTATACAGCAACGCACTATATATCTGCGGCACAGTATACCCTGACTCCGGGAAAGGGAAGCTATGACTTTGTAGAGGAAAACGGCGCGAAAGATACCGAACAGCAGGTAGAACTTGATCATCTTTTTTATCAGGGTGGTTACACGAACCATGACTGGTTTAAAAAATACGTCTTCCACCTTGATCCGGGCAGTACAGATCAAACCATCCAGCAGCAATTTAAAAACTTATCTATAAAAGTAGATACAAAAGTTATCAATAAAAATGAGACAGAAGAAGGAACCGATGCACTACCAGATCTTGATGACTATGACCTCATCTATATTAATGGAAGACTTTCTAAGACGCAGGCAGAAAAAATTGCAGCAACGACAAAGCTTCCGGCAATCATCAACCAGAAAACAGTCATGGGTACAGATGCCGATAAAACAACGATTGCCAATGCATTTGTAGCATACATAGATAAAAACTATACGATCAATGATTCCTATGTTTCTGAAAGGATATTCTTTATAAACGATAATATCTGTAACTTAAATTTAAATTTCCATACACAATTCAAGGATGCACAATTAGCTAGGTTCTCTGAAATTACAGACTATATCAAGAGTGAAAATAATTATCGAGAAGTCGTTGAAAGCGGAGAAAATGGCGAAAAAATAGATCTCTTATCTACAGAAATCTCGCAGGCGAGGGTGATAGAGTATATTCTTAATTATAAATATAAAAGACAGACTCCGTATAAAAGTACGATAAACGTACTTGATATCGAGCCGGCAAGTGCAACGGCAAATATAACAAAAAACAATGTAAGAAAATGGCTTGGTCTTACGGAGGTGGGAGATGAAAATCTTAAAAGTGAACGAAAGCGGGGAACGATAAAAAGTTTTTGTTGTGAAGAAACATCTGGAGAAGGGGCAGCACATGGTTATGCTAAAAATATGCTTGATGGGAATGATTCTACCTATTGGCATTCAAGATGGAGTTTAAACAAAGAAACGGGACCACACTGGTTTGAGTATAAACTAAGTCCGGAAGATAGCAAAAGAAAGTTAAAAGGTTTTCATTATGTGGCGAGACCAAATACAAATGGATATGCAAATGGAAAGCCATTGACGCTGGATGTGCAGATGTATGATGAGGCAAATACATTATTATATGAAGAAAAAAATATAAAAATGACAGAATCAGGTTCTGTTTCAGAGTTGAATCAGTGGATTGAGAAGGATGTAAAGTTTAAAAAGCCAGTGAAAAATGTAAGCTATATTAAAGTGATATTTACTGATGCATATAATAATGAAGTGAGTGATAAACATTCTGCAGCATATGCTACTTGTGCAGAGTTTAGTACTTTATATACAGATAATGATGAAGATGATGACACAGTTGCAACCGAAATTAATATTACGCATATGACAAGCTCTGAATTTGTCGGACATATTGATGATATCAATACAAAATATGATGCCATTTATTTTGGAGACAGTTATAATAACTGGTATTTTCTCCGTAATGGAGATGTGGATGCCAATAATAAAAAAACAAGCCTGTATGCTCATATAGGAGGTGTATTTGGTGGAGATAGAGATCCGGAAAATGTAACGAATCATCGCAAGTGGAATATTCGTTTGATGGGACTTTTAGATGATGATTACACAGATTTATCGAAAAAAGAACTGAGAAGTTCAGTGAAGTCTGCTTTGCCAGAAAAACTACAAAATAAAATAGGTTTAATGCGGGGATCAGGGAATGATATTACAAAGCAGCAACTAAAAGAATTAAATAATTTTGTATCAAGTGGTTATCCTGTTATTATAGGAGATGGTCTTTTAAATACAGATAAGAGTGCTATAAATACAAATGTTGTGGATTCTGCTTCATATATGTATCAATTTCTTAATAAAGCAATTTCTTCAGATAAAGTAAACGTCATGTCAAAGTCAGAGGCAGATGTGAAAGAAAATTTGAATTTCTTTTTCTATTTATCAAAACCAAAGATTATGTTTTCGGAAATGCCAAAAGAACCGCAAAGGCTGAATGATGATGATTATACATATAATGAGGAAGCGGAAAGGGGAAATATACAGCAGAATGAAGACGGATTACGTTATACATTTATCATAGAAAATAATTCTGAAATTTCTACTGCAACTGCAACGTATAACTGTGAGCTGTTTATTGATTTAAATTTTGATGGTAACTTGTCTTCAAATGAGGAACAATCAGAATATATACAGATACAGGATTCTTCTGGTAATGTAATTCGAAAAGAGAATGGAAAATATCATTTGAAAATTGGGGAAAAATATACTTTGACAAGAAAAATTCCAAAAGATTATTATAAGGTTATTACATGGAAGCTGCAGATTAGCAATAATGATAATCCTGCAATCCGTACTTCCAGAACCGGCTTTACAAAACGTGCGGCAAATAAGAATGAAAAGAAACAAGTGATAAACGTTTTGCAGCTCACCCCTAAGGCAAACAGTGATGCACCTATTACCTGGAAACTGGATGAAGATACACAATTTATGGGAATGCTTGCTCGAGTAGATGGCTTTGAAATTAAAATAAAAAGAATGGATACACAAGAGTATAAGGATGCATTTGCAAAAAATAAAAATATGCTTGATGAGTATCAAATGATAATCATTGGTTTTGCAGATGGTTTTGGTAAAGATACCATTCCGAATGATAATAAGGAAGTAGATGCGATTTGTGAGTTTATTGAGAAAGGCAAGAGTGTTATATTTGCACATGATACCACTTCTTTTATTAACAGAGAAACATCAGGACCTAATGAAGTTACAGTTCCGTCTGATATGCCGAAAACATGGGAGTGGGGATATACATTGAATACTTATCTTCGGGCCAGTGTAGGAATGGATAGATATGGAATTACTTCTGATAAGGCAATTAAGGTAGGTGAAAAGTCTTCAACAGTAAGTACGGAGCTGAAAAAGGGAAATGATTTATCTTCAGAAAACAAAGTTTTTAAAGCAATTCAAGAAAAAGTGCCAGATATGGCATATATGTTTGGAAATAAAAATACAACAAGTTTTATGACACAGGGATTTAGCAATAATGTATTGTATCATGTGAATGGTGTACAGGGAACGCATAAGGCAAGTAAAGTAAATGAAGGTGCGATTACGCAGTATCCTTATTATATTACAGATACAATTTCAACGGCCTTAACACATTCTCAGTACTATCAGCTTGCTTTAGAGGAGGATTCTGACAAAGATGGAACGAATGATATTGTAGTGTGGTATTGTTTAGCAGATTCAAATGGTGCAGATTCAAGTTATAAAAATAGTCCAAATGATGTTCGTAATAACTATTATTTTTATAGTAAGGGAAATGTTATTTATACCGGGGTAGGTCATGCAGGAAATAATAGTCCGAAGGGGGAGTTGATTACAGATCAGGAACGTCAGCTTTTCGCCAACGCTGTTATAGCAGCCGCTAATGTATCTGCCGTAGAACCGGAAGCTATGTTCCTTGATGATTTCAACCCAGTATCGGAACAGGAAGAATACCGTTATTATATGCCAGATTGCTTAAAAGCATCTGAAGTCAGTGGCACACCAAATATTTTAAATGGGGATAATACCTTTAATATTCGCATTCGTGACTACAACATGGTTGCGTCAAATTTGAACTATAAAGATAATGATTCAGGTTCCCTTACGATGGAACTTTATGTCCAAGATGATGCAAATGGAAAAGAGAAGACCATAAATGGGGATAAAGTGAAGGTAACTAAGATATCTACATCTGACAAAGTAAATACGTTGAAGAAATATTCAGATGGACAGACCATAAGCGTTAGTGCAGATGATGGTCATTTTGAATTAGCAGGTAATGATACCTTTCAGTTTACTTTTGATAAAATGGAGGATTATCTAAAAGAAACTCGAAGCGGAACCTATAAAAAACAGTGTCGTATTTTCGCCAAAATAAAAAGTACGGTTACCTTATATGGAAAGGATTACGATAAAGAAACCTGGACTTCGGTAAGTTTAAAACCAAGACAGCTTTTTGATTTGGATTAGTCAGAAATATATGATATACTTTATATGGATCCGGCAGATACTGGTCTGCCGGATTATTTTATGTATATTATAATACAAAAAAGATTGCAAGAAGACATAATATATATAGATAAAAAGGGGAGAATAAAATGGCAGCTTACACAATCGAAAATGAAAAGTTATCTGTAACTATTGATGCGCATGGAGCAGAAGTTAGCAGCATTTATGATAAGGAAAATGACAGGGAGCTTATCTGGCAGGCTGATCCGGCTTTTTGGAATCGTCATGCACCGGTGCTTTTTCCCAATGTAGGAAAGTATTATGGTGGACATTTTACTTATAATGGTAAAGCATATCCGATGGGACAGCACGGATTTGCCCGAGATACAGAATTTGAGCAGATAGCAGCAGGAGAAGATTTCGTAACGTATCGTCTATGTGCTGATGAGGAAAGTAAAAAGAAATATCCGTTTGATTTTGTGTTAGAAATTACACATAGATTAGAGAATGATCGTCTGTCCATAGAATGGACTGTGAAGAATGTAGATGATAAAGAAATGTATTTTACAATCGGTGGACATCCTGCATTTAACGTAAATATTCTTCCGGATACAGATTTTGAGGACTACTCGCTTGTGTTTAAAGAAGGGATAGAAACGCTTTCCTATATTCTTATTGATGCAGAAAGCGGTACGGCACTCACCGATAAAACATACAAACTGGAACTGACAAACAGCAAATATGCTCTGAAAAAAGATATGTTTGATAAAGATGCCTTAATATTTGATAATGGACAGATTGAATGGGTGGGATTAGCATTACCGAATGGAAAGCCTTATATTGCATTAGAAAGCAAAAACTTCCCTAACTTTGGAATATGGTCGAAACCGGGTGCCCCATATGTTTGCTTAGAACCATGGTGCGGACGCTGCGATAATAAAGGATTCCAAGGGGAGATTTCTGAAAAGCCGGGCATCAACACATTAAAAGCCGGGGATGTTTTTAAAAAGTCCTATGATATCATCGTATATTAAAGTAACAGGAGGGCGAGCTATTGGCAGGAGCAAAGAAAGAAAAAAAGCATATTGTTGTATTTCAGGATGAAGAGGGCAATGTCTTAAAGACTTCCTTTGTTTTGCATGAAGAAGAGGCAATCCCTCCCGAACTTCCCGAAAAGAAAGGCGAATCGGAACATCATGAAATAAAGTTTCAGGGATGGGACCAGGATATTTCCTGTGTGCAGGGGAATCTTGTGGTAAAGGCGGTTTATAAAGAAGTACCGAAAGAATATCTGGTGATGTATTTCCATGAGAGTGGAAAGTTACTTGGAACAGAAAGTGTTCCATACGGTCAGGCGGCATCACAGCCATATCATCCACAAAAACCAAAGACAGCAGAACACTATTATATTTTTAAAGGCTGGAATAATGACCTTTCTCATATAGAAAAAGATACGATGGCAAAGGCTGTCTTTGAGGAGAGGGAACGCTTTTTTACAGTAGCTTTTTTTCATGAAGACGGCACAGTATTAAAAAAAGAAGAAGTTCTATATGGGCAGGAAGCACATGCACCGCAAAGCCCGGTAAAACAGCAGGATGCAGTATGGCATTATATCTTTGAAGGCTGGGATAAAACCTTTGACAGTGTAAAAGAAAATATGGAAGTTCATGCGGTTTTTTCATCTGTTTACAATGAATATAACGTATGTATCTATGAACGATTATCGGAAAGCAATAACGGTTTACAGGACGAACAATTAGAAGAAAAAATAAAAGAAAAGCAATACCATTACGGAGACTTAATAGAGTATCCCAAGTTAAAGAAAAAGGGATATACGTTACGCTGGGATAACCATCCGGAAACAGTAACGCAAGATGAAGAAATTCATGCAAGCTGGGAGTTTTCAAATCCGGCAGGCCGGATAGCCGAGGTAGAAGGAAATCGCTATGAAATTCTAAATCCGTCCATAAAGAATGGAAGCGTTCGGTTATTATATTATATAGAAGATACCAGTCAGATTCAGATTCCGGCGCAGGTAAAAATCGGTGATTATTATTATTTTATAGAAAGAGTAGCACCGAGAGCTTTTTGCGATTGTAGAAAAATGCGCTCACTTACGCTACCAGATTGTATTCGGGTTCTGGAAAAAGAAGCACTCGCCGGATGCAGGCGACTAGAGAAGATTACTTTAGGAAAAAGCCGTAATTCCAGACTGCATAGTATAGAGAAAGAAGCTTTTTGTGAAAATGAGCATCTAAAGACTATTTATTTAAAGGGAAGAAACCTGCAAAAAGTTTATGCAGATACATTTGCCCGATTAAAAAACGAAGTAGAAGTTTATGTACGTCCGGAAAGCCTGGCGAATATGAACAGGCTGCTTCAAAAAGGAGTAAGGATAGGTAAAGTGAGGATAAGAGCTGGTAAATCAACTACCCACGACCTAAAGGTCATGGGCTTATAACTGCCCAGTCGTACTAACGGCTTACACCTCCGACCTTTAATCCCCGATAGATATTGCTATCTAAAGTGGCGTTACA
>PPYF01114604.1_pt1 | contig 27737 bp, 26 predicted proteins | sample 1559871 | NCBI WGS metagenome assembly PPYF01 (sample SAMN08240021, study PRJNA423297) | Human gut metagenome, whole genome shotgun sequencing project.
GACGCGGAGGGAACCGCAGGAACAGGGTCGGTGGGGAGGGTGATGTTGTTGCCCTCGAAGTCGGAGCGGGTGATGGAGCTGCCCTCAGCAAGGCCGGTGAACTCCTGCTCGATGCCGTTGGCACCGATGGCAACATTGTCTTTTCCAGCGGTGGCTGTGATAGTCACTTTGCCCTCAAGGGTGATGTCGGCATCTGCAACGCTTTCGCAGCCAGCACCGATGCCTGCGCCGCCAATAACGATTTTTTCCTTTTCATCTGTACCGCCGCCGACCGCTTTGACGGTGGGACTGCCGTTCGCATTGCTCTTGATGGTGATTTGATTGCCCTTGTTATCGCTGTTGTTTTCAGCGCCAGCACCGCCGCCGATGGCCGCGCCGCCTGCGCCTCCGGCAGCGTTGACTTTGGTGTTGCCCTCGATGGTCACATTGCCGAGACCATAAACACCACCGCCGATGCCTGCGCCATAGGCGCCGCCCTGCACATTGTCGATTTCGGCATTCTCCTTGATGACCACGTTGCCGTTGCCGATTTTATCGGGGGAACTAAATGCGCCGCCGCCGATGCCTGCCGCACCGTAGCCGCCGGTCGCATTCTCGATTTTTGCATTGCCGGAGATCGTCACATCACCGTCGTAGCCATAACCGCCGCCAATGCCTGCACCGTATTTCGTGTTGGATGCATTTTTAATAACAGCGTCGCCGGTTATCGTAACGGTCGCACCGTTATAATAACCACCGCCGATGCCCGCAGCGCCTTCACCGCCTGCGGCAGTGATGCCGCCGCCGCTGATGGTCACATTGCCGCTGCCGTTGCAGCCGCCGCCGATGCCAGCGCCTAAATAACCGCCGGTTGCATTGATCTCGCCGCCAGTGATCTCTACATAAGCAGTACCGTCGGAACCACTGCCAATGCCTGCACCCCAATCGTCACTGGTGGCCGTGATATTGCCGCCAGTGATTTTCACCTGAGCGTCATTGCTGCCAGCGCTGCCGATGCCAGCGCCTTTGAATCCGCCGACAGCCTCCAGACTGCCGTTCTTATCTTTGTCCTGAATGGTCAGTTCGCCGCTGGTGTCAGTCTTGTTGTGCTCCAATCCGGCATGGCCAGCGCCGCTCTTCAGCTCGTTGTCGCCATACGGTGCCGGTGTCCTCCACATCCTTCTGCTCGCCCTGTGAGACCATGTTCGTTCCTTCGGTCTTGCCCGCCTTCACGGTGATGTCACCTTTTTCGATGTCCCATGTCTCGGCAAAAGCCGGGGCGGTCAAGGTGGTGAGCATTGCGGCGGTCAGAACAAGCGCCGCTGCCCGCTGAGAGGCCGGACGGGGTGAATCGTTACCCCCCCCGTATGGAGAGGCCGACCCAGAACACGCATCGCAAGCTTACGATAAGACAGCATACAAAAACCTCCTTTGAATGGTGAAAAGAAATGGTAAAAACGGGGAACATTTGACTGCCCTGAATGTACCACATCTGAGGGGAAAAATCAAGAAAACCTGCGCGAATCGCCCTGTTTCCTGCGTGAATGGAGAAGATCCGACAGAAAGAGTGCCTTTTGGCGAAGAAGAAGCGCCGCTTTTGCTTTTCCGGGGTAGACATGGTATACTGGGAAAGGAAAAACCCGCCGACTGGGCGGGAAAAAGGAGAATGGTATCATGAAAACGAAATTTGGCATCGTGGGCTGCGGCTTCCTCGGAAACATTGTGGCCGATGCATGGAAGAAGGGCCTGCTGGAAGACTACGAGCTGGTGGGCGTCACCAGCCGCACCTTCGCCTCGGCAGAGAAGACGGCGTCCGCCGTGGGCTGTGCGGCCTGCGCGGACGTGGACGCCCTGCTGGCGCTGGAGCCGGAGTACATCGTGGAGGCGGCCTCGGTGGAGGAGGTGCGGGCCATGGCGGTGCCGGTGCTGCGCCGGGGCGTGAGCCTCGTGGTGCTGTCCATCGGTGCATTCGCCGACCTCGCCTTCTACGAGGAGGTCAAGCAGGCGGCCCGGGAGGGCGGGGCCAAGGTGCATCTGGCCAGCGGTGCCATCGGCGGCTTCGACGTATTGCAGACCGTCACCCTCATGGCTGAGGCCCAGAAGCTGGACGAAAAGGCCGGTATCGAGACCCACACCGGCGCGAAGGGCTTCCGCAACACCCCCGTCTGGGCCGACCATCTGCTGACTGACACCGAAAAGACCACTGTCTTCACCGGCAGTGCCAAGGAGGCCATCGCTACCTTCCCCCGCCGGGTGAACGTCGCCGTGGCCACCTCGCTGGCCACCACCGGCCCGGACGTCACCGGCGTGACCATGCACTCCGTCCCCGGCTGGGTGGGCGACGACCACTGCATCACCGCTGAGATCGAGGGCGTCAAGGCTGTGGTGGACATCTGCTCCTCCACCAGCGCCATCGCCGGGTGGAGCGCCGTGGCCCTGCTGCGCAACCTCGCCTCGCCGGTCTGCTTCTATTAAATAAGGAGGGAAAGCGCTATGTTCCAGAAACTGGTCGCCATCGAGCCGGTCAGCCTCATCCCCTCGGCGGAAGAGGCCCTGCATCAGTACGCTAGGGAGGTCGTGCTCTTCCGGGACGTCCCCGCCGACGCGGACGAGATCGTCCGCCGCATCGGGGACGCCGACGCGGTGCTCCTGAGCTATACCTCCCGCATGGGCCGGGACGTCATCGCCCGCTGCCCCGATCTGCGCTACATCGGGATGTGCTGCAGCCTTTACTCCGAGAAGAGCGCGAACGTGGACATCGCCTTTGCCCGGGAAAAGGGCATCCGGGTGCTGGGCATCCGGGACTACGGCGACCGGGGCGTGGTGGAATATGTCCTCCACGAGCTGACCGGCCTGCTCCACGGCTTCGGGATGCCGATGCTCCGGGACGAGCCGGTGGAGATCTTCGGCCTCCGGGTGGGCGTCGTGGGTCTGGGCGTCTCGGGCCGGATGATCGCCGATGCGCTGGCCTTCCTCGGCGCGGACATCTCTTACTACAGCCGCAGCCGCAAGCCGGACGCCGAGGCTGCGGGCATGAAGTACAAGCCTCTGGACGCCCTTCTGCGGGACAGCGAGGTGGTCTTTACCTGCCTGAACAAGAACGTCCTGCTGCTGGGCGGGCCGGAGTTTGAGGCGCTGGGGGAGGGCAAGGTCCTCTTCAACACCTCCATCGGCCCCGGCTTCGACTCCGCCGCCCTCGAAGCGTGGCTGGACAAGCCCGGCACCCACTTCTTCTGCGACACCTACGCCGCCGCCGGCCCGGTGAGCGAGGGCTTCTTCGCCCGTCCCAACGTCCACAGCCCGGGCGTCTCGGCCGGACGCACCAAGCAGGCCTTCGTGCTGCTGAGCGAGAAGGTGCTGGCAAACCTGAAAAAGGCGCTGGACGGCTCAGAGGAAACGCTTCAGCGCCTCTAAGCGCTCCACCGTATCCGCATCTTCCAGCTCCTCGGCGCTCTGGGCGTACACGGCCCGGACGCAGCCGGGGTGCTGGCGGATGACTACGCCGCCGCCCCTGCCCTCGGGCAGAGCGCGCAGGGCGTCAAAGTGACCGCTCCCGAACAGGACGGGACTCCCCAGCAGAGGCTCTGCGCCCCCGGCGCGCCAGCCCAGACGGAGGATGACCCGTTCTGTTTCTTTTTGCGCGTGAAAGTCGCGCACCATGGACTCAAGGCTCTCTCGCCGCAGCAGCGGCTGGTCGCCGGGCAGGAAGATGCACCCCCCGAGGCCGGGGCACTCGCCCAGCAGCGCGTCAAGGCCGAGGCGGACGGTGTCGTTCCGGCCCGGCAGGCTGTGGAGGACGGTCGCTGCACCCGCCGCCCGGGCGAGACGCGCTACCTCCGCCGACCGGGTGACGACCACCCGGGCCGCAAGGGCGGGGGAGGCCGTGACGGCCAGCGCCCGGGCAATGAGGGGCGCGCCGCCGAAGTCGGCCAGAAGCTTATCCGAGCCGAAGCGCACCGCCCGCCCCGACGCCATGATGACGCAGCCTACCGCCGCCTGCTTCGTCTGTTCCATCGTCCCGTCCTCCCCTGCATGGAAAAGTTGAATCGCTACAGTGGCATTATAGCGGATTTTGTGATAGAATAAAAGCAAAAGGCCAAAAAAGAGAGGAAACAGCAAAATGATGACCATTCGGGAATACAAAAAGGCCGAAAGTCTCGAGGAGGCGTGGCAGCTCAACCAGAAAAAGCAGAACCGTGTCCTCGGCGGCATGATCTGGCTCAAGATGGAGAACATCAATGTGGGCACTGCCATCGACCTGTCGGGCCTCGGTCTCGATACCATCGAGGAGACGGAGGAGGGCTTTGCCATCGGTGCGATGGTGACGCTGCGCCAGCTCGAGCTGCACGAGGGCCTCGCCGCCTACACCGAGGGCGCAGTGCGGGAGTCGGTGCGCCACATCGTGGGCGTCCAGCTGCGCAACCTCGCCACTGTGGGCGGCAGCCTCTACAGCCGCTTCGGCTTTTCGGACGTGCTGACCATCTTCCTTGCGCTGAACGCCTCGGTGGAGCTGTACAAGGGCGGCGTCGTGCCCCTTTCGGAGTACGCCCAGCGCCCCTATGACCGGGACATCCTCGTGCGGGTCCTCGTGCCGAAGGAGCACGCCCGCTTCTGCTACCAGTCGGTGCGCAACAGCCAGACCGATTTCCCGGTGCTGACCTGCGCCGCCGCCCGCCTTGCCGACGGCAGCATCCGCGCCGCCCTCGGCGCACGCCCGGGCAAGGCTGTGCTCTACACCGCCGCACCGCAGGCAGGGGAGACCGCCGAGGCCTTCGCCGCCCGCTTCGCCGCTGAGGTGAAAGCAGACATCAAGACCGAAAGCAACATCCGGGGCAGCGCCGCGTACCGCCGCCATCTGGCCGGCGTGCTGACCAAACGCGCCGTCTGCCGTCTGGAAGGCTGAGGAAGGGGAACACCATGCAGATCACACTTACCTTAAATAATAAGAAGCTCACCGCCGACGTTGCGCCTGACGCGCTGCTCATCGACTTTGTGCGCAGCCACGGCTGCCTGAGCGTCAAGCGGGGCTGCGAGACCTCCAACTGCGGCCTGTGCACCGTCTTTCTCGACGACAAGCCGGTGCTGTCCTGCTCTGTCCTCGCCGTCCGGGCCGACGGCCGCAGAGTGACCACCCTCGAGGGCCTGCAGGACGAAGCCGCCGAGTTCGGCGCCTTCATCGCCGATCAGGGCGCAGAGCAGTGCGGCTTCTGCAACCCGGGCTTCATCATGAACGCCCTCGCCCTCTTCCGGGAGAAGGAATATCCCACCGAGGAGGAGATCAAGGAATATCTCGCCGGAAACCTCTGCCGCTGCTCGGGCTATGAGGGCCAGCTGCGGGGCATCCAGAACTTCCTCGCATGGAAAAAAGCCAAGAAGGAGGCGGCAGAATGAATACGGTCAACAGACCATTCCGCAAGAAGGACGCCATGCAGCTGGTGACGGGCCAGCCCGTCTATATGGACGACCTCGTCCCCGCCGACTGCCTCATCGTCAAGCTCCTGCGCTCCCCCCACGCCAACGCCATCGTGAAGAGCATCGATACCGCTGTGGCCAAGAAGGTGCCCGGCATCGAGGCCATCTTTACATGGGAGGATGTGCCGCAGGACGCCCGCCGCTACACGCAGGCAGGCCAGACCTACCCGGAGGCCAGCCCCTACGACCGCCTCCTCATCGACCGCCACGTCCGCTTCGTGGGCGACGTTGTGGCCATCGTGGCGGGCAAGGACGACAAATGCGTCGATAAGGCGCTGAAACTGATAAAGGTCGCCTATGAGGTGCTGGAGCCGGTGCTGGACTATCACACCGCCAAGGACAACCCCATCCTCGTCCACCCCGAGGACAACTGGGAGAGCCTGTGCCCCGTGGGCGCGGACAACAAGCGCAACCTCTGCGCCCACGACGAGTGCAGCGACGGCGACATCGACGGGGTGCTGGCCGACTGTGACATCGTCATCGACCATGTCTACCACACCAAAGCCTGCCAGCAGGCCATGATGGAGACCTTCCGCACCTATTGCAGCATCGACCTCTATGGCCGTCTGAACGTCCTCAGCTCGACCCAGATCGTCTTCCACGCCCGCCGCATCATCGCCAACGCCCTCCACATCCCGAAGTCCATGGTGCGGGTGACGAAGCCCCGCATCGGCGGCGGCTTTGGCGCGAAGCAGACCGCCGTCTGTGAGGTCTATCCGGCGTTCGTGACGTGGAAGACCAAAAAGCCCTCCAAGCTCATCTTCACCCGGGAGGAGAGCCAGATCGCCTCCACCCCCCGCCACGAGATGGAGATCCACCTCCGCCTCGGCGCGGACAGGGACGGCACCATCCGCGGCCTCGACCTCTACACCCTCTCCAACACCGGCGCTTACGGCGAGCACGGCCCCACGACGGTGGGCCTTTCGGGACATAAATCCATCCCCCTCTACGGCAGGGCCGAGGCCTTCCGCTTTACCTATGACGTGGTGTACACCAACCATATGTCGGCGGGTGCCTACCGGGGCTACGGCGCGACGCAGGGCCTGTTTGCGGTGGAATCCGCCGTCAACGAGCTGGCCGCAAAGCTCCATATGGACCCCTTCAAGCTCCGGAAAATGAATATCGTGAAGGAGGGGCAGGTCATGCCCGCCTACTACGGCGCGGTGAACACCAGCTGCGCCCTCGACCGGTGCCTTGCGAAGGTCCACGAGATGATAAACTGGGACGAAAAGTACCCTCGCCGCGATATGGGCAACGGGAAGATCCGTGCCGTCGGCATGGGCATGGCGATGCAGGGCTCTGGCATCTCCGGCATGGACGTGGGCAGCGCCACCCTGAAGATCAACGATGAGGGCTTCTATACCCTCCTCATCGGCGCTGCCGATATGGGCACCGGCTGTGACACCACGCTGGCCCAGATCGCCGCCGAGGTGCTGGAATGCGGCATGGACGACATCACCGTCTACGGTGCCGACACCGACACCTCCCCCTACGACTCCGGCTCCTATGCGTCCAGCACTACCTACATCACCGGTAAGGCCGTCGAGAAGTGCGCCCTGAAGCTGCGCGGTCAGATCTGCAAGCTGGGCGCGCAGCTGCTGGGCTGCGGGGAGAGCGACGTGGAATTTGACGGTAAGACGGTGTTTGCCTCTGCCGACCCCGCCCGGAGCGTCCCGCTGGCCGACATCGCCACGGCCTCCATGTTCGGCCACGATGTGCCGCTGGAGGTCACGGAGACCCATATGTCGCCCCTGTCGCCTCCGCCCTACATGGTGGGCGCGGCTGAGGTAGAGGTGGACACCGAGACCGGCGAGGTGAAGCTGCTGGAGTTCGACGCCTGCGTGGACTGCGGCACCCCCATCAACCCGAACCTTACCCGGGTGCAGGCCGAGGGCGGTCTGCTGCAGGGCATCGGTATGACCCTCACCGAGAACATCACCTACGACCAGCGGGGCTGGCCCATGGAAAATTCGCTCATGCAGTACAAGATCCCCACCCGCGCCGACGTAGGCCATATCCGGGTCGAGTTCGAGAACAGCTATGAGCCGAACGGCCCCTTCGGTGCGAAATCCATCGGCGAGGTGGTCATCAACACCCCGCTGCCCGCCATCTCGGACGCCATCTACAACGCCATCGGCACCCGCTTCTACGAGCTGCCCATCACCCCCGAGAAGGTCGCTATGGCTGTGGCCGAACAAGCAGGCGAAGTCTGATGAACGGCCTCGAGGCGCTGCCCTTCCTGCGGGAGAAGGGCCATGTCGTCTCCCTCGTGGGGGGCGGCGGAAAGACAACGCTTCTCTACGGGATGGCCCGCCTCTGCGCCGCCGAGGGGCAGAGGGTGCTGGTCTCCACCACCACCCACATCCAGCGCCCCAGCGCGAATTACGCCCCCGATGAGGCCGTGCGGGATACCCTTTGGCAGGCCGGGACCTATGCCGTGGCGGGTTCGCCCGCCGAAAACGGCAAGCTGACCCAGCCGCCCGGCCTGTCCGGATGGATGGCCGGGGCCGATACCGTCCTTCTCGAAGCCGACGGCGCGAAGCATCGCCCCTGCAAGGCCCCGGCGGCCCATGAGCCGGTGCTCCTGCCCGAAAGCGACATCGTGCTGGCCGTGGCCGGGCTGTCAGCTCTGGGCAGGCCTCTCGCGGAGGTCTGCTTCCGGCTGGATGCGGCCTGCGCCCTGCTGGGCGTGCCGCCCGAAGCCTCTCTGACGCCTGAGCGGCTGGCAAAGCTGCTGGCAAGCGGCGCAGGCGGGAGAAAGAATGTCGGCACCCGGGCATTTTATGTCATCCTCAATCAGGCCGATGACGCCCCGTGCCGCGCAGCGGGGGAGAGAACGCTGGCGGTTCTGAAAGAAACCTACAATGTATCGGGATTTTTGACCCATTTTGAGGAAGGAGAGAGGGCCTGATGGCACAGGAGGATAAAATCATCTTCTGCACGGGCGGCGGCTGTACCGCCAAGCTCGGCGCAGGAGTGCTGAGCCATATTCTGGAAAAACTGCCCCGGGGCGAGCCGGACCCGAACCTTCTGGTGGGCTATGACAGCCGGGACGACGCTGCCGTCTACCGCATCACCGACGAGATCGCGCTGGTGCAGACGGTGGACTTCTTCCCGCCCATGGTGGACGACCCTTACACCTTCGGGCAGATCGCAGCGGCGAACGCCCTCAGCGACGTCTACGCCATGGGCGGCGAGGTGAAGACCGCGCTGAACCTTGTCTGCTTCCCGGAGAGCATGGACCTGAACGTCCTCGGCGAGATCTTGCGCGGCGGCGCGGAAAAGGTGGCCGAAGCGGGGGGCATCCTCGCGGGAGGGCACTCCATCGCCGACACTGGCGTGAAGTACGGCCTGTCCGTCACCGGACTCGTAGACCCCCGCCGCCTTACCGCCAACGACACCGGAAAGCCCGGCGATAAGCTCATCCTGACCAAGGCGCTGGGCGTCGGCCTCATCTGCACCGCCAACCGGGTGGGCGAGGCCGCCCCCGGCGCGATGGACGCTGCGGTGGCCTCCATGACGACCCTGAACAAGTCCGCGGCGGAATGCAGCCGCCGGTACGCCGTCCACGCCGCCACCGACGTCACCGGGTTCAGCTTCCTCGGCCATCTCCACGAGATGATGGGCGGGCGGCTGTCCTGCCGGATCGACGCCAGTGCCGTGCCCGTCCTGCCCGGTGCGTGGCAGGCAGCGGACGACTGTCTTTTTACCGCCGCCGGTCAGCGAAACCGCAACCACACAGGCCCCTTCGTCCGGTTCGAGGGGGTGCCCTTCGCCATGGAGGAGATCCTTTTCGACCCTCAGACCTCGGGCGGCCTGCTGCTGGCGGTCGCGCCGGAGGACGCGGCTCCGCTCGAGACAGAGCTGAAGAGGGTTGGCCTGCCCGCAGCCATCGTGGGCGAGATCACAGAGAGACAGGACACCGAGATATTGGTGTCTTATCCGGAATAAAATGTACGATAGAGAGGAAAAATCATGCTGAGAGTGGATGCCAGAGGAGACGCCTGCCCGCTGCCCGTGGTCAAGGCAAAGAAAGCCATTGCCGCGCTGGCTGGCGCAGGCGAGGTGGAGGTGCTGGTGGACAATGAGATCGCCGTCCAGAACCTGACGAAAATGGCCAAACAGAAGGGTTGCCAGTCCGCCGCAGAGAAGCTGGGCGAGCGGGAGTACCGCGTCCTCCTCACGGTGGGCGAGCCGGTCGAGGCCGAGGCGGAAGCCCCGGTCTGCACCCCCGACGCCCGCACCGACACGGTAGTGGCCATCGCGTCCGACAAGATGGGAGAGGGTGCGGAGGAGCTGGGCAAGACCCTGCTGAAGGCCTTCGTTTTTTCGCTGACCCAGCAGGACAAGCAGCCCAAGACCATCCTCTTCTACAACGGCGGCGCTCACCTCACCTGTGCAGGCTCGCCCATGCTGGATGACCTCAAGGCACTGGAGGCCGAGGGCGTCGAGATCCTGACCTGCGGCACCTGCCTGAACTTCTACGGCCTGACCGAGCAGCTGGCCGTGGGCGGCGTGACGAATATGTACGTCATTGCAGAAAAAATGCTCACTGCCGGGAACGTGGTCAAGCCGTGATCTACCTTGATAACGCCGCCACTACCCTTCAGAAGCCGCCCTGCGTGGGGCAGGCTGTGCTGGATGCACTGGCCCATGGGGGAAACCCGGGCCGTGGTGCCCATGAGCCGACCCTTCACGCAGCCCGCCTCGTCTACCACGCCCGGGAAGCTCTCGCAACACTTCTCCATGCCGAAAGCCCCGACTGCATCGCCTTTGCGGCCAACGTGACGCAGGCGCTGAACACGGCGCTCTCCGGTCTTGTCCGCCCCGGCGACCACGTCATCACGACGGTCTGTGAGCACAACTCGGTGCTGCGCCCCCTCTACCGCCTGCGGGAGCAGGGGGCACAGGTCAGCTTCGTGGAGGTGGACGACGCCGGGCAGCTGCGCTACGACCAGTTCGAACGGCTTCTCCGCCCAAACACCCGCTTTGTGGCCGTGACCCACGCCTCGAACGTGACCGGAAACTTGACCGACCTTGCGTTCGTCTCTGCTTTTGCGAAAAAACACGGCCTTGCGCTTATCGTGGACGCGGCCCAGACCGCAGGCGCGCGGCCCATCGACGTGCAGGCACTGGGGGCGGATGTCCTCTGCTTCACCGGACACAAGGCACTGCTCGGCCCACAGGGCACGGGTGGGCTGTACGTTCGGCCCGGCCTCGCCGTCCGTCCCCTTGTGGTGGGTGGCAGCGGCATCCATAGCTTCGATGAGGTCCACCCGTCCCAGATGCCCACGGCGCTGGAAGCGGGGACTCTGAACGTCCCCGGTCTCGCAGGCCTCGGGGCAGGGGTGGAGTGGCTCCTGTCGCAGGACGTCGAGGCTCTGCACAAAAAGGAGCTGGCCCTGACGTACCTGTTCTATGAGCGGATCGTCCATGCCCCCGGCGTGAAGGTCTACGGCAGCTTCGCCGAGGCCGACCGCGCCCCCATCGTCTCGCTGAACTTTGGCGAGGAGGACGCTGCCCGCGCCGCCGACATCCTCTGGGAGGATTATAAGCTTTGTGTCCGGGCTGGGGCGCACTGTGCCCCCCTCATCCACAAGGCCCTCGGCACGGCGGAACAGGGGATGGTGCGGTTCAGCTTTTCCCATCAGAACACCGAGGCCGAGGTGTTCGAGGCTGCCGAGGCGGTCTGTCAGCTGGCCGAGGAACTGTGAGATGCGGAAAAAGAGACAATATATCGTGCTTTCATTTGCCTCCACCGCCCGCGCGATGGGCTGGGAGAAGGAGTGCGCCGCCCGGGGCATCCCGGGGCGCATCATCCCGCTGCCCAGCGAGATCACGGCGGGCTGCGGCCTCGGCTGGCGGATGCTGCCGGAGGACTGGGAGGCTTGGAACTCCCGGCTGGACGGTGCAGGCTACGACGCCGCAACGCCGGTCATGCAATAAAACTCCATAAGGAGAAGTTCTATGTCGATTCGTGAGTTTGCACAAGCGCTGCGCACCACACAGGGCCAGCATATTCTGGCATCTGTGCTGGAAGGCCCCGAGCAGGGGCAGAGGCTTTTGCTCTGTGAGGGTGCGCCGGTCTGGCCCCCGAAGCCCGAGGGTCTGCTGGCCCGGAATCTCCCGGCACTGGCCGGGTGCGGAGCCAGCAGCCTCCTGACGCTGGAGGGCGTGCGTGTCTTCGTGGAAAAGTTTGGCGGTACGCCCCGGCTTGTCCTCTGCGGCGGAGGCCATGTGGCCGAGAGCGTCGTCCGGCTGGCCGTCATGCTGGGCCTGCCTGTCACCGGGCTGGAGGAGCGCCCCGACTACGCCGACGCCCTCCGCCGCGCGGGGGCGGAAACGGTGCTCTGCGGCCCCTACGCGGAGACGCTCGCCCGGGTGGAGGGCAGCGCGGAGACCTACTTTGTCGTAGCTACCCGTGCCCACGCCTTCGACGTGGAATGCCTCACGGAGATATGCAAAAAACGATCCGCCTACGTCGGTATGCTGGGCAGCAGGAGCCGCGCGGCCCTCGTCCGGCGTCAGCTCACCGAGGCCGGGGCCGACCCCGTGCGGGTCGAGGGGCTCCATGCCCCCATCGGCCTTGCCATCGGAGGCCAGACCGCGCCGGAGATCGCCCTGTCCATCCTCGCCGAGATCGTCCAACTGAAAAACAGCCGTCAGCAGACCGAGGGCTTCCCGCCCGCCCTGTTGAACGCGCTGGACGCCTGCGCCGGGCAGGAGACGCCCCCTGTCCTCGTGACCATCGTTTCCCGCCACGGCTCGACCCCCCGGGAGGTGGGTGCAAAGATGCTGATGCTGCCGGATGGGAAGTGCGTCGGCAGCGTGGGCGGCGGCATCATGGAGTACCGCATCCAACAGCTTGCATCCAAAATGCAGGCAGGCGAGGCCGCACCCTGTCAGCTGGCGGAGTATTCGGCCAGCGCGCAGGAGGACGATGCGGCGCTTGCAGCCTGCGGTGGTTCCATGAAGGTATTTTTGCAGCTGCTCAAGGAGGAAAAGAGCGATGAAGCGTGATGAAGTCATCCTTGTGCGGGGCGGCGGCGACCTTGCCACCGGCACCATCCACCGGCTGTGGTCGGCGGGGCTGAAGGTGCTCGTGCTGGAAGCGGAACAGCCCGCCGCCATCCGCCGTCAGGTCTCGGTAAGCGAGGCCGTCTATCAGGGCGAGGCGGTCGTAGAAGGGATGCGTGCCACCCTCGTGCAGACGCTGGACGAGGCCGTGGTCGTCTGGTGCCGCGGCGATGTGCCGGTGATGGTGGACCCGAAGGGAGCGCTGATCCCGCAGGTGCGGCCCGCCGTTGTCGTGGACGCCATCCTTGCGAAGAAAAATCTCGGCACGACGCGGGATATGGCCCCGCTGACCATCGCCCTCGGCCCGGGCTTCACTGCGGGGGAGGACGTTGATTTCGTGGTGGAGACCAAGCGCGGCCATCGTCTGGGACGCATCATCCGGGAGGGCATCGCCGTCCCGAACACCGGCGTCCCCGGCGTCATCGGCGGCTACAGCGCAGAGCGGGTCGTCCGCGCAGCGCGGGAAGGCATCTTCCATGAGCTGCGCGCCATCGGCGATGTTGTGGAGTCGGGCGACGTCATCGCCGAGATCGAGGCCTTTGACGGCACCCGCACCCCGGTTACGACCTGCATCGGGGGCATCCTGCGGGGCCTGCTGCGGGACGGGTATCCCGTCACGATGGGCTTCAAGGTGGCCGACGTGGACCCCCGCCGCGAGGAGCTGGAAAACTGCTTCCTCATCTCGGACAAAGCCCGCTGCATCGCCGGAAGTGTGCTGGAGCTGGTGGCAGAACAGCTGTGGAAATAAGCAAAACAGGCTCTCCCAAAAGGAGAGCCTGTTTTGCTGTCTGTGTATCAAATGTCCATCCCGTGATCTGCAAGGCACCGACGGAATGCCCCCTGCGTAGACCGGAACACGATGCCATGTTCTTGCAGCTTTTGCCCGTCCATCACGAGGTTTCGGACAAAGTCCGTTTCTTCGATGCGCACATCCACTTGGAGCAGGTGTGCGAAATACAGCGCAGTATCGACCATATCCTTGTCGTTCCCGCTGCCGAAGTTGTAGACGCCGCCGGGCAGCGCCATCGCGAGGAGAAGGTTTGCGATGACCTCCCGCACATAGCCCACGCCCCGGTGGTCGCGGTGGGAAAAGTGCAGCACTTCGCCGGTCTTCGCGGCCTGCAGAAGGTTCAGCGGCAGATTGCCCCGGATGGGCAGCCGACCGCCCGGGAGATCGTACATCCACGGTAAGCGGAGCGCCACAGCGTCCGGGCAGCGGGCCATCACCCGCGCCTCGGCCTCGAGCTTGTGCCGGCCGTAGACATTGGCGGGGGAGAGGGGCAGCGCTTCGGCCAGAGGCCCGGGCTGCTGCACCCCTGCGTAGACCTGATCGGAGCTGAAGGAGAGCAGCTTTGCGCCGGTCTCCGCTGCCGCCGCTGCCACCCACTCGGGCAGCAGGACGTTGGCCCGGAAGGACTCCTCTGGATGCTGCTGGCAGACCTGCGTGTTGGAGAGGGCTGCGGTGTGGACGATGACGTCCGGGTGCTCTGCAGTGATGAAGCGGCGCACGGCGGTCTCGTCGGCGGTACGCAGAAAATCGGGCGGAAAGGCGGAAAGCTCGAACCGGCCGCGCCACATCTCCAGAATGCGCGCGCCTACGAAGCCGCCTGCGCCGGTCACGAGGATCTTTTTCATCAGGTCGTCACCTCACCGGACAAGAAACAGTTCCAGCACAAAGACGACGGCACAGCAGGCCACCGACACCTGAAACAGGCTGGCCCCGTACCATGCCGCAGCGATGCCCACCACCAGCGCTGCCGCACCGGCCACCGGGCTTTGGGTGGCGTTGACGATGGCCGGGAAGGTCATGACCGCCAGCGTGACGTAGGGGACATAGTAGAGGAAGGACTGGATGAACTGATTCCGGATGGGCTTGCGGATGAGGGTCAGGGGCAGGATGCGGATGGTGTAGGACACCGCGAACATCACCGCGATGTAAAGCCAGTTGCTGCGGATCATTGTTCAGCCTCCTCACTCTGGGTCTTGATGGGGAACAGCAGCGCTCCGGCACAGGAGATCGCCACCGTCAGAAGGATGGTGCGGGTGCCGTCCGAAAAGGCGGAGATGCCCGGTAGGTAGGTGCAGACGAAGCTCAGCGCGAAGCTGAGGACCACCAGCCCGGCGACGACCTTATCCTTCCGGGCCGGGGGGATGATGATGGCGAGGAACATCCCGTAGAGCGCCACGCTGAGGGCGCTGACGGCCCGCAGAGGCAGCAGATTGCCCGCGATGATGCCCAGCGCCGTGCCCGAGGCCCACGCCGGGGCGGCCAGCGCGATGGCGCCGTAGGTGTAGAAGGGGTTCAGGTAGCCGGGCCGGGCGATGGTGATGCCGAACAGCTCATCGGTGACGTCGTAGCCGATGATGAGGCGGTGGAAGAAGGGGGTGCCCGGGGCGAACCGCTGGGCCAGCGCACAGCTCATCAGCAGATAGCGGGCGTTGGCGATGAGGGTGATGATGGCCACTTCCAGATAGGTCGCACCGCTGGCGATGAGGGCGAAGGCGGCGTACTCGCCGGCCGAAGCGTTGTTGAGCAGGCTGGCCACGAAGCCCTGCAGGGGCGTGAAGCCCGCCGTCCGGGCCGCGATGCCCAGCGAGAAGGACACCGCAAAATATCCCAGCGCAATGGGCACACCGTCCCGCATCCCCTCGCAGAACACCTTGCGGCTGAATGCGTAGGGCTTGGAGGGCTGTGCGGAGCGGAGGGTCTGTCTCGACGACTCATGCGTTGTTTCCATGAGAAAAGCTCCTTTCCAATTTCAAACACAACGCTTATTATAGCATAGTTTGCCGGAAAATGACATTCGATTCCACTGAGACGAAAAAGCCGCAGCTTTCACCCCCGAAAGCTGCGGCTTTTTCAAGACAGACGGCTCAGTGGAACAGCTTGCTGTCGATCCAGATGCAGACACAGGCGCCCACGACCGAGATGACGAAGGAGCTGAAGCTGCCGGTGGCGTAGATGTGGAACATCCCGAACAGAAACTCGCCGACAAAGCTGCCCAGAACGCCCAGAACGACATTGCGCAGGAACGAAGTCTGCGTGCCCATAAAGCGGCTGGCAAGATAACCGGCCAGTGCGCCGACCAGAATGCCGGTCAGCAGGGAAAAGAAGAGGCCGATGATCGAAAAAAGCCCCATCAGGCAGCCGAACAGGGCGACCATAACGGCGAGGATGAGTAAGATCGTCAGAGTGAACATAAGCAAAACCTCCTTGCTTTATCCAATGGATGCCGCTTCTTCCCGCGCATAGCGGCAGATGTCAGAGAGACAGCACTTTTCGCATTCGGGCTTCCGGGCGCTGCAGACGGCACGGCCATGCATCACGAAGCGGTGGCACAGGTCGCTGCCCTCCTCGGGCGGGATGATCTTCCACAGGGCCATCTCCACCTTCTGCGGCTCCTTGATGCCATCCACGAGGCCGATCTTGTTGCACAGCCGGATGCAGTGGGTGTCGGTGACGATGGCGGGCTTGCCGAACACATCGCCCATGATGAGGTTGGCGCTCTTGCGGCCCACGCCGGGCAGGGCCAGCAGCTCGTCGAAGGTGGTGGGCACCTTGCAGCCGTAGTCGTTCCGGAGCCTGCGCATACAGGCCGAGATGTCCCGGGCCTTGCTGCGGCCCAGCCCGCAGGGCTTGACGATGGCCTCGATGTCCTCCGGCTCAGCTTCGGCCAGCGCGGCCACCGACGGATATTTTTCAAACAGGTCCTGCACCACCACGTTCACCCGGGCATCGGTGCACTGGGCCGCCAGCCGGACGCTTACCAGAAGCTGCCACGCATGGTCGTAGTCCAGCGTACAGCCTGCGTCGGGGTATTCGGCCTTGAGCCGCCGGATGACCTCCAGCGCCAGTTCCTTCTTGGCCGTCAGGTCTTCGGCGGCAGCGGTCTTTCCGCGCATACACTCTCCCTCGATTCTTGACTGGAATGGTACAAGCATATCACGTTTTGCGAAATTTGTAAATCCTTTGCGGATTATCTGAGAATCATTTTTATTATTTCTCTTGCCCCGGCGTGTAAAATGCGCTATACTAGAAAAAAGAACGAACCGCATCCTATGCTTGGAGGGAAGACCCATGAACGAACCGCTGGCGCAGCGTCTGCGCCCCAAAACGCTGGCCGATGTCTGCGGCCAGCAGCATCTTCTGGCCGAGGAGGCCGTGCTGAAGGACATCGGCACACTGGCCGGGGCAGGGGGCATCCTGCTCTACCTCGACGAGATACAGTACCTCAACAAAAAGCAGCAGCAGAGCCTCTTGGAGTGCATCGAGGACGGCTCCGTCACCCTCATCGCCTCCACGACGGAGAACCCCTACTTTTACATCTATAATGCGCTGCTGTCCCGTTGCACCGTGTTCGAGTTCAAGTCCCTCTCTGCCGCCGATGTGGAGCGGGGCATCCGCAACGCCCTGAAAAAGCTCTCGGCGTCCGAGCCGCAGCCCGTGACGATGGACGAGGACGCCTGTGCCTACCTCGCCGAGAGCGCGGGGGGCGATCTGCGCAAGGCGCTGGGCTGCCTCGATTTCGTGGTGACGGCGGCCCCTGTGGACGAGGGGGAAAAGCACGTCACCCTCGGGATGGTGCAGCAGGTCACCCGCCGCACCGCCATGCGGTACGACCGGGACGGCGACGACCACTACGACATCGTCTCAGCCTACCAGAAGTCCATGCGCGGCTCTGACCCCAACGCCGCCCTCCACTATCTGGCCCGTCTGCTGGAAGCAGGCGACCTGCCCTCGGCCTGCCGACGCCTCATGGTCTGCGCCTGTGAGGATGTGGGCCTCGCATACCCGCAGATCATCCCCATCGTCAAGGCGGCGGTGGACGCCGCCAACATGGTGGGCCTGCCCGAAGCCCGCCTCCCGCTGGCGGATGCCGTCATCCTCGTGGCCACCAGCCCCAAGTCCAACAGCGCCTACGACGCCATCAACGCCGCCATCGCCGACGTGCAGGCGGGCCGCACCGGCCCTATCCCGCGCCAGCTCCAGAACAAGCACTTCGACGGCGAGGATGCGGCAGTCAAGGGCCAGAACTATAAGTACGCCCACGATTTTGAGAACCACTGGGTCGAGCAGCAGTATCTGCCGGATGTGCTCAAGGATGTGAAATACTATACGTTCGGAGACAACCGCACCGAACAGGCTGCCCGGGCCTACTGGGCAAAGATCAAGGGGGAGGACAAGCTCTGACCCCGGCCTTGATCCGGACCCAAAACGATAAGAAAGAGGAGAAAGACCATGCGTTATTCCAAGCAGCGCGAGCTGGTATTGCAGAAGGTGGAGCAGCTGTGCGACCACCCCACCGCAGAAGAGATTTTTGACCTTGCGGCCAGGGAGTGCCCCGGCCTGAGCCTCGGCACCGTCTACCGCAACCTCAACAGCCTCGTGGAGGCGGGCCGCGTCCGCCGCGTCTCCATCCCGGGCAAGGCCGACCGCTTCGACCACACGCTGTGCTGGCACAGCCACCTCTACTGCAACTGCTGCGGCGGTGTCGTGGACGCCGACGTGGACGAAAAGCAGGTGATGAAGCTGGTGCGCCACCAGAAGGGCGTCGTGGAGGACTGCGCCGTGGTGCTGTTCGGCCTGTGCGAGGCCTGCGCCGCCAAGCAGGCACAGTAAAAATAAGCTCTTGCCCTCCAAGGCCAAAAAGGGTATACTATAAAGAGCTTTTTATAGTATAACGATGTCTGCCGCCGGAGCGCGGCGGCAGAGAAGGATGGTTCCATTGGAGTACATAGCATTTGAACATAACAACGCGGCGGCTGAGCTGGTCAAGCTGGCCTACGACACCCCGCCGCTGGCCTTCGTCCACAGCTACGGCTGTCAGCAGAACGTCAACGACGGCGAGCGCATCAAGGGCGTGCTGATGGACATCGGCTACGGCCTGTGCGACAAGCCCGAGGATGCCGACCTCATCCTCTTCAACACCTGCGCCGTCCGTGAGCACGCCGAGCAGCGCGTTTTCGGCAACGTGGGCGCCCTCAAGGGCCTGAAGGAGAAAAAGCGCGGCCTCATCATCGGACTCTGCGGCTGCATGGCCAACCAGAAGCACGTCGTGGAGAAGCTGCGCCAGAGTTACCCCTACGTTGACCTCGTCTTCGGCGTGGATGGCATCGACACCCTGCCCCAGCTCATCGCCCAGAAGCTGCAAAAGCACAAGCGGGTGCTGATGGAGCCGGCCCAGCGCCCCGTCATCGTGGAGAATATCCCCATCCGCCGCGAGAGCGAATTCCGCGCATGGCTGCCCATCATGTACGGCTGCGACAACTTCTGCACCTACTGCATCGTGCCCTACGTCCGCGGCCGCGAAAAGAGCCGGAAGCCCGGCGACATCCTCGCCGAGTTCAAGGGCCTCGTAGAGGCAGGCTACAAGGAGATCACCCTGCTGGGCCAGAACGTCAACAGCTACGGCAAGGGCCTTGAAGAGCAGGTGGATTTTTCCGACCTGCTGAACCTGCTCTGCACCGTCCCGGGGGACTATCACATCCGCTTCATGACCAGCCACCCGAAGGATGCCAGCTTCAAGCTCATCGACACCATCGCGGCGCAGCCGAAGATCTGCAAGCATCTGCACCTGCCGGTGCAGTGCGGCTCGGACCGGCTGTTGGTCCAGATGAACCGCCACTATACCGTGGAGCATTATCTGGAGCTGATCGAGTACGCCCGGAAGAAGATCCCCGGCATCACCTTCTCCAGCGACATCATCGTGGGTTTCCCCGGTGAGACGGAGGAGGACTTCCAGAAGACCCTCGAGCTGGTGCAGAAGGTGGGCTATATGCAGCTGTTCACCTTCATCTACTCCAAGCGCACCGGCACCAAGGCCGCCGACCTGCCCGACCCCACCCCCCGCAAGGAGAAGACCGACCGGATGACCCGCCTGCTGAAGCTGCAGGACGACATTGCGATGGCCCTCGTCAAGGCGCAGGTGGGCCAGACTGTCCGCGTCCTCGTGGAGGGCTATGGCCGGAACGAAGGCACCCTCTCGGGCCGTCTCGACAACAACCTCACCGTCGAGTTCAAGGCCGACCCGGCCCTCATGGGCAGCTATGCGATGGTGCATCTCACGGATGCCCGCGCCACCGTCCTGCTGGGCGAGCTGACCGAATAACGATATTCTGGATATACTATCCTAAGGTGTAGCTGAAAACAAAGAAAATGACGAATATTTCGCAAGCACAAGCGGGATTTAAGGCAAAGAGCCGCAGGAATCCTTTGTGGATTTCAAGGCTGTTTAACGCAAAATCCAGCTGTGCTTGTAGAAATAGACTAAATTTTCGACTTTTCAGATACACCCTAATAGAATATAGAACACAGGAAAAAGGAGACTATTACAATGGATTGCATCGACCTCTTCAAGCGTGCCGCGATGGCACTTCAGACCGACCCCCGCTATCTGGCCATGGATCAGGCCCGCAAGATGAACGATAAGGACGAGGAGCTGCAGAACCTCATCGGCGAGTTCAATCTGGCCCGGATGGACCTGAACAACGAGATCGGCAAGACCGAGCGCAGCGATGCACGCATCGCCGAGCTGAACGAGAAGGTGAACGACCTCTACGGCAAGATCATGGCCGACGAGGGCATGGTGGCCTACAACGAGGCCAAGCGCGACTGCGAGAACCTCGTGAACTATATCGACGCCATCATCAACACCGCCATGAACGGCGGCGACCCCATGACCGTGCAGGAGCCTTCCGCTTCCTGCACCGGCAGCTGCTCCACCTGCGGCGGCTGCCCTACGAGATGTTCTTCGACGATGCGCTCACGGCCTCGCGGGAGCTGGACCTGACCCTTACGGGCAAGCAGTGCGGCCTCGAGGAGCGTGCTCCCATGTGCGGCGTGCCCTTCCACAGCTACGAGGGCTATGTGGCCCGCCTCATCGCAAAGGGCTATAAGGTCGCCATCTGCGAGCAGGTGGAAGACCCGGCCAAGGCCAAGGGCCTCGTCAAGCGGGACATCATCCGGGTGGTCACGCCGGGCACCGTCATCGAGAGCAGTATGCTTCAGGATGACAAGAACAACTACATCGCCAGCATCTTCCTGAAGGGCGGCGCGGCGGGCCTCTGCTTTGCTGACATCTCCACCGGCACGGCCCACATCACCGAGCTGAAGCGGGAAAAGATCGCCCCGGCAGTCATCGCAGAGCTTTGCCGCTACCACCCCAGCGAGGTGCTGATGAACCCGGGTCTGCTGGACTGCCGGGAGATCACCGCCTACCTCAAAAAGAACATGAACTGCGCCGTCGAGCTGGTGGAGGAGGAACGGTATGCCCCGGGCCTCGTCTCCATCGCCCTCGAGAACCAGTTTGGCCGCGACTGGCCTGCCAAGACCGGCATGGCCGAGGATGGTCTCGTCCGCTTTGCGATGGCGGCGCTGCTGGAATATCTCCACGATACCCAGATCAAAGGCGTCGAGCGGCTCAAGACCGTCATCACCTATAACGAGGCTCAGTTCATGAGCCTGTCGCCGGTCACACGGGCCAACCTTGAGTTGACCGAGACGCTGCGGGGCCGCGAAAAGCGGGGGACGCTGCTCTGGGTGCTGGACAAGACCAGCACTGCTATGGGCAAGCGGATGCTGCGCAGCTGGATCGAGCAGCCGCTGGTGTCCAGCGCTGCCATCAACCGCCGCCTCAGCGCGGTAGAGAGCCTCGTGAACCAGACCATGCAGCGGGGCGACCTCATCGAGCAGCTCCACTATATCGCCGACCTTGAGCGCCTCATGACCCGTGCGGTCTATGGTTCGGCCACGCCCAAGGAGATCTACACGATGGCCCAGACCTGCGAGCGCCTGCCTGACCTGCGGGCGCAGGCCGAGAGCTGCGGCTGCCCTGAGCTGACCGCCCTTGCGGGCCAGATCGATCTGCTGGACGACGTCAAAACAGCCATCCTCGCAGCCATCGACCCGGATGCCCCCTCCACCCTGAAGGACGGCGGCGTCATCGCCAAGGGCTACCACTCCGAGGTGGATGAGCTGCGCTCCATCCGCGACAACACCAAGGGCGTCCTCGCCCAGCTGGAGACGCGCCTGCGGCAGGAGACGGGCATCCCCAAGCTGAAGATCGGCTACAACCACGTCTTCGGTTACTTCATCGAGGTCAGCAACTCCTATAAGCAGATGGTCCCCGAGACCTACATCCGCAAACAGACCCTCACCTCCGGCGAGCGCTACATCACGCAGGAGCTGAAGGAGCTGGAAAACAAGATCCTCGGCGCACACGAGCGCCTTATCGCACTGGAGCACCGGCTCTTTGCCGAGCTGCTGGAAAAGATCGGCGGTCAGCTCGACCGCATCCAGCGGACGGCCAACGCCGTGGCCGAGCTGGATGTGCTGGCGGCGCTGGCGCAGGTGGCGGCAGAGAACAACTACTGCCGCCCCGTGGTGGACGACAGCGACGAGCTGACCATCACCGAGGGCCGCCACCCGGTGGTAGAGCAGATGCTGAAGGGGAGCCTCTTCGTGCCCAACGATACGAAGCTCAACTGCACCACCGACCGCTGCCTCATCATCACCGGCCCGAATATGGCAGGCAAATCGACGTATATGCGTCAGAACGCGCTGATCGCGCTGATGGCCCAGATCGGCTCCTTCGTCCCGGCGTCCAGCTGTCATGTGGGCGTCGTGGATGCCATCTTCACCCGCATCGGCGCATCGGACGACCTCGCCGCCGGACAGTCCACCTTCATGGTGGAGATGACTGAGGTGGCCGAAATCCTGAAAAACGCCACCCCCAAGAGCCTCGTCGTGCTGGACGAGATCGGCCGCGGCACCTCCACCTTCGACGGCATGAGCATCGCCCGCGCCGTGGTGGAGCACATCTCCGACCCGGCCAAGGGCCTCGGCTGCAAGACTCTTTTCGCCACCCACTACCACGAGCTGACCGATTTGGAAGGGTCCATCGAGGGGGTCAAGAACTACAACATCGCCGTCAAGAAGCGGGGAGAGGACATCACCTTCCTCCGCCGCATCGTCCGCGGCCCTGCCGACGACAGCTACGGCATCGAGGTGGCGAAGCTGGCCGGGCTGCCCGGCACTGTGACCCGCCGCGCCCACGAGGTGCTGCGTGCATTGGAGGCTTCTGCCCCGAAAAATAAGGTGGAGCAGATGGACTTCGACGCCTTGCAGGAGTATTCCTCGCCCGCCGTCCCCAGCGAGATGATGGAAAAGCTCGAGGCGCTGGACGTGGAGACCCTGACCCCCATCGAGGCGCTGAACTTCCTCTATGAGCTGAAAAAGACCCTGAGCGGCAGCCTGAAGGGTTGAGTTTATCTGAAACGGAGGGAAACGAATGGCAGAGATACACGTTCTGGACAAGCATACCGCAGAACTCATCGCCGCCGGTGAGGTGGTGGAGCGGCCCGCGTCGGTCGTGAAGGAGCTGCTGGAAAACGCCATCGACGCAGGCGCGTCCCAGATCACCGTCTCCATCGAGTCGGGCGGCGTCCGCCTCATCGAGATCAGCGACAACGGCACCGGCATCGAGGCGAAATACATCCCCACAGCCTTCATCCGCCACGCCACCAGCAAGATCCGGACGGAAGATGACCTCAACAGCATCCACACGCTGGGCTTCCGGGGCGAGGCACTGGCCTCCATCGCCAGCGTGGCCCGGGTCGAGCTGCTCACCCGTACCGAGGCCGACGAGTGCGCCTCCCTCTACCGCATCGAAGGCGGGGAAGAGCAGCCCATCGAACCGGGTGCCCGGGGCGTCGGTACCACCATCCGCGTCCGGGACCTCTTCTTCAACACGCCCGCCCGGATGAAGTTCCTCAAAAAGGATTCCAGCGAGGGCACCTTCGTGGCCGACCTCGTGGGCCATGTGGCCCTCAGCCACCCCGAGGTGAGCTTCAAGTTCCTCCGTGAGGGCAAGCTGCAGTATGTCACCCCCGGCGACGGCCAGCTCCGCAGTGCGGCTTACGCTGTGCTGGGCCGGGAGTTCAGCCGCGACCTGATGGAGGTGGACAACCGTGAGGGCGTCTACCGGGTCTGGGGCCTGATCACTCAGCCCCGCAGCTGCCGCGCCAGCCGCAGTATGCAGTATTTCTATATCAATGGCCGCTACGTCCGCAACCGCACCATGATGGCGGGCATGGAGATGGCGTTCAAGGGCACCATGATGCAGGGCAAGTTCCCTGGAGGGATCTTGCTTCTTGAGATGCCTGCCGACCTCGTGGATGTGAATGTCCATCCGGCCAAGACGGAGGTCCGCTTTGCCCGGGAAAACGACATCTTTGACCTTGTCTACCACGCCGTCAAGCTGGCTCTGAGCCAGCCGGGCACGGGGGAAAGACGATTCGTTTTCGACGAAGATAAAGACAACGATGCATCCCAAGAATCAAAAAACGGCGAAACGAAAGAAAAAATAAATGTAAAGAATAACTGCTTTACAGGACTTTCCGCAGTCATTTCGGGGCAGGCAGAGCCGGGAAGCCTGCCGCACCCGACCGAAAGCCCCCTCCGCCCTGCGGCGTCGGCAGCGCCCCGCCCGGCACAGCCCTCTGCCCCGGAGCGGGACATCCTCCCGCTGCCTGCAAAAGCCCCGGAAACGGCGGCTCCGGAGCCGGAACACAGCTGGACAACGGTTGCAGCCGATGCACTGCTGCCGATGGACGCCGCCCTCCACAGCCCGGAGTCTCCGGTGCAGGACAGCACCCTTGAGCCGCCGCCCTTCCGGGCTGCGTCCAGCGAATCCCAGCTGGATGTGGAGCCGGACATCGACCTGCCGGACGTCACCCGCGACCACATGGCCGCATGGGAGCCGACCCCGGTGGGAGCGGAACGCCCATCGCTGCCGTCCCTGCCCGATGTGCCGGACGCGCCGCAGCAGAGCACGGCCCCCGAGCAGCTGGGCTTTGCTGTACAGGACGGCCCTGAGCCGCTGCGGTATGTGGGGGAGCTTTTCCGCACCTATATCCTCGCGGAGCGGGGCGATGAAGTCTGTATCATCGACAAGCACGCCGCCCATGAGCGCCAGCTCTTCGAGAAGCTGGCTGCGAACTACGGCGACGTCCCCAGCCAGCTCCTGCTGGAGCCGTTGGTCATCGAGCTCTCGGCGGAAGAGAAAACGGCCCTCCTTGCGAACCTCCCGCTGCTGGAAAGCGCGGGCCTCGAGGTGAGTGATTTCGGCGGCAGCTCGGTCTGTCTGCGCTCTGTGCCTGCCGACGTAGAGCAGGGGAGCGCCGAGGACCTGCTGGTGGAGCTGGCGGCAAAGCTGGCTCACGGCAGCCGCGACGCCCTGAACGAGCGGACGGAATGGGTGCTCCACTCCATCTCCTGCCGCGCCGCCATCAAGGCGGGCGACCACACCTCGCCGCAGGAGCTGATGGCGCTGGCCGAGAAGATCCTTTCCGGCGAGGTGCCGCCCTTCTGTCCCCACGGACGCCCCTGCGTCCTGAAACTGACCCGAAAGGAGCTGGAAAAGCAGTTTGGCCGAATCGTGTAACAAAAAGCATCCGGTGCTGGCCGTCGTAGGCCCTACGGCCACCGGCAAGACCGCCCTCGGCGTCACGCTGGCCGAGATGTTTGGCGGCGAGGTCATCAGCGCCGACTCGATGCAGCTCTATAAGGGTCTGGATGTCGGCACGGCAAAGGTCACGCCCGACGAGACCCACGGCATCCCCCACCACGCGGTGGACCTTCTGACCCCCGATGAGCCGTTCAGCGTAGCGGATTTCGTCGCGCTGGCCGGGCGGCTCGAAGCGGATATCTCCGCCCGGGGCCGTCTGCCCATCCTTGTGGGCGGTACGGGACTCTATGTTCAGAGCTTCCTGTACGGGGTCCGCTTTGCCGCCGAAAAGACGCCGGATGGCCTGCGGGAGAAGCTGGCCGCCGAGCTGGCCCAAAAAGGCCCGGAAGCCATGTACAAGGAGCTTCAGGAGGCCGACCCGGAGGCCGCTGCCGCCATCCACCCGAACAATCAGGTGCGGGTGCTGCGGGCGCTGGAGCACTTCCGCGCCACCGGCAAGCGTCTGAGTGAACAGAAAGCCCAGTCCCTCCCGCCCGAGCGGCCCTATCGTTCGCTGGTGCTGGGGCTGGATTTCCCCGACCGCGCCCAGCTCTACCGCCGCATCGACCTGCGGGTGGACAAGATGCTGGATGCCGGTCTGCTGGACGAGGCGAAGCTGGTCTACGACCACCGCCAGACCTACCGCACGGCGGCGCAGGCCATCGGATACAAAGAGTTTTTTCCCTTTTTTGAGGGGACGGCTGCGCTGGAGGAGTGCGCCGACAAGCTCAAGCAGGCCTCCCGCAACTATGCCAAGCGTCAGCTGACGTGGTTCCGCCATATGGACGGCGTGGTCTGGCTGGACGCCTCCGCGCCGGACGCTGCGGCCCGGGCTGTCCGACTGACCCGAGAATTTTTAGCGAAAGGGTGACCTTTTATGGCCGATAAAACGCATTCAGAACCCGGAACGCCGGGTGTACTGAGCCGTCTGGCGGGCATCGCTGTGGTGGCGGTGGTTCTGGCGGGCATCTATGTGGGCTATCAGGCCTTGCAGGTGCTCTTCCCGCCCAACACCTACGAGACCGCGATGCTTGCCACGGTGGCGGATACCGTGAGCGCCGACGGTGTCCTGCTCTTCGATGAGACCTATATCTCCGGCAGCGGGACGCTGGGCTACCTCGCCGCCGACGGCGAGCGCGTCTCGGCGGGCGCTGCGGTGGCCGAGATCTACAGCAGCCCGGAACAGGCGGGCCTCCGCCAGCAGCTCACGGCTCTGAACGACCAGATCGAGCTGCTGCAGCGGTCTCAGAACACCACCGCCACCCAGCTGGATTCCCTGAGAAAAGAGCGTTCCGGTGCACTTTATGATCTGATGGATGCGCTGGACAGCTCCGCCTATGACGAGACGGCGCAGGGCGAGGAGAATTACATCCTCGCCCAGAACAAGCTCTGGGTCATCACAGGGGAAGTCTCGGATTTTTCGGCCCAGATCGCGGCCCTGACTCAGCAGTCGGCGCAGGTGCAGGCCCAGCTGGGCGCGCCCACCCAGATCGCCGCCCCCCAGACCGGCTACTTCATCCGCAGCACCGCCGCCGGACGGCTCAACGCCGGGGCGGACGACATCCTCGCGCTGGATGCTGCCGGTCTTGAGGCCTATCTGAACTCCGACCCGGAGCTGCCGCTGGACGGCTGCGCGGGCAAGCTCGTCTCGGGCTTTACGTGGAGGTATGTCGGCCTCTGCTCGGCCAAGGAGGGGGAGAAGCTGCTGGGGGACAACGGCAAGCCACTGACCCGCTCGGTGAAGATCAAGTTTCCCGGCCAGATGGAAACGCCCCTCAAGGCGTCGGTGTCGGAGGTGAGCATCGACGAGGCCAGCGGCTTGGCCCGCTTCGTCGTCACCTGCGAGGTCATCAACGGCGATGTCCTCCGCCTCAGCCGGGCCAAGGCCCAGATCATCGTGGACGAGACTACCGGCCTGCGTATCCCCATCGAGGCTGTCCATTATTTAAAGGAAGACGGCACCGAGTCCGAGACGCAGGGCGAAAATTACATCCCGGGCGTCTACGTCAAGTATGGCAATCTCGCCCGCTTCTGTAAGATCGACCCTGTGGACAGCGCTCATCCGCTGGTGACGGATGGCGACTACTGCATCGTCATGCCCAGCAGCACCGATAAGACCAAAACCATCAGCGAAGTCCGCCTTTATGACGAGATCATCGTCTCGGGACAAAATTTGTATGATGGAAAGCTTTTATAGTTATTGACATCTGATGCAAAAAATCAGATAATAGAAAAAGCTATTAGCAGCTCTTTGTTCACAAAGGGGTGCCGGGCGGCGTGAGCTGCCTGAATGAAAGGAGCAAGTTTCTATGTCTTTTGTGGATAGTCTGAAAAAAGGACTTTTTGGCAGTGAGGACGATTACGACGATCAGTACATGGACGACGGCCCTCAGATGGTGAATAACAACAACGGCATCAACGCCGCAGGTGCTGACGAGGAGGACGCCCCCGAGGAGGCCGCGGCCCCCAAGCGGAACGGCAAGGTGGTCAACATCCATGCTACCACCCAGCTGAAGGTCGTTCTGGTCAAGCCCGAGCACTTCGAGGACGCCAGCACCATTGCAGACCACCTGAACAACAAGCGCACCGTCGTGCTGAATCTGGAGTCCACCAACAAAGAGGTCTCCCGCCGTCTGGTGGACTTCCTCTCCGGTGTGGCCTACGCCAACAACGGCCAGATCAAGCGGGTGGCCAACAGCACCT
>PPYF01130141.1_pt1 | contig 27722 bp, 27 predicted proteins | sample 1559871 | NCBI WGS metagenome assembly PPYF01 (sample SAMN08240021, study PRJNA423297) | Human gut metagenome, whole genome shotgun sequencing project.
TCCACAGCACCCTATAATTATTGTAGCATCCCGCTGGAGAGCGGTCTATAAATACTACTCTTTTATAATACGAGGTGATAAAGGTGGACTGTACGCTGAAGAAATCTGCGGCAGGCAGATCGTAATAACTGCCCACGCCCAGTGCAAGGATATAGCCGGTCCGGATCTCCGGTGCCAGCTCCTTGACCTTGCAGAGGGTTTCATAACTCTGCGAGGTGATGGTGCAGTCCTGCGCAAAGCCTTTTTCGCGGATGATGCGGATGGTTTCCGCTTCCAGCTCCGGGGTGGCGGCATTGGGCTTGATCTCAATGTTCAGCTGGATCTTACCTTTGCACAGGTCCAGCACTTCTTCCAGTGTGGGAACTTTGGCACCAGTGTACTTCTGGCCGAACCAGCGCCCGGCATCCAGCTTGCGAACCTCGTTACAGGTCAGGTCGTAGATGTTCTCGTTGCGGCCGGTGCAGCGGCGCAGGCTGGTATCGTGGGTCACCATGACCACGCCGTCCCTGGTCATCTGCACATCCAGCTCGGCCCACTCGCAGCCCTGATCGATGGCCAGCTGGAAAGCGGGCAGGGTGTTTTCCGGTGCGGCAGCGGAGTAGCCGCGGTGCGCGGTGACTACCGGCGCAACGCCGCCCAGCATGGAGAGCAGCTCGTCGTCTCTGGGCAGGGCAAGGTAACAGAATGCCAGCGCAAAGGTGAGCAGAGTAGCACCCGCAACCGATGCACCCAAAAGCAGCCTGCCGGTGGAACGGTGATGCTTTCCGCTCTGGACCGGCTCCGGCTCAGAGGGGAGAGACTCCCGCAGGCGGCAGTGCAGCATGGCGAGGATCGTGCACTGCGCCATGGTGATGGCGCAGTCGATCAGGAACTGGAAGAAAGGCATCTCAATGGCCAGCGCCGCGCGGGACAGTGCAAACATGGCCTGTGTGCTCTGCAGCCCGACCGCAATGATGATGCCGTACAGCGGCACGGCAACCGCTGCCGTCAGCAGCAGGGAACGCAGGACGACCGAGAGGTTCCAGCGCAGCAGCAAAAGAAAAGCACGGAAGACGCGCCTGCGGATGCAGCAAAAGCTTTCCTTTACCGACTGCCACAGGCTTTTGCGCTCCAGCACGAACAGCGGCAGCACCAGCACCCAGCTGACACAGAGGAACAGCAGGGCAGCACCGGCAGCCAGATAGAGCAGGTAATACCGGCTGTTTGCCCGGATGACACCCATGATGTATTCCGGCACGGCAAGCTGCGTGATATAGTTATAGGCGAGGAAGAAGTTTGTGAACGGGATCAGCACGGCACTGTAGACCAGAACGAGCCAGTTCTGCGGCAGGAATGCGTGGCGGATATCTGCAAGAGAGGTGCGCAGCAGGGCAGGCAGGCGGATCGTTTCGCCCTTGCGGGCAAGATCCAGCCCATGCAGCAGGACGGAAAACTCATACAGCGCCCAGAATGCGGTCAGGATGGCAATGAGCGTGATGCACAGGATGATCGCGGGGGAGGAAAAGATATCGGAAGCATTGTTGTTGCTCAGGTAGTGCATGGGTGCGAACCGCAGCGTGAGCGACCAGAGCTGCTGCATCAGGGGGACGAACAGCAGGTTCGTTGCAGCCTTATACAGGACGATGACCGCGAGCAGGGGGATCTCGGCGCGGCGGATGATAGCCCGGGCGGAGTGCTTCATGGAGTTGTAGGTTTCGTTGGAGGCGCGGAGTGAAGTGAACAGATCTTTCAATTTGACATGGCCTTCCTTTTATATTCTGCAAAATGACCCGCCCCGAAGCTTCCCGGCGGGCTGTTCTGCGAAAAAAATTTACATATTAAATATAGTGTAACATAACTTCTTATAAAATAAAATGCAGCAGGGGCAGACAGAATCCACAAAATTAAAAGAGATTTTTTGGCAGCTGAGTGTGCGGTGAAAAATGCCCGCAAAAAGGCGAGAAAGCGGAGAAACGATGAATCGTTAAAAAATTGTAGAACTTTGCGCGACAGATGTTGATTCGCATGGACTTTTATAGAATCTCTTGCATTTTTATGGAAAATTCAGTATAATAAAACTAATTTTGAAAGCTCACACAGACAACCAGGAGGTCTTACCATGGCTTCAAAGATCAATAAGGGAGAAATCCTCGCCAAGTTTTTTGATGACGGGGAATACACTGCACTGTTTGCTGACGGTGCAGTGAGCGCTGCCTGCGGCTATGCGGCAGGTCAGCAGGCTTACGCTGTTTACCAGAACGGCGAAGCTGTTACCGTAAAGGATGTTGAAAAGAACATCAAGGTTCTGGAGATGGCAGCACAGACTGGCTGCCCGGTCGTCACCTTCTATAACTCCGTTGGCGCAAAGCTGGCTGAGGGTCTGGACGTACTGACCGCCAGCGCAAAGCTGAATGCGCAGATCGCAAAGGTTTCCGGCGTGATCCCGCAGGTGGCTGTTGTTCTGGGTGTCTGCGGCGGCACCAGCGCACTGAGCGCTGCCAATGCAGATGTCTGCATCATGGCTGAGGGCGCAGAGTTGTTCTTCACCGCTCCGTTCACCTCTGCTGCCAAGGGCGACAAGGTGGCCGATGCCGGCACCGCAGCCGCCGCTGCAAAGGCTGGCGTGGCCGCCATTGTGGCACCCACTGCTGAGGAAGCTGCCGAGAAGGCTGCTCACATCGTGGGCCTGCTGCCGGCCAACAACCTGACCGGCCCTGCGATCTTTGAGTTCGAGCAGCCCACTGCTGCTCTGGCTGCCGGTGCAGAGCCTGCAAAGGCTGCTGCTGCCGTGGTCGATAAGGACAGCGCTGTGGAGCTGTATGCAGGCTTTGGCAAGTCTGTTTACACCGCATTTGCCACCGTGGGCGGCAACGCCGTGGGCGTTGTGGCCACCGGCAAGACCCTGTGCCACAACTGCGTGGCCAAGGCTTCCCGCTTTGTGCGCCTGTGCGATGCCTTCAGCGTGCCGGTGATCACCATTGTGGATACCGAAGGCTTTGTGCCCAGCGCGACCGACGACATTGCAGGCGGCATCCGTGAGGCTGCCCGTCTGGCTGCTACCTATGCCGACGCTACCACCGCAAAGGTGGCTGTGCTGGCTGGCAAGGCCGTCGGCCCTGTTTACACCGCTCTGGCTGCTGCCGATCTGCGCATTGCCGTGGCTGGCTGCACCGTCAGCGCACTGGAACCCAGCGCAGCGGTCAGCGTCCTGTACAAGGAAGAGATCGATGCTTCCGACAACATCATTGCAGCCACCAACGCAAAGGCTGCTGCTTACACCGCCGAGGTGTGCAGCGCAGCAAATGCAGTTGCCTGCGGCGCTGCTGACCTGACCTGCGATGCAGCCAATGTGCGTGCAAGCGTTGTTGCCGCACTGGAACTGCTGAGCACCAAGCGTGCTGCCCGCCTGCCCAAGAAGCACGGCAACATGGCTCTGTAATCGTCTGTATAAATCTTTTTGATACGATTTTGATTTGGAGGATCCTTCCATGAAGTACTACAATATTACCGTCAATGGCGTTGCTTACAGCGTCTCCGTGGAGGAGACTGCCGCTGGTGCTGCTCCGGTTGCTGCTGCAGCTCCTGCCGCACCCGCTGCTCCTAAGGCTGCTCCGGCTCCCGCTGCTGCTCCCAAGGCTGCTGCAGGCGCTGCTGGTGCCGTTGCCGTCAAGGCTCCCATGCCCGGCAACATTCTGGATGTCAAGGTCAAGGCCGGTGCATCCGTGAAGGCTGGCGACGTGCTGGTGATCCTGGAGGCCATGAAGATGGAGAACGAGATCGTTGCTCCGCAGGATGGCACTGTGGCTTCCATCAACGTCAACAAGGGCGACACCGTCAACTCCGGTGACGTTCTGGTTTCCATGAACTAAGGGAGAGGTGACAATCATGGCCAAAAAGCCGATCAAGGTTACTGAGGTCGTCCTGCGCGATGCCCACCAGTCTCTGCTGGCCACCCGCATGACCATGGATGAGATGCGTCCCATCCTGCCGGAAATGGATAAGATCAACTACTTCTCCGTGGAGTGCTGGGGCGGCGCTACGTTCGACAGCTGCATCCGCTTTCTGGACGAAGACCCGTGGGAGCGCCTGCGCATCCTGCGCAAGGAGCTGCCCCACCAGAAGCTGCAGATGCTGTTCCGCGGCCAGAACATGCTGGGCTACCGCCGCAGCCAACAAGGAAGGCGCTCATGTGCAGGGCTGCATCAGCTACACCCTCAGCCCCGTGCACAACAACGAGTACTTTGCAGCCTACGCCAAGACCCTGGAGGAGATGGGCGCAAACTCCATCTGCATCAAGGATATGGCCGGTCTGCTGACCCCCTATACCTGCTACGATCTGGTGAAGAAGCTGAAGGAGACCGTCAGCATCCCTGTTGACATCCACAGCCACTACACCGCAGGTCTGGCTTCCATGTCCATCCTGAAGGGCATCGAGGCAGGTGCCGACATCATCGATACCGCCATGAGCCCCCTGAGCCTGGGCACCAGCCACATGCCCACCGAGAGTCTGGTCGCTGCCCTGCAGGGCACCGATTACGACACCGGTCTGGATCTGAAGCAGCTGAACGTTGTGCGCGCATACTTTGCAAAGCTGCGCGAGAAGTACATTGCCAACGGCCAGATCAGCCCGAAGAGCCTCGGCGTGGACGCAAACACCCTGCTGTATCAGGTGCCGGGCGGCATGTTCTCCAACATGCTCAAACAGCTGAAGGATGCCGGCAAGGAAGATAAGCTGGACGAAGTGCTGGCAGAGATCCCCCGCGTCCGCGAGGATGCAGGCTATCCGCCGCTGGTCACCCCCACCAGCCAGATCGTTGGTACGCAGGCTGTGTTCAACGTGATCCTGGGCGAGCGCTACAAGATGGTCACCAAGGAGTTCAAGGGTCTGGTCCACGGTGATTACGGCAAGACTCCCGCTCCCATCAAGCCCGAGTTCACCAAGAAGATCCTGGGCGACGAGCAGCCCATTACCTGCCGCTTTGCTGATACTCTGGCTCCTGAGATGGACAAGCTGAAGGCAGAAGCTGCCAAGTGGGCAACGCAGGAAGAGGATGTGCTGACCTACGCAATGTTCCCGCAGGTGGCACCCAAGTTCTTTGAAAAGCGCAATGCCAAGAAGCAGGGCGTGGACGGCGACCATGTGGACTACACCAATCAGTCTCATCCCGTCTGATCTTTCATAACGGATTCAGGAGCTTCTCGCTTTTGCGGCGGGAGGCTCCTTTTTGTGTTTTGCACCGGATCTGGCCCCCAAAATGGGCGGCGGCTCATTGACATGAAAATCCATCCATTTTATAATGAATCAAAATGGATGCAGCCGACACCCGGGCATCCCCGGAAAAAGAAGAGGTGATCTGCATGAGAAGCATCACGGCACAGCGCCTTGCGGAATTTACAGAGCAGGATTATGAATTTACCTTCGGCATCACCCGGAAGGAATTTGCCCAGATGCTGGAAGCACTGAATGCGGCTTATTGCAAGGAGCACCGGCGCAGGCCGCATTTTACCAAGATCACAATGCAGGATAAGCTGGTGCTGACTTTGCTCTACCGCCGCGAGTACCGCAGCATGGAGAACATTGCAGCAGAATACGGTGTCTCCCGCGATACCATTGCGGACAATATCCACTGGGTGGAGCGCGCACTGCTGAACGCAAATCTGCTGCAGAACAGCGTGACCTGCGTATATAAAACCAACTGAAACAGGCTCTGATACAGGATCGGAAGATTTTGTATCAGAGCTTTTTTGCTTTGCACCGTGTATTGCGGCCGGTTTTGGCGGCGGCACGCAACAGTGCACCTTGAATTTTGGGCCGAAGAATAGTAAAATGAAACTATATGTATCGTAACATGGGTTTGTGTACCCAAAGGCGGATACGTATACCGAAACTTGTAAGCTGAAACACTGAAAATGTAAGAACAGGAGAGCGTTATGATCTTAAGCATGACCGGCTTTGGCCGGGGGACTGCTGTGCGCAATGGCCGTGAGATCACGGTGGAGCTGCGCAGCGTGAATTCCCGCTACTTTGAGTATTCTTCGCGCATCCCGCGCACCTGCAGCTATCTGGACAGCCGCTTGAAAAAGCAGCTCAACGAGCGCATTTCCCGCGGCAAGGTGGAGCTGAGCATGACCGTGCAGAATGTGGACGCTGCCGATACGGTGGTGGCCGTCAACATGGAGCTGGCACGCAGCTACCAGCAGGCCATGCGGGATATTTCGGAACAGCTGGGTGTCAAGAACGATATCTCTGCGGGCGTGCTGACCCGCTTCCCGGATGTGCTCACCACCCGCCACGCGGATGTGGACGAGGAACAGCTGTGGGAAGATGTTTCTGCCGTTACCGCACAGGCGCTGGACCGCTTTGTGGAGATGCGCGCCGCCGAGGGTGCCAAGATGAAGGCAGACGTGGAAAACCGTCTGAACTTCCTCGAGGAGTGCGTGGGCAGGGTGGAGACTTTGAGCGCAGGCCGCGTGGAAGCCTACACCAACCGCCTGTACGAGAAGCTCAAGGTCATTCTGGAGGACCGCGATATCGACGATGCCCGCGTGCTGACCGAGGCCGCTATTTTTGGCGATAAGACCGCTGTGGATGAAGAGACGGTGCGCCTGCGCAGCCACATTGCGCAGTACCGCGATATCCTCAAGCTGGACGAGCCGGTGGGCCGCAAGTTGGACTTTTTGACGCAGGAGCTGAACCGCGAGACCAATACCATCGGCTCCAAGTGTCAGGATCTGGATATCACCCGCATCGTGGTGGATATGAAGGCGGAGATCGAAAAGATCCGCGAACAGATCCAGAATCTGGAGTGATACAGAAAATTCGGAGGGGTTTATGAAGCTCATCAACATCGGGTTTGGCAATATGGTCAGTGCAGGCCGTGTGGTGGCAGTGGTCAGCCCGGACTCCGCCCCGGTCAAGCGCCTTGTAAAGGAAGCGCGGGAGCGCGGAATGCTGATCGATGCATCCTATGGCCGCAGCACCCGTGCAGTGCTTATCATGGACTCCGATCATGTGGTGCTCTCGGCGCTTCAGCCGGAAACGGTGGCCAACCGTGCGGCAGGGCAGGAGGGCAAAACACCAGCAGAGGAGGAACAGACCCATGGCGAACGATAAATATTTGTTTGTGGTCTCCGGCGCGGCCGGTACCGGCAAGGACAGCGTGGTGAAGGCACTGCGCGAAGCACACCCGGAGATCGAAAAGACTGTTTCCGCCACCACCCGCGCACCGCGTCCCGGTGAGCAGGAGGGCGTGGATTATTATTACCGCACCCGGGAGCAGTTCCAGCAGCTGATCGAGAACGATCAGGTGGTGGAGCACAACTTCTACAACGGCAACTACTACGGTACCCTGCGCGAAGAGGTGGACAAGCGCCTTGCAGCCCGGAAGGTGGTCGTTCTGGTCATCGATGTGCACGGCGCAGCGAACATCCGCCGCATGTTCCCGGGCGCGACCACCGTGTTCCTGCTGCCGCCGTCGGTGGAGGAGCTGGAGCGCCGTCTGCGGGGCCGCGGCACCGAGACCGAGGACAGCATTCAGGAGCGTCTTGCCACCGCCCGGCAGGAGCTGGCCCAGCAGGATAAATTCACCCTGAAGCTGGTTAACGACCAGGTCGATACCTGCGCCGATGCACTGTATCAGGCCATCTGCCAGCGCATTGGTGCCGCAGAATAACATTTTGAAGGAGCTGGACGAATGCCCAAAACGGTAGGCGTTGCCGTCAGCAATGCGACCTTCCACTTTGATAAGCTTTATACCTATGCCGTCATGCCGGACCAGCAGAATGCGGTAAAACTTGGCAGCATGGTGCTGGTGCCCTTTGGCCGCGGCAGCCGCGCCCGCATGGGCGTGGTGCTGGCCTGCGATGCCGAACCGGAAAATGCAAAGCTGAAATATCTTTTCGACGTGGCCCCGGCATCCGCCTGCCTGACCCCGGAACTGCTGCGGCTGGTGCACTTTTTGAAGGAGCGCACCTTCTGCACCTATTATGAAGCGGTCAAGGCGGTCATTCCCTATGGTGCACAGTACAAGCCTGCCGTGGCGGCGGACGGTGTAACGCCGGTGCTGCAAAAGCAGCTCACCCGCCACACCGAGAACTCCTACCGCCTTGTGGGTGGGCTGCCGCCAAAGCCGAAGCCGACAGCCAAGCAATTGGCGGCAGTGGCGCTGCTGGGCGGTGGGCCGCGCACCCTGAACGAACTGGAAGACAAGGGCATCAGCCGTGCCGTGCTGGATAACCTGTGCGCCAAAGGCGTGCTGGAATGCAGCAAGGTGAATAAATCCATCGACCTGTATTCGTCCATTCCGCTGAAAAACGAGCCGATCACCCTCACGCAGGAGCAGCAGGCGGCTTACGATGCTCTGCTGCCAAAGCTGGAAGATGATGCACCCCACTCGGCGCTGCTCTACGGCGTGACCGGCAGCGGCAAGACGCTGGTGTTTTTAAAGCTCATTGCCCGCTGTCTGGAGCAGGGCAGGCGTGCGCTGGTGCTGGTGCCGGAGATCAGCCTGACCCCGCAGATGATCCTGCGGCTCAAGAGTCAGTTTGGCCGCCGGGTTGCGGTGCAGCACTCTGCCCTCAACCACACCGAACGCCTTTTGCAGTGGCAGATGATCCAGGACGGCGGCGCAGACATCGTGGTGGGCACCCGCAGCGCCATCTTTTCGCCGCTGGAAAACATCGGGCTCATCATCATCGATGAGGAGCAGGAGCACACCTACCGCTCGGAATCCGCGCCCCGCTATTCTGCCCACGAGGTGGCCCGGCAGCGCGCGGCGGAAAACGGTGCATTGCTTCTGCTGGCAAGCGCCACCCCCAGCACCGAGAGCTTTTACGCGGCCCAGCATGGCCGCACCCAGCTGGTGCGGCTTACCCAGCGCTACGGCGGCAACCCGCTGCCCACGGTGCAGATCGTGGATATGCGCGCAGAGCTGGCGGCAGGCAACCCGCGGGAGATCAGTCTGTCGCTGGAAGATGCCATCCGCCGCAATCTGGATGCAGGCAAGCAGACCATTTTGCTGCTGAACCGCCGGGGCTACCAGACCATGGCCCAGTGCGAGGACTGCCGCGAGGTGCTCAAGTGCACAAAGTGCAGCGTGCCGATGGTGTACCACAAAGCGGCGCACAAGGTATTGTGCCACTACTGCGGCAGCCAGATGGAACCGCCCACCGTCTGCCCCGCCTGCGGCGGCAAGCTGCAGTACCGGGGCTTTGGCACCCAGAAAGCCGAGGAAGAGCTGGCAAAGCTGTTCCCGGATGCGCGGGTGCTGCGCATGGATCAGGATTCCACTGCCGCAAAAGATGCCCACGAAAAGCTGCTGGCAAGGTTTGCGAACCACGAATATGACATCATGGTGGGTACCCAGATGGTGGCCAAGGGACTGGATTTTGAGGATGTGACCCTTGTGGGCGTGCTGGGCATCGACTCGCTGCTGTTTGCGCAGGGCTTCCGCGCGTATGAGAACGTGTTCAGCCTCATCACGCAGGTGGTGGGCCGCAGCGGCCGGGCCAAAGACCCGGGCTTTGCCATCATCCAGACCACCGACCCCGATAACCCGGTGCTGAACCTTGCCGCCGCGCAGGACTACGATGCCTTTTTTGAGCAGGAGATCGCCTACCGCAAGCTGGGCCTGTACCCGCCCTTCTGCGGGCTGTGCGTCATTGGCTTTGCAGGCGCAAAGGAGATCGAGGTGGCACGGGCGGCGGCGCGCTTTGCGTCCCTGCTGGGCCAGCAGGCGGCAAAACAGCCGGACCTGCCGCTGCGGGTGCTTGGCCCCACGCCCGGCAGCATTGAGAAGATCAACGACACCTACCGCTACAAACTTACCATCAAGTGCCGCAACGACCGCCGCTTCCGCGACCTCGTGCGCAGCACACTGGAAAGATACGAACAGGAAAAACTTCCGTCCAAGGCCACCGTTGCGGTGGACCTGCATTCGGACGGTGACATCTGATTTGGAGGTACCATAAATGGCTATCCGCAATATTGTAAAAGAGGGCGATCCCATCCTGAACAAGGTCTGCCGCCCCGTCACCACCTTTGATGACCGTCTGGCTACCCTGCTGGACGACATGCACGAGACCATGATCGCCGCCGACGGCGTGGGTCTGGCCGGCCCGCAGGTGGGCATGCTGCGCCGTCTGTTCGTGGTGTGGGACACCACCGACGCGCCCGAGGAGATCCCCGAAGATTACGAATATAAGTTCATCGACTTCGTCAACCCGGAAATTCTGGCTGTATCCGAGGAAGAGGAGACCGCCTACGAGGGCTGTCTGTCCTTCCCGGGCCACAACGGCGCTGTGACCCGCCCCGCCGCGGTCAAGGTGCGCGCACAGGACCGCCACGGTGAGTGGTTCGAGCTGGAAGCTGAGGATCTGCTGGGCCGCTGCATCCAGCACGAGAACGACCATCTGGACGGTATTACCATCATGCAGTCCAGCGAGTATTTCTATGAGGATACCGAAGAGGGCAAAAAAGCTGCCCGCGAAGCGAAAGGAAATAAGTAATGCGCATTTTGTTCATGGGCACGCCGGATATTGCCGCAGAGTGCCTCAAAGCCCTGTATGCCGCCGGGCATGACATCTGCGCGGTGTACACCCGGCGGGACAAGCCGGTTGGCCGCAAGCAGGTGCTTACCGCACCCCCGGTCAAGGAAGTGGCCCTTGCCCACGGCACGCCGGTGTTCCAGCCCCGCACCCTGCGGGACGGCAGCGAGGACGAGAACATCCGCGCACTGGCCCCGGAACTGATCGTGGTGGTGGCTTACGGCTGCATCCTGCCGAAGTCTGTGCTGGAAGCGCCGAAGTACGGCTGCATCAACCTGCATGTCTCCCTGCTGCCCAAGTACCGCGGCAGCGCCCCGGTGCAGTGGGCTGTGCTGAACGGCGATGCCGAGACCGGCGTTTCCATCATGCAGATGGACGAGGGCCTTGACACCGGCGATGTGCTCTGCTGCGAGAAGATCGCCATTGACCCGGAGGAGACCAGCGGCCAGCTGTTTGACCGCGTGACTGCCGTGGGTGCACGGGTGCTGTGCGAGGTGGTGCCCGCCATCGCCGCCGGAACGCTGAAGCCCCAGCCGCAGGATCATGAGAACGCCTGCCTTGCACCTATGCTGAACAAGGAGATGGCAGAGTTCCGCCTGACCGAATCGGCTGCCCACATCCACAACTGGGTGCGCGGCATGAACCCGTGGCCCGGTGCATGGTTCGTCACCTCCGGCGGCAAAAAGCTCAAGGTGATGGAGTGCCGTGCCGTGGAAGCTCACGGCGAAGCGCCCGGCACCGTGCTGGCCACAAAGCCGCTCACGGTGGCTTGTGGTGAGGGGGCCGTCCAGCTGCTGAATGTGGTGCCGGAAGGCAAAAAGCCCATGGACGGCACCGCCTTTGCGGCCGGTCAGCGCCTGAAAACGGGGGATATCCTCTGATGGCGGCGAATCCCCGCGCGGCGGCAGTGGCGGCGCTGGTGCGGCAGGAGCAGGATGGTTTTTCCAACCTTGTTCTGGATGCCGAACTCAAGCGCCAGCAGCTGGAAGGCCGCGATAAAGCTTTTGCCAGCGCCATCTTTTACACGGTGCTGGAACACCGGGGCACGCTGGACTACATCCTGTGCCAGTTCCTGCCCAAGGGCCTTGCCAAGCTGGATGCACCGGTGCGCGAAATATTGCGCGCGGCGCTGGCGCAGGCCCGCTATATGCAGGTGCCGGTGTCCGCTGCGGTGAACGAAGCCGTCAAGCTGACCCGTGCCTTCAAAAAATCCAGCGCATCCGGTCTGGTCAACGCCGTGCTGCGCAAGGCGTGCAGCTACGACCTGAGCACCGCAAGCTTCAAAAACGAAGTGGAGCGGCTCATGGTGCTTGGCTCTGCCGGGCGGGATGTGGCGGAATTTCTGCACAAAAACTACCCGGACGAAGCACTGGATATCCTTACCTACAAGGCCGACGGCGGCATGACCAGCCTGCGGGCGAACCCGCTGAAAGGCAGTGCCGATGAGCTTTGTGCAAAGCTGCTGGCTTCCGGCGCAAAGGAAGCAAAGCGGGGCATTGTGCCCGGCAGTGTGCTGGCCCGGTTCGAGGGCAGCCCGGCGGAAAATGAGCTGTTCCGGCAGGGGTACTTCCATGTGGAAGGGCAGGCCAGCCAGCTGGCGGCGCTCTGCGTGGACGCACAGCCCGGAGAAACAGTCATCGACCTGTGCGCCGCGCCCGGCGGCAAGACCATTCTGCTGGCCGAGCAGATGCACAGCACCGGCAGGCTTTACAGCTGCGATGCCGCCGAGAACCGCGTGGGCCTGATCCGCACGGCAGTGCAGCGCATGGGCCTTGCCAATGTGGAAGCCCTGTGCAACGATGCCACAAAGGTGAACCCGGCCCTGCCGCAGGCCGACCGCATTTTAGCGGATGTGCCCTGCAGCGGCCTTGGCATTCTGGCAAAAAAGCCGGATCTGCGCTACAAAAAGCTGGAACCGGCCCGCGAAGCTGAATTATTGGCCACGCAGTCGGCCATCCTCGATACGGCGGCACAGCTGCTGAAAGCGGGCGGCAGGCTGGTGTACTCCACCTGCACCATCGACCCGGCAGAAAACCAGCAGCAGATCGCGTCATTTCTGGCCCGCCACCCGGAGTTTACGGTGGTGGAGCCTGCCGCAGCGCTGCCCGCCGGGATGACGGCAGGGGAGCACGGCGCGCTTTCGGTGCCCACCCGTACCGGCATGGACGGTTTTTTCCTGTGTGCCATGCAGAAAAACGGGGAAAAGCTGCAATGAAACAGGTGGCTTGTTCGTAAAAAACAATAGGAGAACACAATGGAACAAAAACGCTGTATCTCTTCCTTTACGCTGGCAGAGCTGACCGCTGAACTGAAAGCGATGGGTCAGCCGGGCTTCCGGGCAAAGCAGATCTTCCACTGGGTGCACCAGAAGCTGGTCACCGAGTTTTCTGCCATGATCCACGCAGGTGGGCTGCCGCATGGGCTGCCGCTTCTGCGCGTCCACCCAGGCGGGCCGCGTGCGCGATCTGGAAGCAGGCGAGATCTGCTCTGAGATTTACACCGCCCAGAAGGATATCGGGGAGCGCATTTCCCACATCGTGCTCATGGGCATTGGCGAACCGCTGGATAACTTTGACGAAGTGATGAAGTTTCTGGAGAACATCACCTCGCCCGAGGGCGTGAACATCGGGATGCGCAACATCAGCCTTTCTACCTGCGGTCTGGTGCCCAAGATCGACCAGCTGGCCGAGAAAAAGCTGCAGCTGACCCTCTCGGTGTCGCTGCACGCACCCAACAATGAAATTCGTAGCGGCATGATGCCGGTGAACGATGCCTATCCCGTGGAAGTGCTGATGCAGGCCGTGCGCCGCTATCAGGATACCACCGGCCGCCGCGTGAGCTTTGAATATTCCATGGTGCGCGGTGTCAATGATTCCGATGCCTGCGCCAGACAGCTGGCAAACCTGATCCGGGGCATGGGTGCCCATGTGAACCTGATCCCCATCAACCCGGTGGACGGCAGCCCGTACTCGGCCACCGATGCAGCCAACGTGCACCGCTTCCAGCAGAAGCTGGAGAGCCTTGGCGTGAACGCTACGGTGCGCCGCCGCCTTGGCAGCGAGATCAGCGCCGCATGCGGCCAGCTGCGCCGTGACGAAATGAACGGGAAAGCGTAAAGATTAAAGGGAGAAGCCTATGAAACTTGCAGGAAAAACGGATGTCGGCAGGGTCCGGCAGGATAATCAGGACGATTATCGCGCAGGAGAACTGCCCGGCGATGCCGCATGGCTGCTGGTATGCGACGGCATGGGCGGTGCACGCGGCGGCAGGGAAGCCAGCCAGAGCGCGTGCGATGTGATCGAGCGCTGCTTTCAGGAGCAGTATGCTTCCAAGTGCCTGCCCGGCGAAGAGGAGACTTTTTTGAAAAAGAGCCTGCTCAGCGCCAACCGCTTTGTGTTCCAAAAGGCCCTGCGTGAGGAATCGCTGGCGGGCATGGGCACCACGGCTGTGTGCGCACTGGTGCGCGGCGGCAAGGTGTTCCTGTGTCATGCAGGCGACTCGCGGGCGTACCTGTACCGGGACGGCAGGCTTGCCCAGCTCACCCACGATCACTCCTATGTGCAGGAGCTGGTGGACTGCGGCACCATTACCGTGGAGGAAGCCGAGCACCACCCCCAGAAGAACATCATCACCAAGGCGCTGGGCGTGGACTACCGGCTGGACTCGGAGTTCACTACCGCACCGCTGCAGAAAGGGGATATCCTGCTGCTGTGCTCGGACGGCCTGACCAATGCCGTGCCCAGAGAACAGCTGGAACAGCTGCTGCGCACCGGCAGGTTCTACGACCTGCCGGACCTTCTGATCCGCACGGCCAACGAGAACGGCGGCCCGGATAACATCACCGCGCTGCTGCTGTGTGTGGAGGAGGTGCGCTGATGGATAACCTGATCGGCAAAAAGCTGGACGGCCTGTATGAGGTGCGGGAGCTGATCGGTTCCGGCGGCATGGCAAACGTCTACAAGGCGGTCATGCTGGGGCACAACGGCCCGGTGCCTGCCGGTACCGTGGTGGCGGTAAAGGTGCTGCGGCAGGAGTATATGCACGACCCGGACCTTGTGCGCCGCTTTAAAAATGAATCCAAGGCCATCTCGCTGCTGAACCACCCCAACATCGTAAAAGTGTACGATGTATCGGTGAATGATGATCTGCAGTATATCGTGATGGAATATGTGGACGGCATGACATTGCGCGAGTACCTTAACCAGCGCGGCGGCAGGCTGACCAACCGGGAGACCGTGCACTTCATCTCCCAGATCTTAAAGGCGCTGGAACATGCCCACGCCAACGGTGTGGTGCACCGGGACATCAAGCCCCAGAACATCATGCTTTTGGACAACGGCCAGCTGCGCATGATGGATTTTGGCATTGCGCGCATCTCCCGTGCCGAGAACCAGCTGCTGAGCGGCAAGGCCATGGGCAGCGTGCACTATATCAGCCCGGAGCAGGCCAAGGGCGATGAGACCGACTGCACCAGCGATATCTACTCGGTGGGCGTGATGATGTACGAGATGCTCAGCGGTCATCTGCCCTTTGATGCAGACGACATGGTGGAAGTTGCCATCAAGCAGATCTCCGATCAGCCGAAGTCTTTGCACGAGATCGCGCCGGAGGTGCCGAATGCACTGGTGGAGATCACCGAAAAGGCCATGGCAAAGCTGCCGCAGAACCGCTACGCATCCGCCCGCGAAATGCTGGATGCGCTGGACACCTACGTGCACAACCCCTCCGTGATGTTCGAGTACAAGTATATTACAGAAGATGCTCCCGAAAAGGTGGTGAAACGTACCATGAACCAGAACCGTGCAAACCGTCAGGCCGAAAAGCCTGCGCCCCGCGGCAAAAAGGCCGCACCGCGCAAGAAAAAGCGCACCATCTTCCTGCCGGCACTGTTCGGCATTACCATTGCATTTGCACTGGCGTGCCTTGCGCTGTGCTGGATGATCCTGAACGATTCCTCCAACCTGATGAACAACAAGGCCGATATCACGCTGGGCGATTATATCGGCATGACGCAGGACGAGGCTGCTGCCACCGAGCAGGTGGTCTCCGGCCAGATCAGCGTTACCTGGGAGCAGGAGTACAACAGTGACTATGCGGCGGGCTATATCTATAAGCAGTCGCCGGTGTCCGGCCGCACGGTGCGCGAGGGCCAGAATGTGACCCTGACTGTGAGCCTTGGCACCCAGTACGTTACCGTGCCGGACCTGACCAACTATGTGCAGGCCGATGCAGAGCAGCAGCTCAAGGAGCTGGGTGTCTCGGTGCTGGTAACGCAGGCTGTGGATCCCTCTGTGGCATCCGGCGCGGTGATCCGCACCGACCCGGCGGCGGGCAGTCAGGTGGCTGCAGGCAGCACTGTGGTGATGTATATCAGCCGCCCGCAGGTGGCAACCACCACCAAGGTGCCCTCGCTGACCGGCATGAGCACCGCTGATGCCCGCACCCTGCTGGTGCAGAACCATCTGGGCCTTGGCAGCCAGACCGAGCAGTACAGCGACCAGCCGGTGGGCACTGTCATCAGTCAGAACCCGGCGGCAGGCTCTACCACAAAGCTGAACGGCCGCGTGAACATTGTGGTAAGCGCAGGGCCGGAGCCTGCACCGGAACCGGAAGCACCCAGCGACAGCACCACCGGCGGCGACTGGTGGAGCGGCCTGTTTGGCAGCAGCTCCTCTTCTTCCAGCACCGAGACCGGCACCGAACAGGGCACAGCGGGCAGCGGCGACCCTTCGCAGAAACCGCTGACCGACTGGTGGTCCTCGCTGCTGAGCTGACGGAGGCGTGCATGAAGGGATATATCACAAAGGGCATCGGCGGCTTTTACTATGTGAAAACGCCGGAGGGCATTGTGGAATGCAAGCCCCGCGGCATTTTCCGCAAACAGAAGATCACGCCGGTGGCGGGCGATGAGGTGACGCTGGAGACCGAGAACGGTGCAGCCGTCATTGCCGAGATCGCACCGCGCAAAAATGTGTTCGTGCGGCCTCCGGTGGCAAATCTGGATGTGCTGTTCCTTGTGGCCAGCACCACCCAGCCCACGCCCAGCACGCTGGTGCTGGATAAGCTTGCCGCCATTGCGGTGGACAAGGGCGTGCAGCCGGTGATCGTGTGCACCAAGGGCGACTTGGCCGAGGCGGAATTCCTGCGTAAGGCCTACGAAAAATCGACCCTGCCGTTCATCCGCATCGATTACAAGACCGGCGGCGGGCTGGACGAGATGAAGCAGTGGATCAGCGGCAGGCTGTGTGCGTTCTGCGGCAACTCCGGCGTGGGAAAATCCACCCTTTTGAACCATCTGCTGCCGGAAGCAGAGCGCGAGACCAGTGCCATCAGCCAGAAGCTGGGCCGCGGCCGCCACACCACCCGTGAGGTGACGATCTTTGAAGCCTTTGGCGGGCGCATTGCGGATACGCCGGGCTTTGCCAGTCTGGAAGCAAACCGCGCCGGGTTCATCCCCAAGGAAAATCTGGAGCATGCGTTCCCGGAGTTCGGGCCTTATCTGGGCCAGTGCCAGTTCACCGGCTGCTCCCACCGCAGCGAAAAAGGCTGTGCCGTGCGCGCCGCACTGGCCGAGGGCAGGCTCTCCCAGACCCGGTACGACAGCTACTGCGCCATGTACGAGGAAGTCAAGGACGTGAAGGATTGGCAGCGCCCGAAAGTATAAAGGATAAGGAAGAGATTCATGTCACGCTGTGTGATCATTTCGGCCTGCCCGGTTTCTCCGGAGCTGGCAGAGGCCCTGCGGCCGGACGACTTTATCATTGCCTGTGATGCAGGCTACCGCAACTGCGCACCTCTGGGGCGTAGACCCAACATCATCGTGGGTGACTTTGACACCGCCCCCTGCCCGGAACAGCAGGACGACGATATCATCGTGCTGCCCCATGTGAAGGACGATACCGACACCGAGTATGCCGCAAAGCTGGTCTCGGAAAAGGGTTTTGACGAGGCGCTGCTGCTGGGCGGCCTTGGCGGCAGACGGGTGGAGCACACCCTTGCAAACCTGTGCACCGGCCTTGGGCTGGAACAGCGCGGTGTGCGCACCACTCTGCTGGATGAGCGCAGCCGCATCACCTACGTGATGCCCGGCGAGACCCGCCGCTACCCGAAGGAAAAGTACTTCTTCTTCTCGGCCTTCCCGATGGAGGGCAGGGCGCAGGGCGTGTGCGAGCGCGGCTCCTACTATGAGCTGACCGATGCGGAGCTGACCGCCAGCTACCCGCTGGGCGTCAGCAACGAGTACGCTGCCGGGTCGGACTGCATCACCATCTCCACCCGCAGCGGTGCGCTGGTGGTGGTGGAGACCATCGCAGACTGAGCGCTGCTGCCCTTGCCGGAACGTTCCGGCCCCTGCCTGCATAGGATGGGCCAGAAAACGGAAAGGCGGGGAGCATATGCAGGTAGTTGTGATCCGAAGCCCCAAGGCGCTGCGCGGCATTCTGCGCAGACTGTTCGGCATTCAAAAACAGTAAAAAAGATCCCCTCGCTGCTGGTCGGCGGGGGGATCTTGCTTCATAATACTCCTTTTTATTGCGTCAGGGCGTTGTAACAGGCATCGAACGCCTGCATAAAATCAGTGATCTCCTGTTCCGTGGTCAGGTGGCTCAGGCTGATGCGCCACGAGGACAGCGCGTTGCGCCGGTCATGGCTCACGGCAAACACGGCGCGGGAGGGCAGGCCGTCCGAAGAGCAGGCCGATTTGACCGAGACGCATACGCCCTGGGCATCCAGCTCCCGCTGGAACACGGTGCCCTTCACGTTCTGTACGCTCAGGTTTAAAATCTGCGGCACGGCGGTGTCCGGGCTGTTGATGCGCACCTTGGGGTATTGGGCAAGCCCGGTGCGCAGGCGGGCGTTCAGGGCGCGGATGTGCTCCACCCGGGCGGGCAGCTCGCTCACTGCCTTTTCCAGTGCCAGCGCCAGCGAACAGGCCAGCGCCACGGTGGGGGTGCCGCTGCGGTAGAGGGTGGTGCTCTCGCCGCCATGGATGAGCGGCTCCAGCGCAAGGCCGCGCCGCTTGACCAGCACACCGATGCCGTTCAGCCCGTAGAACTTGTGGGCGGTCAGGCTCATGGTGTCGATGCCCGCAAAGCTGACCGGCAGCTTGCCCACGGCCTGTGTGGCATCCACATGGAAGTGGCAGTGGGGGCAGGCCTTCAACATTTCCGCGATCTCGGCCACCGGCTGCACCACGCCCAGCTCACTGTCCACGGCAGTGACGGCCACCAGAATGGTGTCCGGGCGCAGCAGTTCTTTCAGGTGGGCAAGGTCCACCGTGCCGTCCTGCCGGATGTCCACAAGGTCGATCTCGTATCCCTGCTCCTGCAGGGCGGTCAGGCTGCCGCTCACCGAGGAGTGCTCCAGCGGGGTGGAAATGATGTGTCTGCCATGGTGGCGCTCCAGCCGGGCGATGCTCTTGATGGCAAAGTTGTTGGCCTCGCTGGCACCGGATGTATAGATGATCTCGGCGGGCTGCACATTCAGACTGCGGGCAATGCTCTGGGTGGCGGCATCGATGGCAGCCTTTGCGACAGTGCCTGCTGCGTGGCGGGAATTGGCATTGCCCGGGCAATTGCGCTCCACCTCGCAAAAGCGCTGTAAAACCGCTTCGTCTACCGGGGTATTGGCGGAATAATCCAGATAGATCATAAACTCTCCTGATAATTCTCTTATAATACAGATTACAATGGTAGGTTATATTATAGTGCGCTTTGGGCCGGATTGCAAGAGAAGCGGCGCAAACTTCCGGGCTGGAAATACAGGAGAATTAAGCAAAATAGTTGCACGGTGGCAAAAAGTCTGCTATAATCTCTTGAAGGACTGCTCGCTGCGGCCTTTTGCGGGGCTTTTGGCGGCGGTTTGGAAAGAGCCTGAATGAAAGGGGGAGCGCACCATGCTGCACAAGAATCATCGACTGCGCTGTATTGCACTTCTCATTTCCGGGCGGGATCATTGTTCCCAAATTTCAGGGGCATTGCCGTTTTGCTGACGGCGGTGCCTCTTTTTTTGGGGCTGCGAGTTCTGTAGGAGGCAGAAAAACTTCATGAGCGAAAAGATCGATTACTCCAAAGGCATTTACGACGCGCGCCAGCTGGGCGCAGGCCGCATGTTCATTCTGGGCGTGCAGCACATGTTTGCCATGTTCGGCGCAACGGTGCTGGTGCCGCTGCTCACCGGCCTGAGCGTTTCCACCACCCTGCTGTGCGCAGGTCTGGGCACCCTGCTGTTCCACCTCATTACCAAAAAGAAGGTGCCTGCATTCCTCGGCTCCTCCTTTGCGTATCTGGGCGGCTTCTCCATCGTGGCCCCCATGCTGGCAGATGCAGACGGCAACCTGACCGTTGCCAACACCAAGATGCTGCCCTACGCCTGCGCCGCCGTCGCATTTTCCGGTCTGGTGTATCTGGTGGCCAGCCTGCTGATCTCCACCTTCGGCATCCGCCGCATCATGAAATTCTTCCCGCCGGTGGTCACTGGCCCCATTATCATTTCCATCGGCCTGATCCTGGCCCCCTCTGCTATCAAAAACTGCCAGTCCAACTGGATTCTGGCCTTTGTGGCACTGGGTGTCGTGATCGTGTGCAACATCTGGGGCAAGGGCATGGTCAAGATCCTGCCCATCCTCATCGGCGTGCTGGTGTCCTATGCAGTGGCACTGGTGACCGGTGCAGTGGACTTCCAGCGCATTTCTGAGGCTGCATGGGTGGGCATCCCTCTGCACAAGGAGGCCATGGGCCTGTTTGCCATCGACGGCAGCCCGGAGTTCATCAGCGCACTGTTCACCATCATCCCCATTGCACTGGCAACCATGATGGAGCATGTGGGCGATATCGCCGCCATCAGCGCAACCGTGGGCCACAACTATATCAACGACCCCGGCCTGAATCGCACCCTGCTGGGTGATGGCCTTGCTACCACCATGGCCGGCCTGCTGGGCGGCCCGGCCAATACCACCTACGGCGAGAACACCGGCGTGCTGGCTCTGAGCAAGATCTACGATCCGCTGGTCATCCGCATTGCGGCTGTCCTGGCCATCATCCTGAGCTTCAGCCCCAAGTTTGAGGCTGTCATCAACACTATCCCCACCGGCATCATCGGCGGCATCAGCTTTGTGCTGTATGGCATGATCTCCGCCATCGGTGTGCGCAATGTGGTGGAGAACCGCGTGGACTTTACCAACAGCCGCAACCTGATCGTGGCCGCTGTCATTCTGGTGTGCGCTCTGGGCTTCAACTCTGTGGGCGGTGTCAGCTTTGCCGTTGCAGGTGTCACCATCAACCTGTCCGGTCTGGCTGTGGCCGCGATCGCAGGCATCCTGCTGAACGCTATCCTGCCCGGCAACGACTACGAGTTTGATGCTGCCGACGGCTCCGAAGCCGCTACCAGCAGCAACCTGCAGGTCTGATCTCCCATAGAAGAAGGAAGAACAAGGCAGAAGCCGTCCTGTGTGTGCAGGGCGGCTTTGCTGTTTTTAAGGTGCACAGGGCAAAGCACACAGTTTTTGAGGATGGTTTTTAGTGACCCTGCCGGAATTTATCTGTAAGGCAAAATAAATAGGAATTATTCTTAAAATTATCCTTGACTAACTAGGAATAATTCGCTATAATAGAGCCATGACAAGGGCCGGTGAGTACCAACACCGCCCAGCCTGTTTTCTAACTGATATAAAAAGAATGATGGAGGTCTATTCTTATGAAAAAGTACGTTTGCACCGTTTGTGGTTATATTGCTGAAGGCGAGATCCCGGCACAGTGCCCCGTCTGCAAGGCTCCTGCTTCCGCTTTTGTGGAGAAGACCGGCAACACCTACGTCACCGAGCATGTTGTGGGCATCGGCAAGGCCGAGGGCGTGCCGCAGGAGATCGTGGACGGCCTGCGCGCAAACTTTGAGGGTGAGTGCAGCGAGGTCGGCATGTATCTGGCAATGGCTCGTGTGGCTGAGCGCGAGGGCTACCCCGAGATCGCTGAGGCTTACAAGCGCTATGCCTACGAGGAAGCAGACCACGCATCCCGCTTTGCAGAGCTGCTGGGCGAAGTTGTCACCGACAGCACCAAGAAGAACCTGATGATGCGTGCCGAGGCCGAGTGCGGCGCATGTGCAGGCAAGATGGATCTGGCCAAGAAGGCAAAGGCCCTGAATCTGGATGCCATCCACGACACCGTTCACGAGATGGCAAAGGACGAGGCCCGTCACGGCCGCGGCTTTGAGGGCCTGCTGAAGCGCTACTTCAACACCGAAGTCTGATAAGGTTTCCCCGGTTATCCATTCTGACCGCTGCATGGCTTTGCCGCTGTGCAGCGGTTTTTTTGTTCAACCTACGGAACTGTTCCGTTGACAGGCACAGCGGCGGCGGGTTATAATTTATCTCGTGTTCAATGAACTGCGAAAGGGGAGACGGGGGAATGAAAAACGGACACACCACCCGGCAAAAGACCCCGGCGGGCCGCTACGCCCTGCTGGACGAGCTGCGCGGGCTGGATCTGGTCAGCATGATGCTGTACCATGCCTGCTGGGACATGATGTTCCTGTTCGGCATCTGGATGGACTGGTATATCGGCTGGCCGGGGCGGCTGTGGCAGCAGAGCATCTGCTGGGTGTTCATCCTGCTGTCCGGCTTCTGCGTGCCGCTGGGACACCGCACCCTGAAGCGCGGCGCACAGGTGTTTGCTGCCGGGGCACTGGTCACGGTGGTGACGCTGGTCTTCATGCCGGAGGACCGGGTGGTGTTCGGTGTGCTGACCTTTCTGGGCAGCGCCATGCTGCTCACCGGTGTGCTGGAACCGCTGCTGAAAAAGATCCCGCCCGCCGCAGGGCTGGCGGTTTCGGCGGTGCTGTTTGCACTGACTTATCATCTGGACGAGCGTTGGCTCGGCTTCGGCGGGCTGCGCCTTGCGTTGCCGGATGCATGGTACGCGAATTACTTTACAGCGTTTTTCGGCTTTCTGCCCTTCGATTTTTATTCCACCGATTATTTTGCCCTGCTGCCGTGGCTGTTTTTGTTCTGGGCAGGGTACTTCCTGCATTTCTGCATGGGGCGGCAGCGCATGGAGCCCTTGCGCCGCTCGGTCTGCCCGGCGCTGGGCTGGATGGGCCGCCACTCGCTTTTGCTGTATCTGCTGCACCAGCCGGTGATCTACGGCGTGCTTTCAGCCGCGGCAGTTCTTTTTGCATAAAAGGCTTGACACAGCCGGGAAGCTGTGGTATTCTATCGGTGGTTAGAAGATACTAACCAAATGAGGATGCGTCTGCGTGGTTGGACGCATTTTCATGGAACATAAAGTTAGATACATCTAACTAATATTGATTTGAGAGAGGACGATCTTTATGAGCAAAGTAGCAGTCGTATTCTGGAGCGCAACCGGCAACACTGAGACCATGGCAAACTGCGTGGCAGAGGGTGCAAACGGCACCATCGTGCCCTGCAGCGAGATGAACGCCGCAAAGCTGGCTGAGTTTGATGCAGTGGCTTTTGGCTGCCCCGCAATGGGTGCTGAGCAGCTGGAGGAGAGCGAGTTCGAGCCGATGTTCTCTGATCTGGAGGGTTCTCTGAACGGCAAGAAGATCGCCCTGTTCGGCTCCTACGGCTGGGGCGACGGCCAGTGGATGCGTGACTGGGTGGAGCGTGCTCAGGGCGACGGCGCACAGGTGCTGAACGGCGAGGGCCTGATCTGCAACGAGGCTCCGGACGATGATGTTCAGGCTGCATGCCGCAAGCTGGGTGCAGATCTGGCTGCATGGTAAAAAGGAGAAACTTCTCTTGACAAACAGAGACAGCTGCGATAAACTATGAGAACACCGAAAAACGGTGTTTTTGCAGAGCTGAAAGTTAGTAAGTGCTAACTTTCACGCAAAAGCAGCAGCCTCTGTACAGAATGCATCAAAACTGCGGCAGGGGACAGCAGACGGAAAGGTCTGCGCTCCTGCCGCTTTGGTTTCAGAAGGCGGTGTATATGGCAGTGGCTGCAGCAATTGGTGTTACGGTAGGCTTTGCATTTTTGCGCCGTGCGGTGCGCCGCGCTGCAATGCGGTCGGACCGTAGAAAAAAATAAGGCAGCAGGAGGCCCCGTCCCATGCAGGATACCCCGAAGAACTTGGATCAGAAGCGCGCAGATGAAAAGATGCTGGTGAGCGAGATGATCGCTCTTTACTGCCGCAGGCAGCACAAAACACCCAAAGGCAGCCTGTGCCCGGAGTGCCGGCAGCTGCACGATTACGCCCTGACCCGCATTGACAAATGTCCGTTCATGGAGACCAAGACCTTCTGTTCGGCCTGCAAAGTGCACTGCTACAAGCCGGAAATGCGGGAGAAGATCCGCGCGGTGATGCGCTGGGCAGGCCCGCGGATGCTGCCGGTGCACCCGGTGCTTTCCATCCGGCATGCGGCAGTCACACTCCGGTCCAAGAGCGAAGCGAAAAAGGCTGGCTGAGTTTTCCAGAATAAACACCCTGCCTGCAGGCCATACTGTGGACAGAGAGGTGATAAATATGGAAAACATCGGCGTTACCTGTGATGTCTGCGAGTGCAGCCACAATGTGAGCGGCTGCAAGTGCGACCTGCCCCAGATCAAAGTGACCGAGCAGTGCACCTGCGATACGCAGCAGGTGGAGACCCCGCACTACTGCCAGAGCTACGAGAAAAAGTAATTCCTAAAGCAGCAAAACAGCTCCTGCCAGAGCATTTCCGGCAGGAGCTGTTTTGGGTCACGGAGGTCAGCGCAGGGCCACATTGCAGGTGGCAAGACTGCGGATCAGGGTGCCCACGCTCTCCTTCATCCGGATGCCCACGAAGCCCAGCGTGAATGCGGCCTGCACATTGGCCAGATTGTCGTCGATGAACACGCACTCGCTGGCCTTCAGGCCGTATTGATCCAGCAGGGCCTGATAGATGCGGGGGTCGGGCTTGTTGATGTGCACCTCGCAGGAGGCTACGCCGCCGTCAAAGCGGTCCAGCACGCCGCGCTCCTTGAGCAGGGCCAGCACGTCCTCCGGGATGTTGCTGAGATAGTACACGCTGTAGCCATGGTTCTTCAGGCGGCGCACCAGCTCCTGCATCCGGCGGCGCGGGCGCAGGATGTGCAGCCAGTCGTCCAGCACGCCCTGCACCTCAAACTCGCGCCCGGCGGCCTTGGCGTTGCGCAGCATGGCCTGATTGCCGTCAAAGCGGGAGACAAGCCCCGCATCCAGCTGCTTCCACTCCTCGCTGCCAAAGGTCAGGTCGTACACCTGCTCCTCGATCTCTTCATTGCAAATGCGGTCTACCAGATAGGCGCGGGGGGCAAAATCCACCATGACACCGCCCAGATCAAACACGATGCTTTTATACATTTAAAATTTCCTCTGTTTCTCATGGAATGCTCTGCCCACAGTATACCACAATCTGCCATGCGGTTTCCACTGCTTTTTGCATGATGTGCCCGGCGGCTGCATAAGCTGTGGCAGAAAGGGGAGAAGGGCATTGACCATCCGGGAACTGTGTGAAAAAGAGGTGGTGCAGCTGGAGCAGGGGGTCTGCCTTGGCCGGGCCGACGACCTGGCCTTTGACCCTGCCACCGCCCGGCTGCAGAGCCTGATCCTGCTGGGGCGGCCAAGGCTGTTCGGATTGCTTGGCCGGGACGATAGCCTGACCATTCCATGGCAGGAGATCGAGACCATTGGCACGGATGCGGTGCTGGTGCACACGGCCCTGCCGGAAGCACCGTCGCAGCCGGAACAGCTCAAATGGTGGCAAAAGCTGCGCGTGAAGCTGGGTTTGTAAATTTTTTGCAAAAACAGGGTGGACTTTTTTGTGGAAGTGACTATAATAATCGCAGAAGCTTTGTGCAAAAAGCGTAAAGAAATGTGCTTTTGCGTATGATCTGAGGTTTCACGGATGAGGAAAGGAACAGGAATTATGAAAACTCCCAAACCGCTTTTGGCGCTGCGGATGGTATTCCCGCTGGCGGCATCGCTGATCGTGCTGCTGCTGGGCGAGGGGATCGCCCGCGGGAGCCTGAGCGCAGACGTTTTTGCAAGTTTTATCTTCCCGCACATCGGGGCTTATCTGCTGGCGTGGCTGCTGCTGTTTCTGGTGTGGCTGCTGCTGGACTGGGTGTTCCGCTGTCCGCCGCTGTCCACGCTGGGCATGGCGGTGCTGGGCTGTGCGCCCTGCGCGGTGAACTTTTACACCCTGCAGCTGCGCGGCGAGCCGTTCCTGCCATGGGATCTGACACAGGTGTCGGAGGCTGCCGGTGTGGCATCCGCTGCGGGCCTCAAGATCCAGCCCAGCATGGTCGTGACCATCATCGTGGTGCTGGTGCTGATGGCGGGCAGCTTTTTCCTGTATCGCGGCCGTCACAAACAGCGCTGGCTGCCCCGGCTGGCGGGCAGTGCCGCCACCGCAGCGGCCCTCTGCCTGCTGGTGTTCGGCGTGTACCTGCAGCCCGCTGTCACGCAGGTGCTGGGCATTACGCCGGATGCATGGATGCAGGACCGCTACTACCGCTACTACGGCGTGATCACCGGCTTTATGACCAACCTCACCAATCTGGAGATCTCGAAGCCCGAGGAATACTCGCAGGAAGCAGTGGATGCCCTGCTGGACAATGTGGACGAGAGCCAGAAGTTTGCCACCAGCCCGCTGTACTCCACCAGCTACAGCGCCGTGACCCCCAAGGACGAGCAGGTGAAGCAGCCCACCATCATCTATGTGATGGACGAGTCCTACTGGGATGTCTCGGAGCTGGAACAGTACGGCATCACCTTTGATACCGATGTCTCCAAGAACCTGCACGCCTTGCAGCAGACCAGCGCCTATGGCCGGGCCTACAGCCCCAGCTTTGGCGGCGGCACCTGCGATGTGGAGTTTGAAGCCCTTACCGGCTACTCGGTATCCTTCCTGCCCAGCGGCAGCAAGCCCTACCAGCAGCATGTGACCAAGCCCATGTTCGCCATGCCCAATTACCTCAAGCTCAAGGGCTACCAGACCGCAGCCGTGCACTGCTTCTGGGCAAAATACTGGAGCCGCGACAAGGCTTACCCCAACCTCGGCTTTGACGATTTTATCAGCCTTGAGGATATGCATGGCGTGACCAAGGTGCGCAAGCACTACTGGACCAGCGGCCTTGTCACTGATGATTCCATGGCCGACCAGATCATCCAGCAGTACCAGAGCATGAAGTCCAGCTCGGACAAGCCCATCTTCCTGCACGCTGTCACCATGCAGAACCATACCAATTATAACAAGGACAACTACCCGGACGACGAGCGCGTAAAGGTGCTGTCCCACCCGGCGGGCCTCAAGCCCAGCACCGTGGGCGCGCTGGAAGATTTTGCTACCGGCATCCGGGATGCAGATGCCATGCTGGGCAAACTGACCGAATACTTCTCGCAGGTGGACGAGCCGGTCATTCTGGTGTTCTGGGGCGACCACTATAACCCCATCGATTCCAATTACGATGTCTACACCACTACCGGCTATGCCAGCGATTCCAGCGCAGACCCCCGCCTGCACCAGACCACGCTGCTGATGTGGTCCAACTACAGCCAGCAGCAGGTGGACCTTGGCACCATTGCCGCTTACGATATCTCGCCGGTGATGATGGACATTTACGGTCTGGAAGAGCCGCTCTACTTCCAGTTCCTGAACCGCCAGCTGCGTGTGGCCAGCCGCACCAATACCCGCGGAACCACCATGAATCTGGACGGCACCACCACGCAGGAGCCTACCGAGTTCCAGCAGCGGTGGAGCGCAGAGCACTGGCTTTTGCAGTACGACCTGATGTTCGGCAGGGGATACGCCCTGCAGCGCATGGGCCTTGCGGGCCTGAGCGGCGTGGACACAGGCAAATGAGCGAAAAACAGACGATTTCTTTGTAAAAAACAGAGAAAAACTCTTGCAACCGGCGTTTGTTTGTGATATTATAACAAGGCATTACACACGCATCACTATGCCCTTTTGTGCCCAAATGGGTGGAGGGCAGTCCCGAACCGTCCGATACGGCCCGGGATCACGGTGTGCGGAGGCAAAACAATATCTGGAGGTATTTTTACTATGGCAGTCGTTTCTATGAAGCAGCTTCTCGAAGCAGGTGTGCACTTCGGTCACCAGACCCGCCGCTGGAACCCCAAGATGGCAAAGTACATCTTCACCGAGCGCAACGGCATCTATATCATCGATCTGCAGAAGACCGTGAAGAAGCTGGACGAGGCTTACAACTACG
>PPYF01304203.1_pt1 | contig 27715 bp, 30 predicted proteins | sample 1559871 | NCBI WGS metagenome assembly PPYF01 (sample SAMN08240021, study PRJNA423297) | Human gut metagenome, whole genome shotgun sequencing project.
GTTTATTTTATACTATTTTGATTCCACTATTCAATACTTTGATTCTATTAATCTTAATTCTTTTAATTAAGGCTTCTTCTTTACTGTAACACTTTTCAAATTCTGAAATACATCTGTCTCTACCTATATTCCTAGTCCTGTAGTCATAGCAGTACAACAGAAATGATGAATACCAGTCTCGTTGTACTAGAGTTCCATCTGCTAAATGATACATCCTGTCAGATAATTTCTTCTTTATGTAATCATCTGCTGTATGGTCATATTGGGATGCTCTATAATCATTAGGCACTTCTATATATGTACCACCTGTGGTCTTGAATTTTTCTTCTACAGCAGCCTGAAACCCAGAAGGGCATCTATTCTTTATAGACTTGCCAAAACGTTTTTTCTTATTAAACTTACCTTTGCTATTAACAGTAGCTTTCTTGGCTCTTTTCATAAGTTTTCCTGCATTTCTGGGTTCTGTTATAAATACATCACCAAGACTCCTTAAATAATTAGCATCTTCGTTTATAGCAAGCTGTCTATTTATCGCATTAATACGACATAATTCAGAATGTTTTTCTTTTAATTTCTTATAATGATTAGAATATCTCCAGGTCTTGCGACCTTTTTTAATTGTACCGTCTTCATTATAATTCTGAGAATTAGTTGCTCGTCTTGACCTATCCATAGCACGATATATTATAATTCTAGTGAAAAGATATTTTTAAGCTGAATTTTATGGTTATTGATATAAATATAGTGATCATTGAGATTCACTATTTGTATTGTTCCTCTTATTTTAGAATAAGAAGACCCTGTGTAATAGACAAGTTCTACTTCATCTCCTTCTTGAATTTGATGAATTTTCCAGTTAAGTTCATAAGATTGGTCTTCACATAATTCTTTTTTTGGTATTGTAGTATCTTCTTGAAGTAGTTCTTTAAATCCTTTTAAGGCATCAAAACTTAAAAATAAGCGTGCACGATCAACCTTCTTATGCATTATGTCCTCCAATTAATGTATTTCTTTTTTCTGTAGTCGCTTTTTCCTGTTTGTTCATAAGCTTTAATATCGCATTCTTCCCATACTTATGACGGATAGAGACAAGAGTTCTCTGAAGCTTCTTTTCTTCTTCTAATGCTTCTATATCACTAAATAAGTCATAAGATTCATAGGACTCATCTAAGACATCATTAAAGGATATAGAGATTTGTCTAATGAGTCTTCCTTTTTGGACTTTTAGATGATAAAGAGATATAAAGGCATCCATCAGAACACTCAATGAATTGGTTCTGACTGTCAGTTTCCTAGAACCTCCTGCCCATCCTCCACCATCTGTACGTGAATAACCAATATATAAGCTTATATGATTTGTGACAAGACGTGATTCGACAAGTCTTAAGACATTGAGTTCTACCATTTCCTTTACAACGAGTATTGCATCCTCATATTCATAATCAGAAAAGAGAACCTGAGAATTATTAATTGATTCATTCTTAGGACGATACTTCTTAATAGAGGCAATCGTAGCAGGCTCTCTTCCCCAGGCATGATCAATAATATATTCCGCATTTATACCAAACTCTTTATAAAGAATCTCTTCAGGAATCTGAGTAATCCCATGCATATCCACAACACCGAGTTTTAATAAATGATTGGCTGTCCCACTTCCCATATGCCAGAAATCAGTGATAGGCAAATGATGCCATAAGTATTTCTGATATCTTTCTTCATCTAATATCCCGATATTTTCTTTTGTATGCTTAGAGATGATATCAAGGGCGACTTTCGCAAGATAAAGATTGGTTCCTATGCCACATGTGGCAGTAATATGTGTATCTGCAAATACAGCCTGCATCAACATCTTCGCAAACTCCTTCGCACTCTTATGATAAAGATGCATATAAGATGTGATATCAATAAAACATTCATCAATAGAGTAAACATGAATATCATCAGGTGAGACATAACGACAATAGATACGATAAATACGTGCTGAATATTCCATATAAAGATGCATACGGGGCATCGCAGTAATATATTCAACACCCTTGGGTATTTCAAATATACGACAGCGATTATGAATTCCCATACTTTTCATTTGAGGTGTAATCGCAAGACAGAGTGCTCCATTACCTCTAGTAGGATCTGCCACTACAAGATTAGTTTTAAAGGGATCAAGATGTCTTTCACTGCATTCGACTGAGGCAAAGAAGGTTTTTAAATCTATACATAAATATACTTTTTTCATCATTATTTCTCCTTCCTGTTAGTCTTATTATAGTTATCTATGGTGCATATATCAAATAGTTTTGCACCAAAATGATTCTGTACGTACAATGAATGACGCATTTGTTTGCACCAAATTGTATTATGTTGTATAATGCCTAAAAAGAGGTGGAAACAATGAATTTTAAAGAATATCTAAAGAAATACAAGGAAAAGATGGGTGTGTCTAATGAATATATTGCGAGTCAATTAGGTGTGAACCGTTCTACTGTAACAAGATGGTTAAAGGGTGATACAAAGGTCACAAATCCTGAAGTGATAGAGAAGCTCTCATTTATATTAGGTGTAGATGTAGAATCACTTATTAATAGTGAAGAACGTTATGAAAAGCCAGTACTAGGTGAAGTCAAGGCAGGGTATGATTTGCTCATTGATGAGAATTTTGAAGGATATGAGCAGGTGACTCAGGATGATTATTATCGTGGAGATTTCTTTTTACGTGTTGTAGGAGATTCTATGTCAGGGGCACATATTCATGATGGAGATTTATTATATGTAAAAAAATGTAATGATGTACCAAGTGGTACGATTGCGGTCGTATTAATTAACCGTTGTGAAGTAACAGTCAAAAAGGTTATAAAAAAAGAAGGATTACTGATTCTAGAACCAGCAAACCCTTCTTGCAATGTACGTTATTATTCTCAGGAAGAGGTAGAAAGTCTTCCTGTAGAAATTATTGGAAAAGCGTTATATAGTCGTTCTGATTTAGTATAAGAATTCTTCAATCATTAAAGTACTCATACGCTTCTTGAGATCATCTAGCTTTACATCATCTTCTAGACAAAAAGAAATATGTTTATATTCTTCAAAGAGTGTTTTTCTGCAGGTAATTTCTCTTTGTCCAATTGTAGTCTGATAAAGATGATCATGTGTTGTAATGTTCATATGATGTTGTAATTCCTTTAAAGCAGTCTGACCATTGAGTTTCATACGATGATTCTTTTCTTCTTGATCATCATTGCTTTGTGCATCAAACATATAAGCACAAATACTATAGTTCTTATGATGACATTCCTTAAATAAGTCATGAATCATATAAGTGAAGTCTACAAATATACCTCCACCTGTACCCCCTACTATACCAGAGGCAATAAGGACATTAATATGATTGTCTCCTGCAATAGAAATCATCTTCTCAATGAGTGTCTTGAATTCACTTCTCATACCTTCATAGACAGATTCAGTTCTAAAAATCTTCTGTCCAAGTGTTCTATCACAATCTGTTCCACGAGGATCTAGAATGATGATTTCATCATCTGTCATATGTGTATTCTTGATATGAGAAGTCATATCTACGATTCTTATTTCTACTCTATCTATATCATCATAATCATGTTTTATTTTACCTTTTAAGGAATCAATGACACCGCCACCAAGTCCTCCTAATCCAACAATAATAATAGGATCTGCTTGATTCATGTTTCTACTTAGTTGTAGCTCCATAAAGTTATCCTCCATTTCATAACCACAAATAATTTAGCCTTTCCTATTCTAACATATTTAAAACACATTACAATAAAAATCAAAGGAAGCTGTAAAGCCCGTCTAGGACCTTACAGCTTTCCTTTTTTCATATAATAAGATGCTTTGATTATAAGAACACGATTAGTATAGGTATAACCATTTCTCATTATATGAGCATTGGAGAATTTCTTTCGGCAATTTTTATGCTGATCAGCTTCCCCTTCATAACCAGCATTCTTTTTCTCTTGAATCATATAATCCGCTTCCCCTCTTTCAATGCCATATATTATTATACAGTGATGATTATATATTACAATACATATTCATAACATATTCACATAATATTAACATAATATGAAAAAGAATAGGCTATTTACCTATTCTTCTACAAAATTGAATTTGTCTTTGTTTCTTTCTTTGAATACTTCAAAGATAATATTTGTTTGATCAGGTGTAACCCCTAATAAGCCATCTACACCCTCTTCTTTAGTAGGTACGACTTCATAGATAGAAACCTGTGTTGTAGATTCATTATGTGGCATAAGAACAACATATGTACGCTTATCATGAGTGAATTGATCTAACATCTTGAACTCAACATCATTTCCTGATGCATCTTTTAATGTGATTATATTATTCATTTTATTTACCTCGCGTATCCATTATGCCATAAGTATGTGTCTTACTACAATCATTTTTAACTAATCTGCCACTTCACATGAGAGCCATGATCATCCTTAGATACAACTAATTGATCTTCTATTTCCTGTTTTAATTCTGATACATGAGAGATAATACCAATAAGTTTAGACCCTTCTGACATATCCATAAGTACTTTAATGGCTTCATCTCTTGAATGATCATCTAAAGAACCAAATCCCTCATCAATAAACATAATATCTAGATCAATACCTGATGCACTTTCTTTTATCTCATCTGCCATACCTAGGGCTAAAGATAGTGCAGCCATGAATGATTCTCCACCTGATAATGTATTGATTTCTCTTTCAGAATCAGTCACAAAAGAATAAACCATTAAGTCTAAGCCTTTATTCTTACCTTCTCCTGCTTGTTCAATATTCTTAAGATGTAGTTCATACTGACCTGCAGACATATCATAGAAACGACTATTGGCTTCTATTAAGATACGTTCCAGATATGTTCTTTGAACATATGTTTCTAAGTCCATTCTAGAACCTGATACATTACCAGATAATTGGTTGTATAGAGTAGTTAATTGGTGGTTCTTATGAATCATTTCTTTTGCATGAGAAACAATCTTATCTAAGCTCTTTAATGATTCAGTGTTGTTTAAATAAGTATGTTCTTCATCTTTTACGACTTCTAATTGGTTTGAATATATATCTACTATATCTTGATAATCTTTTTCTAGTTCATCTAGTTCAGGAAGTGATTGACCATTGATACGTTTCTCTATTGTTTCAATTTTAGAAGAGACACTGGCATAATTCTTAGAATAATCCATATAAGCTTGATTGAAACGCTTTATATCTTCTTTTTGATACTTAGAAGTAAGATCCTGCCAAGAATCACATTTGTATTCTTCTACTAAGCTTGTATAAGCCTTAAAAGATTCATCTCTGCTTCTTTCTAGTTGTGGAAGAGATTCTTTATAGGATGTAATAAGTGTTTGACACTTATTATAAATATCTGTAGATATATTTAATTTTTCTTTGAAGTTCTTATAAGCTGCCTCTTCTTCCTGTTTATTTTTATTAAGTAGACTTATCGCATTTTGTGCTTCTTCTAATGAAGCATAGCTTAACTGGCTCTTTAATTGTGTCAATGTAGAATCAAGAGAAGCAAGCTTGACTTCATATTGATGAATATCATCAGTCAGTAATTTTACATTCTCTTCATATTGGTTTAATTTTGTTTCTATTGTTTCTAGCTCTTTTGTGAGTATCTGATAACGACTCTTTCTCACATTAAGGTCTTCTACAAGACGACTTAAAGTTTGTTTTTCATTTAGAAGTGTTTCTTTAATAGAATTAAGAGTAGCGTCACTAGAGAGTGTTTCACTTAGAATCTTTAAATCATTCTTGTGTTTCTCTTTTAATTCTTTTAAAGAATCATTTAAAGATGAGGCTTTTGCGCTTTCTGTTTCTAGTAAGACAAATGCCTTGTCTTTTTCTCTTCTCATTTTTTCTAGTTCTTCTTTAGTGGCCACTTCTCCATCTTTTAAAGATGCAGGAAGTGGATGGTGGATAGAACCACATACAGGACATGGAGTACCTTCTTCAAGTGCTCTTGCAAGTAAACCTGCCTGAGCATCTAGGAAGAGTTTATTAGCTTCTTCATAGAGTCTATTCTTCTGATTATAAAGAGTGCTTAATCTTGTATATTCATTTTGTGTTGAGACGAGTTCTTTTTCTTTTTTAGAAATAGATTGGTAGTCTTTAACGAGGTTGTTGTAAGAATCAAGCTTTGTCTTGAATTCCTTATGTTTTGATTCTAGAATAACCTGTTCTTTTTCTACATCCTTGAGTGTTTCTAGTTCTGCTTTACCTTTTTCCTGTTTTAATAATAAAGATTCTTTGTTTTTATTGAGTAAAGTAAGCTGTTTAGTGGAAGTATCAATAGATTTATTAATATTAGATACACTATTTTCTATTTTGCTTAATTGTTTTCTATTTACTAAATCTTTTTTCACTTTATCGTATTCTTGTGTATATAAGTGAACAGATTGTTCGTGTTTTGTATCTACAGTTTTCTCTTCTTCTTTTAAGTTTTCATATTGAATGCGTAGTTCTGGCTCTCTTTTGCGTTCACTTTCTAGCTTGTTTTGCGTATCTGTATATTGTTTTTGATCTTTTGTATAAGAGTTATATGCCTGCAAGATATTATAAGCATATTCAATTTTACTAGAGAGCTTATAGTTATTTTCTATCTCTTCTTTTTGATTATTTAAGTTAACGAGCTGCTTCTTTGCCTCTTCTAGAACTTGATAATCATTAAGAAGTTGTTTCGCTTGATCTAGATTTGTTTTCTTTTCCTCTTTTAATGCATTAGTCTTACTTAATGCATCTTTATCCTTATTAAGAGTCTCTTCTAATACCTGACAATAAGATTCTAACTCATCTACTAATTCATTAAGATAAGAGATTTCCCCTCTTTTAATCGCTTCAATAAGAAAGACAAGGTTTTCATGTTCTTCACCTACATGAATATGCCCTACTTCACTCATACATCGTGTTTTGATATCACTAATACTCTTTTCTGTTTCTTTTCTTCTATTGTTGAGTTCTTCTACAATATCATTATAGATTTCTGTATGGAAAAGCTTTCTAAAGATTTCTTTCTTCTCATTAGATGATTTACGCAATACATCCATGAATTCACCTTGTGCAATCATTGCGACCTGCATGAACTGTTCTTTAGTGAGATGAATGATATCTATGATCTTCTTATTGGCTTCTTTTTGAGGATACTCAGACCCATCTGGCATCATTAATGCGATACTACCAGATTCTGCTTTTTCTTTTCTTAAACCTTTTTTAGCACCTGCTTTATAGTATGTATAATGCTGGGGTATACGATGAATGGTATAGATTTTTTCATCATCACCATAGCCTTGTGAGAAGGTCAATTCTACATAGGGTTTAACGTCTAGTGAGGCAAATTGGCTTTGTAAGAGTGTGCCTGTTTTCTTATTTAGAGTAGAACTGCTTTCTCCATATAATGCGAATACAATCGCATCAAAGATAGTTGTTTTACCTGCACCTGTATCTCCAGTAATTAAAAACAAATTCTGGTTTGGTTCTCTAAAATCAATGACTGTTTTAGATGCATAAGAACCAAAGGCTTCCATTACGAGTTTAATAGGTTTCATATTATACCCCTTTCACATGGTTGATGATATCCTGCAATAAGTCTTTTTCTTCTTCATCAACACCATTTAAGAAATCAGTACATAAAGAGAATGGATCCATTTTAACATCCTTCTTTACAACTGCCTGATAGTTATTCTTTCTTATGTTTTCTCTTCTTATTTCAAGTAATTTAGGAAATGCATTTTTTAGCTTTTCCTGCATTTCAAAGATATTGAGATCCTGTTTATCAGTAAGTACAATTCTCACAAAATCATCACAGGATTGACTTAATACATCTTTAAGTTCTCCTTCTATGATTCTTAGATCATGAAGTGGTTTTAAAGGAAGTACCTGTGTTTCTACAACACCTTTTTCTTTCATTTCTATCTCTATAATTCCTTTATCCTGGCCTGCTTCACTCATAGAATAAGGTAGAGGTGTACCACAATAGCGATAGACATCACTTCCTACCTTCATAGGCTTATGGATATGTCCTAGAGCGGCATAGTCAAATGGGAGTAATACTTCTCCACTGACTTCATCGATGTTGCCAGCCGTACGTATTTCAGAGTCAGTTCGTTCTATGTCTTCTGCTTTCTTATTAGCTGGTAGATAGAACTGGTGAGAAATCAATACGTTTCTATCCTTTGTATTCATTTCTTCTCTTTCTATCAGTTTCTTAATTGTTTCACTATAAGAGTAGTTTCTTCCATCGTTAGTACCAATAATGTTTTTAACCATGGAAGGTTTCACAAAAGGAAGAAGATAGAAATGAACAGGTCCATAATTATCATTCAAAGTAATTCTTTCAATATGATCTTCTTCTTTTTCAGGAGGGTTACCTACCATATAGAGGTTCTGTTTAAGTAGTACCTGTCTAAAACAATCTATTCTAGGGGCACTATCATGATTACCAGAAATCATCATAATAGTAGATTGGGGTACTGCTTCCTTTAAAGATGTCACAAAAGAGTCAAATAGACTCACTGCTTCAGCACTAGGAACAGCTTTATCATATATATCACCTGCAATCATAATAGCGTCAGGTTGTTTTTCTTTTGCGTATTGTACAATTCTATTAAGTATATATTGTTGGTCTTCTGTTAAGTCTCTATTCATTAGCTTTAAGCCAATATGGAGATCAGATAAATGAAATAGTTTCATTATTATTTGTCCTTTCTGTGTCAAGATAAGTTTATTATACACCATCTCTATATTCTATGTCTGAAATTCATGCTTGATAATGCCTTTAAATAGGTGTCATAGAAAATTAATATAAAAAAGTTTAATGTAGACAAAAAATAAGACAATATACAACAATCAGTATTATAATAGTACTAGAAAACAAATTGATTGGAGTTGTATAGTATGTCTTATTTTGATCAAAGAGAAGATTCTATATTGGTCCTAGATGATTCTCTTCTTAATTTATACGATGAACAGTTTGAATACAGTTCATTCAAATCTTTAATTTCTAAAAAATATGATCAATCTAATGTGTTTATGAATCATCTTTTTGATTCCATTGAACAGGATGATGATGTGAATTTAGTCGTTGATCTGTCAGATGAATTGAAAGAAAAATACAAAAAGGGATTACTTAGATTCGATAAAGATAAGAATGGCAACATGTATGCGCAGTTACGAGATGAGAAGAATCATTACGGTAAGAAATTAAACATCAAAGAACAAGTGAACGAAAAGGATTTGATTATTGCGTCACAGTTAAATGTCATCAAAGATGTATTAGATGATATTGTAGATACATTAGAAAATATTGAAGAGAATATCAGTCATATATTGATGGAGTTTCATAATGATAGAGTAGGATTATATTATAGTGGTTTATCTCTCTATCTAGAAGCATTACAAGTCAATGATGCATCTTTGAGAAAAGAACTAATAGCTCAATCATTGAAATCTCTCAATGATTCACAAGCTCAGATTATTCAGGAATTTAAATCTGATATAGCATTCTTAAGATCACCTCAATTCAATAAGATAAAAAGAAAGAAACACGATTGTCTTGTAGAGAAAATGCAGAACATTCATGTTTGTTTTCAGACAATCAATAGAATCGTCACCTTAAAAGCAATGATTTATTTTGATAATAATCAATTCAATTCTATGCTGATGGTATGTAATGAATACCAGAGGTTTATAAAAGCTATCATAAAACCAAACGTAGGATTTTTGATTGAATGTGATCCAAGAGATGACAAACTCATAAATGGTACTTGGAGTAAAAGAGCGAATGCATTACTTGACTACAAAGAAATTCAAAACAAATTAAGAGCTATACAATACAAAGCGGAGGGTAATTAGTATGGATTTGAGAAAAAAGGCTTGTCCTAATGAATGTTGTAAGACACACAGAAAAAAGAAATATAGTGCAAAAATTAACTATTGTCCTGAGTGTGGTGAGAAATTAATCTATGTTTGTAAGTCACATGGCTGTTTTAAACCATTGGATGAAGCAGAACCTGAACATAGTTATTGTAATGAATGCCGTACAAAACGAGAGGATAGAAAAGAAAATGTAAAAGCAGTTGCAAAAAAAGGAGCTAAAGCTGTAAGTGTTGTTGTAATAGCACCAGCTATAAAAGTTATACAAAAAGATGGTGCGAAACTAGCCGAGCAAGTAGCCCATAAGGCTGTGAATGTAGCAGCTGAAGCGATAAAAAAGAAGAAGTTATAGCATAAATGAGAGGATATTCACTGTAGTGGGTATCCTCTTTATGTTAGCTATAGAATAGATTTTTGCATATATATACAGTTTTCTAGTCTAAAAAAAGAAACAGCAATCAGCTGTTTCTCATGTTAGATGCCAAACTCTCTTGCAAGTTCTTCATCTACTTCATCTGCAGTAAATGTTTTACCTTCTTTGATAGATTCAATACCTTTTCTTAATTCTTTGTCTAGTTCTTCTTGTGTCATACCACCAATTGCGGTTGGTTCTGTACGTGTCATATCTATCACCTCTTTAGTCTATAGTAAGCATTATTAACATGTATTACAAGATAAAAAGATGAAAGAATATACTTTCTATAATGTAAACAATAATACTACAAAACCCATAAGTACAAACAATACAGGTAGGATAATCGCAATAAATTTGTTAGATGCTTTCTTATACCAATAAGGGATTAACGATAATCCAAATAGAATTATACTAGCTGCAAATAGATAATCACCTTCCATGATACCTATACAGCCAAATAGAGCTATACCTACACCAATAAGAGTACGAATAATATCAGATATAAGAAATACAGAACCTATTGCTTTTTTCTGTATTCTTTTTCTTTTCATCTTCTTTTCATATCTTGTGTATTCGTTATCTAAAGTACTATCACATACAGGACATTTCTTCATTCCCGGTTCTACTCTACATCCACATTTAGGACAGATCATTATTTCACCTTCTCATAAGCTATTCTAGGTGTGCCATCTTCTACATAGATAATTCCTGTTTCTTGAAAACCGTTTTTTAATATGACCTTCTGCATAATCTTATTATCTTCATGTGTATCAGCTCTTAGATGTGAACATCTTTTACTGCAGAAGTTGACTGTTTTATTAAATACTTGATGCATAGAACCATCACTCGCAATACGATGAATCGTACCATAAGTACTGTGATCAAGCCATGCACCTTCTATTTTATTATATGTAGGATCTTCTCCAAGAATAAACGCAAATACACTATGTATAATAGATTCTTCTTCCATTACAAAGAGTTGATGTTTATGAATGTCTTCTTCTAATGTTTTTAAATCAGGATAACTGCTGTTCCACTGATGTGGGTTACCTGTTTGTCTCATAAAAGCTTTCGCAATTTCATATATTTCTAATATTCTTTCTAAGTCTTCTGTTCTGGCTTCTCTAATAATCATGGTTCATCCTCCCTACCACAATTTAATCAAACAGAGTTAATCTCTGTCAATATGTAAAACAGGAGAAGCTCCTGTTAACCTTTAGATGTATCACTTAATACCAGCATATTTCATTATAATCCTCCCTCAAAACTTAACAGATTATGTTTATTCATTTTGTAGTATACTAATCCTACTAGATCTGCAAGTGCCCAGCCTATTGGAACCGACCACCATATGCCAATGACTCCTAGTGCTGGTATAGAAGATAAAATATAAGCTAAAGCCACTCTTGTACCAAGTGAGAATACTGTAAGAATAACACTCATACCTGGTCTTCCTAAAGCACGATATAAACCATATAATAAGAATAAACAGCCTATACCGATATAGAATGCACCTTCTATTCTTAAGTAGCGTACACCTTCTAAAAGGATACTTGTTTCATTTGCATCTACAAAGATCATCATTAAAGATCTGGCAAATATATAAACTAGAATAGAAATGATTATACAGAATATTGAAGAGATACGAACAGCTTCTTTGAGTCCTTTTTGTATTCTTTCTTTTTCTTTGGCTCCATAGTTTTGAGCAATGAATGTAGAAAAGGCATTTCCAAAATCTTGTACGGGCATATAGGCAAAAGCATCTATTTTTACTGCAGCTGCAAATGCAGCCATAACAACTGTACCAAAGCTATTAACTAACCCTTGTACCATCAGTATTCCTAGATTCATGACTGATTGCTGGATACAAGTAAGAAGTGAGAAAGAGATGATCTGTTTAATTCTTTCTCTTTTTAAGTAACTGATTTTAAATATTACAAGTACTTCTTTATATTTAAGTAGTGTATAAAGCACGATGCCTATACCTGATACATATTGAGAAAGTACTGTGGCAAGTGCTGCACCCCCTACTCCCATCTTTAACACAAGTACAAAATAGAGATCTAGAATAATATTTAAGATAGAAGAGATGGCAAGAAAAATCAGTGGAGTGACTGAATTACCTATAGATCTTAAATAAGCCGAAAAGAAGTTATATAAGAATATCGCAATGATTCCCATAAAGATATATAAGAGATAACATTTCATATCACCCCATACTTCATGGGGAACTCTTAAGAAGAGTTTTAATGCATCTAGACATATATAAGCAATGATATTAAGTAATATGGATATGAAGGCGATAAAGAAGAAGGAAGCACATAGATCCTGTTTTAATCCTTGTTTATCTCTTTGTCCAAATCTAATAGAAAAGAGTGCACCACTACCCATACATAAGCCTAATATAATAGATGTAATAAAGGTCATAAGAGTAAAAGAAGAACCGACTGCAGCTAAAGCTGTTTTTCCTAAGAACTGCCCTACTATTAAAGTATCCGCAATGTTGTAACATTGTTGTAAGAGGTCTCCTAGTATCATAGGTATCGCAAACAACAGCATTGATTTCACAACAGGTCCTTTTGTAAGATCTTTATTCATTGTATGCCTCCTTTTCGTAACTTCATACTTACGTTATGTAATAACTATAGTATAATAGTATGCTTATATCAACTTATGATTTATTTATTGGAATGATAGATATGTACTTAAATGGTTTAAACGAATTAGATATAATATATTTTTTTGAATACCCGCATTCCACAGGTAATTGTCAAAATAAGATATGACAGTTTCAATTTTCTTGGCATTTATGTATAAAAATAATTTCATTAATGGATTTACTTGTAAATTATGGATATTTAAATCTCCCTTTCTTTTCTATACCATCACTTGCATTTTAGATATGTTTCGATTCATACTTTTTTGATAACTAAGATGTAATGCATTTAAGGTGCAATATATTGAATTATTCGTGCATTTAATATAAAATGTGTTTAGAAAGGGGTTGATTGTATGGCTGGAAATACAACAAATGTAAGTATTCGTATGGATACAGAATTAAAAGCACAGGCAGACGTACTATTTTCTGAATTGGGTATGAATCTTACTACAGCATTTAATATCTTTGTACGCCAGTCACTTCGTGAGGGTGGTATTCCATTCAAAATAAGTATAGAACAACCTAATAAAGAAACTGTTGCTGCTATGTTAGAAGCGAAAAGAATTGCAAAAGATCCTTCCATAAAAGGTTATAATGACCTTGATGAATTATTTGATGATTTAAAAAGATAAAAGAAAACAAATATACCATCAAATACACAAACAGTTTCAAAAAAAATTATAAACGTGCTATAAAGCGTGGGTTAAAAATCGAATTATTAAATCAAATTATCACCTTACTTGCAACTGGTGAGTCCTTACCAGATAAGTGTCGTGACCATGCATTATCTGGAAATTGGACAGGTTATCGAGAATATCATATTCTACCTGACTGGCTACTCATTTACTACATAGAAAAAGATGTTCTAGTACTGACACTTGCCAACACAGGCACACACAGCGATTTGTATATTTAACAAATAGTCTGCCACCGTACAGAAACCAAACTGTACGGTTTTTATATAAAGTGAAATATGGCTTTCAACCAACACGCAAGCGTGCGAATTGAAAGCCACGGATTTATAGTTGCATTAAGAAAAATACAATAATACTCATAACTATTACAACACTACCCATAATAATAAACATCATAGATGCAAAACTATTATGAATAGGTCTATCTACATAACAGATCTTAGGGTTATCTGGATTATAGTAAACAATCATTTTACTATTGATAGGCCATAGTTTTTCTGCCATCTGACGGACGTTTACAATAGCCCCTGATTTGATATGCAGGTATCCTTTTTCATCCTCATAAGCGTTAGATTTAACTGGTAGTGGTATTCCTGATGCTTTGATAGACTCGATGCCTTTATACTTTTTTTTAGTGTTATAAGTTATACCATCTACTACATATTCTACTATTGGATGCATGCGTGATTCCCCTGTAAAGCTATAGCTAATGACATAACCTTCAACACTTTTTGTACATTGTTTATTATTTCTTTTAGAAATCATGTTCATAATTATTCCAGATATAATTAATATCAAACCTATTCCACTGTCTACTAGTAATTGTACCATTGCCATTTAGATCACCCTACCTCATTATAACACATGAAAAAAGAACGTCTCAATGAAGAGACGTTCTAGTTATTAAGCTCTTTTTTTCTTAAGAAAGATAAATGCAACACAAGCAAGACCCATTAATGTAACCAGTGGTAGGATAGCTGTGCTATCGCCTGTTTTTACATTATCCTTCTTAGTGTCTTCTTTCTTTGTATTTTCTTTCTTTGTGTTTTCTTTCTTTGTATCTTCTTTCTTAGTGTCATCTTTCTTAGGTTCTTCTGGTTTAGTTTCTACAGGTTTTTCTACTAAAGCATCCATAGCAGACTGTAATGAAGCAATTGCCTCATCGATCTTCTTCTGAGAAATACCATTTGTATTAGCTACTTCTTTAGCAGCAGCTAAAGCTGATACAAGTTTATTCCAAGATTCTTCTGTATATTTCTTAGAATCTAAGCTTTCAGCCTTAGAGATTAAGTCATTTAAAGTATTTTTGTTGAGTAATGACTGATAAGTGATACCATAACCACGTTTATACTTAATAGTATCAGTGTAAAGCTTAGCAGTCTTATCATATACAGGAATATTAACTGGAAGTGTTCCCTGAGCACCAAATGTACCTAAAGCAACTTCAATACCTGCAATAATGTTAGGTCCATAAGCAGCTTTAGAAGATGTAACTCCACCAACAATTGCTTCAGTAACATCTACTGAAGAACCTTTACATCCATATACAGCTAAAATAGCATCTGCATTAGCATACATCTGTACATCATATGGTTTATCTACTGACATCACGATAGACTTTTTGCCCTTTTCATGAGTATAGTCCACGATATCTTCTACATTTGAATACAACCAATGGTTAGATGAGAAACGACTTGCAGTACTAATTTCTGAGTTAACAAATACTGTATCAGCCCAATCAATGTTTTCTTTTACAGCATCCATATTTGAACCATTATATCTTACTACTTTTACTTCTGCAGAGTCTGGGATAAGTCCTGCTTCTTTAGCACGATTATAACCCATAATCATCTGTGCTCTTTCATTGTCATATGGACAAAGCATTAAGATTTTCTGCTTTTCTTTAACAACTAGAGGTAAAGTATTGTTTTCATTCTTTACTACAGTGACAGCTGCAGCTGCGATTTCTCTTTCAGTTGCTCTATTAGTCGCACTACCTACTGTAGATAAAGCCTTATTTAATGAGAAGTTAGATTCTTTCCAATCTAAGATGCCTCTGTTTTCTTTTACAGTAAGAATTCTTCTACATCCATCATCTAATCTAGATTCAGAGATTTCACCATTATTTACAGCATCTTCGACATAATCAATAATTGTATCTAGCTTTTTAACATCTTCCTGGTTATAAAGAACTGTAGGCATACAGATTAAATCAGCACCTGCTTCAATCGCAAGTTTAACTGCCTGTGATTCACCAAATGTATCAGCAATAGCCTTCATGTTCATCGCATCTGTAGTGACTACACCATTGAATCCCATTTCACCCTTTAATAGATCAGTGATGATTGCTTTTGACATAGTCGCAGGTTTCTTTTCTTCGTTACCTGTTTTTTCTGATACAACAGTTGTGTCATCTAATTGTGGATATAAGATATGTGCAGTCATGATCATTTCAATACCCTGATTGATTGCAATCTTATATGGTTTTAATTCATTATTTAATAATTCTGCTTTTGATTTGTTTACGATTGGTAAACCATAATGTGAGTCAGTAGCTGTATCGCCATGACCTGGGAAGTGCTTCGCACATCCAATTACGTTATAGTCCTTCAAACCAGCGATTGTTGCAGAAGCCATGTTCCCTACTACATCTGCATCATCACTGTAACTTCTTAAACCAATAACTGGGTTGTTGGCATTATTATTAACGTCAACAACAGGAGCTAAGTTAGTATTAATACCAATACTACTTAATTCACTACCAATAATCTGACCTGCTTTTTTCGCATACTCTGTATTATGAGTTGCACCAAGTGCCATGTTACCAGGTAAAGCTGTACCTGAACCTAAACGGTATACACTACCACCTTCCTGGTCAGCACTAATTAATAGTGGAATACCACCATCTTTTGTAGCTGCTTTCTGCATAGCCATACTTAAGTTATAAGACTGTTCTGTTTCCTGGATGTTCTGAGCAAAATAAATAAGTGCTCCAAAATCATAGTCTTCGACAATCTTTCTGACTTGGTCATTCATCTTAGTAAATTCGTGACCTGTAGTCTGTGCACCATCACTTAAGTCTTCGTCCCAGTAACGGAAATCTACCATAAGCATCTGTGTGATCTTTTGTCTTGTACTCATATTAGAGAGTAATTGATCCACTCTGCTTGTGGCATTGACTTTTGATGGCAAAGCCATTGAGAGTGCCATAGCTGTACTAAGTGCTATAGCGGATACCTTCTTCATATCGTTTTCTCCTTTCGAATGTATCTAACATAGATATTGTAGCGCTTACATGTTACTTATGCAACATGTATTTCGTATTTTTGATTTTATTTGTGGAATTTTATTTTAATATAGTATATCTCACTATACATAGTAAAAAAGCATGATATACAGAAGATAATATGAGTTACAGTATTTCAAAGTTTGAAAAAGAACTGTATGACTGTAATATATATGAGATAGTAAAGATTGTGTTAAGGGAGATGGTTATATGGAAGAAAGAAATAATTTTGCGAAGGGAAAGGTTTCTACACATATATTATCTATTGCAGGACCAATGATCGTAGCACAGTTGATTAATGTACTTTATAATGTGATAGATAGAATATATATAGGTCGTATTCCTCATACATCAACACTAGCTATGGGAGGACTAGGAATATGTCTTCCTATTATTTCTATAGTGATTGCGTTTGCGAACTTGTTTGGTATGGGTGGTGCCCCACTTTGTTCAATAGCAAGAGGTAAAGGTAATAATAAGGAAGCAGAAAAGATTATGGGAAATGCTTTCTGTTTGTTAGTGCTATTTGGGATAGGTTTAATGATTATTGGTTTTCTTTTTAAAGAGAAGATCTTATGGCTCTTTGGAGCAAGTACACATACTTTTAAGTATGCGAATGATTATTTGACTATATATTTGTTAGGGACAGTGTTTGTGTTAATAGGACTAGGTATGAATAGTTTTATTAATAGTCAGGGATTTGCGAAAATAGGAATGATGACAGTACTGATTGGTGCTGTATTGAATATTATATTGGATCCAATATTTATATTTTTATTAAATATGAATGTGAAAGGTGCAGCACTCGCAACAGTACTGTCACAGTTTGTATCTGCTTTATGGACAATACACTTCTTAAGAAGTGACCAAACGATACTTAAATTAAAGAAAGAATGTATGTATTTAAATCCTTATTATGTAAAGCGTATATTCTCTTTAGGGACTGCAGGATTTATGATGGGTATGACTAATTCGATAGTATCTATTGTATGTAATTCTACTTTACAACTATATGGTGGTGATCTCTATATAGCGATTATGACTATTATTAACTCTATTAGAGAAGTTGTGCAGTTACCAGCCCAAGGGTTTGGAAATGCCTCTCAACCAGTACTAGGATATAATTATGGGGCTAAAGAATATAAACGTGTCTTATCAGCAATACGTTTTGTGACACTCTTATGTTTTGGGACAATGTTTGTTATATGGGTATTAATTACTGCTTTCCCACAATACTTTATTAAAATCTTTACTCATGATCCTCATATTACTAAACATGCAATTCTTTATATTAGATTATATTTTGCAGGATTCTTTATGCAGTCATTACAGATATGTGGTCAGTCTGTGGCAGTAGGACTAGGCAAATCTAAACAGGCTATCTTCTTTTCTATCTTTAGAAAAGTGATCATAGTAGCTCCTTTGACTATTATTCTTCCACGTTTTATTGGAATTGAAGGTGTATTTATTTCAGAAGCTATTAGTAATTTTATTGGTGGTGGCGCTTGTTATATGACTATGTGGCTGACAATTGGAAAGAGCTTAAAGAAAGAAATTTCTTAGAAAAGAGATTTCTTTTTCTATTATTCTTATATAATACTTGTAAATAATATAAATATAGTACTTTCTCTATTGCATCAAACTAACAGTAAGAATATCATTGTATATAAGATATATAATAAGGGAAGGAAAAAATATGAATAAGAAACAGATAATGATAGTTGCAGGTGCAGTTGTAGTGATTGGTGTAGGTGCTACTGCTTATGCGTTAAGTAGTCCTAAACTAGAGCTTAAGACTAATAAGGTGAATGTGGAATACGGAACTACATATACACCTAAACTTAAGGATATAGTAAAAGACTATAAGGATTTTAATAAAGATGATTTAGAAATAATCAATAAGATACCTAATGAGAAGGATAAGTCTTATCCTGCAGTAGGTAAGTATACTATTACTGTGAAGTATAAAAAGAAGTCTTTGAAACAGAATGTTATTGTAAAGGATACAAAAGCACCAGAGTTTGTATTACCTGCAAATATGGAGTTGTTACAAGGAACTGGTTTAGATACACTTGATTACAATTCTCTTAAGTCTTTAATGAATATTAGTGATCTATCTGAAATAAGTATTGAGATTGATACAAGTAAAATAGATATAAATACTCCAGGACAGTATGATTTTAATGTCACAGTAAAGGACAAGTATAATAATGAAACCAAGAAGACCGGTAAGGTCACTGTGATTGGAAAACCAGTGATTAGCAATAATGAAGAAGTTGTTCATGAGACAGTGAAGAATAAAGATGGTACTACAAGTGTAAAGACTAAGGTACAGAAGAAACAGAGTTCTAATACAAATAGATCTTCTAATAGTTCTTCTTCAAATAACAATAATAAAAGTTCTTCTGGAAGTAGTAATAGTTCAAGTAATTCTTCATCAGGAAGCAATAAAGGATCTATGACATACGAAGATGATCCTAAATATCACTGGGAAGGTGATCATTCCTATGGTGATGGTGCAGAAATTAATGGTGAAGACTTTGATAAGTTAACTGGTGGAGACTGGAAGAACTGGAATTATTAAAAGCAAATATATCTTTCCCTCAGGGAGACTACTATAAGTGCTCTCCCCTTTCTTAAGTAAAACAGTCAGGATTAGATGCCTGACTGTTTTGTATTATCAATAATTTCATTTGGGATTTCATCTAATTCATCGATAGTATAAATCTCCTTACCTACTTTACGTTCTTCTTCAACTAATAGAAGTTCATCTATTAACTTCACCATTTCTCCCCTCTATTTTACGTTTAGTTTTAAATAAATATATTATGCTCATTCACATTTTTACGAATACTATTTGCATTATGTTCTAGATAGTGTATAATAGTCTCAATTTTGGGATTAAATTCAGGAGGGTAAAAATGAAAACGAGTAATGGTAAGCAGTTAGCTAAAAAGATGTTAATTGCGATGATTTGTGGTCTTGCCTGTGGGTTTGGCTGCATTATGTTAAGAGAACACTTAGTAAGTAGTGGTCAGACTGATCTTTGGACAAAGATCAATAACTTATTCTTTCAGGATATTACACAGCCTACAGCAACTAAAGCTGTTGGGATCTTCTATATTGTAGGTCAGTTATTTGTTAATTCATTACAGCTTATTATTGTACCTATGGTATTTGTATCTATTACATTAGCTATTTCAACTATCACAGATACAAAGAAGTTAGGTAGAATTTCTACTAAGACTATTTTAACTTTCTTTATTACAACTGTATGTGCATTATGTTTTGCAGGCGTGGTTGCCTCTATTGTATATCGTTTAGGATTCTTTAATGCAGTGGGTAAAGCAGCAGTAACTATCCAGCAGGGTTCTACTGGTTCTAACCCATTAAACATTATTTTAAATATTATTCCTAACAACCTTATTTCAGCTTTCTCTACTAATGGCAATGTATTAGCCATTGTATTTATTGCAGTTGCTATGGGTCTAGCAATGAATACATTAGAAGAAGAAACAAAGACTCTAAAGAAGCTATTCGAAGAAGTGTCTAAGATTATTACTTTATTCTTATCATTTGTAGTTAATAAGTTTGCCCCTATTGGTATCTTCTGCTTATTAACTAGAACATTCGCAATTTATGGTATTGATTCATTAAGACCAGCACTTGCTTATGTAGTTACAGTTGTTATTGCATTATTTATATATTTATTCTTAGCTTATCCTATCTACTTAATGTCTATGGCTAGAGTAAATCCAAAGCCATTCATGAAGAAGATGGTTAAGGTTGCTTTATTTGGTTTCTCTACTTCTTCTAGTGCTGCAACTCTTCCAATCAATAAGAGAACAGTAACTGAAGAATTAGGTGTAAATGATCAGATTGCATCATTTGTATTACCTTTAGGTATGACAATCAACATGGATGGTACAGCAATCATGCAGGTTATTGCAGCTATGTTTATTGCAGCAAGTTCTGGATATAAAGTAACATTCATGTCTATGGCAGTTATTGCAGTACTTGCATTAATTGCATCAGTTGGTACTCCAGCTGCACCAGGTGCAGGTGCTGTAATCCTATTTACTATCTTAACTGGTATGGGTTATACAAACGATGCAGCATTACTTGCATACTCATTAATTCTTTCAATCAATAGACCTATTGAAATGTTAGTTACTTCACTTAATGTAGTTGGTGATGCTTCTACTTCAGTTATTGTAGCTAAGAAAGAAAACATGATTGATCAAGAAGTATATAAAGGGTAAGAGTTCTTTCTAGAAAAGGAGTCATAAAAATTAAATCTGACTCCTTTTAATGTATACTTGAAATATTCTAATAATTATGTATAATACTTATGAAGAGAGCTAGAAGATAGGGTAGCTTTTAGAGAGCCGCCTTGTTGAAAGGTTTTCTAGTAAGAAAGAGGCTTCTGATGGTGTCCTTTGAAAGGGTGCTTTAATCAGAGGCTTTTTTGCTTTCTCCTTTTAAATAATCATAGATTCTAATCAGCCTTCTTAAGTTTGTTCGAGTAGAAGGTTTAGAATTCTTTAATATATCGTTGTCCTGTTCAAACTTACTTTTTAAATAATTTTCTAGATCAATCAGATTTACTTGCTCTTTTTTTAAGTAAGCTATATTTATCATTTGCTTATCAATATCAGATATTTCTTTTAAAATGCTTTCTATACTAATTTGAGGATGTTTGCTTCGATCTCTTCTTATTGTATTAGAGATTATTTCCTCAAAATCATTTACAAGTAACTTATCAATCCCTTCTATTCTCTGATATTTATCCTCATATAAAGAATTAACAGGTAATTTGCCTGAAACTTGTTTTGCTAGCGTTGGTGCATAATCTAATAGATCTTTTATATCATATTTAAGATCATGCATCACAATATTTCTATACCATTGATCTGCAGATATACCTTTTAAACCAATCAGACTAACTGTTTCGGTTGTTCCTATGGAGATTACTAATTCATCATTTGCAATTCTATCATCATCAATTGCAGCTACTTTAATGTTATTAGTAGGTTCATTTGATAATGTAAATAAATATAATTCGTCTTTTAATAGTCTTAATAAACGAACAGGTATTTTCATTTTCTTTTTGCCGATTGCATTATAAATTAATGAATAATCAGATAGAGTTATCTTTGTCATTGTAATCATTTTATTATCTTCAAATGCAAACGATGATTCACCAATGTCATACCCTTCCATTTCAGCATCGTATTCAATAAAAATAAATCTTTTTTTCAGTAATTTAACCTGTTCATTTGACATGCATTTTACTATAGAACTTAAAATATCTCTAATATTAGTATCTGAAATAGAATAACCCATAAAAATTATAGGATACTCCATAAATATTGTAAGTAGCTTAGCAGCCAAATATTCACGCTTCTCTTTAAATTCTTTATAGTCCTTTTCATTAATAACTATAGATTGAGGATCATTTAGAGAACCATGGATTTTATAAACTTCTGCAATACCTTGTAATTGAGAAAACAAGAGTGCCTGCTGGCCTATATATATTTTATACTGTGACAAATATGTTTCAAAAAACAAGTCATAATTTGTTGTAATAATTCCAGCAATTGATTTTTTTGCAATATTGTTCAACAACGTAACTTCATCTTTTAAATCTGGGCATAAAACTGATTTTTGTTTTAAATAATAACTCAGTTCAGCCTTAAATGGAGAACATCCGTTCTCTACTTTTTCAGTATATGCTTCATCTAAGCTTCTAATTTCAGGATTACGAAACCATTCTTTGTTAAAGTCTTCCTCTATAAGTGATGCTATTTTAGGATTAATACCATATGGACTATTTTCAAAAGATGCTCGATCTTCATAAGAACGATATGCAAATGAATCTTTGTTTAATTTAGCAGCCATTACTTTTAACAATCCTATCCAATCAGGTAAATTATAATATCTTCTTGATAATCCTGAACCAACAAACAAAAAAGGTATTGTATCTAAGCTTTCAATAAGCTGTTCAATTGTTTTGCTCATAAAACCACCCTTTCTCACTGATATTTATGTCTAAAACTCTTTTAAGCAATATAATACTCTCCTTGATTCTTTGTCATGGATTATGAAAATACTCTCTTCTAGATACAAAATAAGTCTCCTATATTATCTATACCCTTTATACGTAAAGATTACTTAATAAAAATGCATATTAGTTTTTATCTCTTCCAACTTATAGAAGCATGAACATTCTTGCAATAAAAAATAAGCCAGATTTCTCTGACTTATTCAAGCTTAAACTCATAAAGAATCTGACACTCCTTTAAAGCTTTGTATTTATCACTTGTTTTAAACGTCTTTGTACTGCAACTTGGGGCGCATTAAATGTATCAGATAATGCACGAATAAGAAGTGCTAGATCATTAATATTGTGAGATAACTCAGTATATGCTTCTTTGAAGGATGTTAGAGGCATTAATAAAGCATCCGCAAAACGAATAGCTCTTAGTTCTATATCATTGATTCTATATGTATGAGAATACTCATTACTTGGATTACTATCATAGATGTAGTGAGCCAACTCATAGCATAAAGAGAAAAGAATTTCTTCATCAGTATATTCACTACTTAAAATAATGATCTTATTACTTTTGTATTTATCAATGAGTTGATTTGATATGCCTATTATTGCTTTGATACGGTAATCATTGAATTTTGTAGTATAGATTGTAAAGCCTAAAACTTTCGCAATTCCCATAACAGGTACTCTTCTTTTATTGAGTTTTAAGTTGTATTCTGGATTATTCAATAGAGTATTGAGTAAGTCTTCAGCATCAGTATCTAGTTGGTTGTAATCAAAGTAATTGAAGAAATCATGTTGTTTATAGTTTTCTATTTCAATACACATATATGCTCTCCTTTTAATCTATTTCTTTACTTAATAGTTCTAATACTTCTTTTATATTCTTAAAGGTATGTGCTCCCTTTTGTATATACTTTTTAGGCCATAAGAGAGAAGATTGTAGTAATGAGTAAGGTATCAAGATGTCTCTACCTTGCTTTATGCAGTGATCTGCTTGTCTTAATGCCCCACTCTTCTCTCCTGCTTCTATGATAATAGTTGCGATAGAAATACCACTCATAGTCGCATTTCTTGTAGGGAAATTCCATTTGTATACTTTATTACAAGGTGGGAATTGTGATACAACAAGTCCATGTTTTTCAATTGTGAGTTGAAGGTTTTTGTTTTCTTTAGGATAGTACTGGTTAATAGGTGTTCCTATAACAGCTATAGTTCTTCCATTGTTTTTTAATGCTGCTTGGTGGGTTATTGTATCTATGCCTTTTGCAAGTCCTGCATTGACTACTATATTTCTTTTGACTAATGCTTTTACAAGTATTTCTGTTTTTTCCATTGCTTCCCTAGAAGCATTTCTACTCCCTACTACACTTACAGACTTTTCATTTAATAAACGTACATTGCCTTTAAGGAATAAATATGGTGGTGCTGCTGGAATCACAACTAATAGTTTAGAATATATCTCATCACCTTTTTTTACTAATATAACATCTTCTGGGAGAGTTTTGAAACTGTCCTTGACTCTTAGATAGGTATGATAGAAATCCTTCTCTGATACGTGTAATTGTAAGGATAAGTAAGGGATATTATGTATGAGTCCACTTCTGTAATTGAAGTGATCTAATTGTGCTATGAATTGACTCATTTTCTTATCATTACAATTGAAATATTGTTGGATGGTATAATACAAAATCGCATCTCTTACATAAACATTATTAATATCCATACTAGCCTCCTTTAGGAGTATTCTATTATTGGAATGAGTGATTATCAAGAGGAGATAAACTATATTGCACTTATAGTGTGAAGCTAGTAGAATCAAAGCAGGAGGTAGAAATATATATGTTATATTGCGAGAAAGAACTGTTAAATGAAGATTATAGAAATAGTTTGAAAGACTTATTTCTATTAACCATTTCTGATAAAACAAACAAGAAATTTAAGTTTTCAGATTTAGCTGCGGATCATATTAAAGCTATTGTACCTGCTGTAGCCAAGAGAATAGAAAAAAAGGTTAAAATTTTACTTGTAACCCATCTCTTAAACTTATTGGCACTTGGTAACTTGCTTGAGAGGATAAGACTGTATAAACCACTCTCATTGACTACCGTAATTCCTCTATTAGGGATATTTTCTTAAGTAACGTTTCGTGACGTTAGAACTTCTTTGTCTTCAGCATCAACGTGATCATTGAGCGCTTTTCTTGAGTTGCTATAACCTAGAACATCAGCCGCATCTTTCACGATGAACCAAGGTTCACTGTTAATTAAAAGACTTCTTACTTCATGATTTTCAAAATTAAATAATTGTACTTCGTTCATTTTTGTTTCTCCTCAAAGTACGCTTTATAGCGTTATTTTTTTCTAAAAAAATAAGTTGATCATACTTGATACCGTAGACCTCTTCAATTTTCCTTAAGATCAAAACATTTGGATAAGTTTTACCTCTTTCATAATTAGATAAAACATCAACGTTAATTCCCAATCTTTTTGCTGCTTCTTTCTGAGACAAATCCAATCTATCTCGTACATTTCTTAATTTATACATTTCTTTAGTATTCATATTCAACCTCCTGATTTACTTCAAAAATAATAAAATTACCCCAAAAACAGCAATAATAAGCCAAATGATACTTATAATTAATTTAAAAATTTCCAAATCATTCACTTCATTACCTCCTTTCTGCCTTAATTACATAACGCTTTATGCGTATTGTCAACGTAAATAACGTTTTTTTATGCTTTTTATTGCCTTTTTTACGTTAAAAGCATATTATATATTATAGAAAGGAAAGATTGAAATGTCAGATTTAGGAAATCGTGAAGTAATGGCTGCAAATATTAAATATTTTATGACATTACACGGTAAAACAAGAAAACAAATATGTGAAGACTTAGGATTTGCATATTCAACTTTTTCTGATTGGGTGAACGGAAAGAAATATCCTCGTATTGATAAAATTGAAATGATGGCTAACTATTTTAATATATCAAAAGCAGATTTAGTTGAAAGAAAGCAAAAAATAGAATTAACCGAAACAGTAGATAATATCTATAAACTAGGCAAAATAAAACTACCTTTTCTTGGCAAGGTAGCATGTGGTGAGCCTATCTTTGCAGATGAAGACAGAGAAAGTTATATAATGGTTGGTACTGATATTGGTGCTGATTTCTGTCTACAGTGCCAGGGTGACAGTATGATAAACGCAAGGATCCATGACGGTGATATTGTCTTTGTGAAGAAAACTGACATAGTAGAGAATGGAGAGATTGCTGTAGTAATCATAGATGATGAGGCTACACTAAAAAGATTCTTCTATTATCGTGATCAGAATCTAGTTATTCTGAAGCCTGAGAATCCAAAGTATCAGGATATAATCCTTACAGGTGAGCAGTTGAATCAAGTTAGAGTAATCGGAAGAGCAGTCGCTTTCCAAAGCGATGTAATATAAGAGCAAACAAAAAAAAGGAGATATTTAAAATGGAAGAAAAATACGGACCAGAATGTATTGGAAAAGTAATTAGAATAATTGATGATACTGAAATAATCATAAATGCAGGAGAAGATATTCTGACAGTTGGCGACAAAATAACAATTTATGCCATTGGCGATGAAATAACAGATTTAGATGGTACTAATCTCGGATATTATGAATGTGATAAAGCAACATTAACAGTTGTCACAACCACTCAACACTATTCAATATGCAAAACAGAAAAAAAATACAAAAAATCAACACTAGGTGTCATTACAAATTTTTCAACTGATGTTTTTATTGGATATGAACACATTTCTATCGACCAAGAACAAGCAAAGCCTATATCAATAAAAAATAAAGATAAAGTCCAAGTAGGCGATCTTGTAAAAAAATATTGATAAAATCTTTTTTGATGTATATAATGGTAAGGAACAGAAATGACTGCACCTGATGCGGTTAGTAAAGCTCCTTATCAAAAGATAGGGGGCTTTTGCTTTATGCAAAAATCAATTATAAATGTTACATATGATAAACCATTCAAAACAAATGATGAATTAATTGAATTATTAGAATCTCGAAATGTTATTATTACAGACAAGGAATTTGCTAAAAAGTGCATATCTGATATTTCTTACTATAGTTTAATCAACGGATATAAAAACTTATTTCCATACGATCAAGATAATAAATTTAAAATTCCGATTGAATTTTATGAATTTTATAACCTATATAGATTTGATACCATGATAAATAATGTCATGTTCAAATATATAATTGCCATAGAAAAATCACTTAAATCAAAATTATCTTATATCATTTCTGAAAAATATGGCGTGTTTACTGATTTAGGTGATTATACCAATAACAATCCTGATGATTATCTCTGTAAAAAACACTATAGAAATAATAATCAAACTCAAAGTATCTTGAAAAAGATAAAAACAGAAATTTCTAAAACAAAAAATGAAAGTGTTAATCATTATAAAGAAAATCATAACCATATTCCTTGTTGGATTCTTGTAAACGGTATTCCCTTTGGCCTAACAATCAAATGGTATGAAATTTTAAAACCATCTGAAAAAGATATAATCTGTAACCAATTTATATCTACAACAGAAATAACAATACAAGATAAAAAAGAATTCTTTAAAAAAAGTCTTGATATACTAAGAAAATACAGAAATAACATAGCTCATGGAAATAAAAT
>PPYF01506725.1_pt1 | contig 27711 bp, 20 predicted proteins | sample 1559871 | NCBI WGS metagenome assembly PPYF01 (sample SAMN08240021, study PRJNA423297) | Human gut metagenome, whole genome shotgun sequencing project.
AGCTTACGGTAAACGTGCGCGGCAGACCGGTCATCAGACAGCGTCCCCTGACCTCCATGATCGCTTCCTCGCTGCGCGGATACACACAGCCGACCGTGCGCTTGATCTCCTCTGCCGTGCGGTCGCCGATCAGCGCATTGTGCTTACGGCGGACGTACTTGACAATGGCCTCGTCGAACTTATCGCCCGCAACCTTGATGGACGTGGACTCGACAATGCCGCCGAGCGAAATAACCGCCACGTCGGTCGTGCCGCCGCCAATATCGACCACCAGATTGCCGTTGGCCCTGTTGATGTTGATGCCCGCGCCGATGGCCGCCGCGACCGGCTCCTCGACCAGAAAAACGCGCTTTGCGCCCGCCTGCGTGCCCGCATCAATGACGGCACGCTCCTCCACCTCGGTGATGATGGACGGCACGCAAATGACCACATTCGGCTTGAACAGGTGGATACCCTGCACCTTTGCGATGAATTCCTTGATCATGCGCTCGGTCATCTCGTAATCCGAAATAACGCCCTCGCGCAGCGGACGGATGGCGACAATGTTGCCCGGTGTACGGCCAAGCATGCTCTGCGCTTCCTCGCCCACGGCAAGGATTTTGCCGGAAACCTTGTCCACCGCCACAACGGACGGCTCGTTAAGTACAACGCCCTTGCCCTTGACATAGACCAGCACGGTTGCCGTGCCGAGGTCGATGCCGATATCGCTTGAAAAAAGCGACATCTTTTTCGCGATTCTTTGCAGAAAAGAAGCCATATTTCATTCCTTTCTCCGCGCTCTGTTCGCGTGGATTGACAGTATTACCATTATACAGATTTTGTGCGCCATTTGCAAGACTCCGGGGCAAATACCGAAAATTCGACAGAGAAAATGGCATCACTCCGGCAGTGTGTCCTTATACTCCGTGAATTCTGCGTTGTCGTTCACCTGTTTTTTATATGCGCTATAAGCCTCCGTCAGCGTTTCATATCTCTCGCCGGTGGTATATGTCTGAAAGCTGCTGTAACTGTTGATATGGTCCGCAATCGCAACATATTTTTGGCCGCTGTTAACTCGGGTCGCGGTAATCGTTTCGGAGATGTAAAAGTCGCCGTTCGCCGAGCTGACAATGACCGGTATCTGCTTGCCCGCACCGACGTCCTTTGTAGCGACATCGACCGATGTCCAGAACAAATAGCGGTTGCTCTTGTTCGTGGAACTGCCGAGAAACGCCCATGTGCCATTGTTCAGCAGGCTGTCGCTTCCGATCTTTTTCTTCACCTCGGGCACCATACTGGAATTGGGGCACTTCGAGTCGATCTCAAAATTCTGATTATTCTTCAGGTTCGGTAAAATGTCGGTCTTCTCGAGTATGCCGTGCAGATCCTCGTTCCAGTCGATCGTGCTGCCCGGTGTGCTCTTGCCTTGCCAGTCAAACACGATCACAGCCGCTGCACTGTCGTAGTACACCTTGCATTCCCCGCCCGCGGCAGGGGTTCCTTTCCAGTTTGCGGTATCTCCTTGCGTCTTATAATGGGTAATGCCTGCAATTGTAATGGGATCTCTCGACTGCCAGTCATCCTGCTTCTGCTTCAGCTTGACCGTCTTGCTCATGTTTTCGCTGTCCTGCTCCGTAACCGCAGCCAGCACATCAATATACGCCGCCCGCACCTCGATAAGGTCGGATGCCTCCAGACTTCTCTCGATGTACTGTATCAGCGCCGGTATCATAAACGCCGCAAGGATCGCCAGAATGACCAGCACAACGATCAATTCCACCAGCGTAAATCCCTTGCGGGTATTTTTCTCTTTCTTCTGCATTTTATCAGCACCTTTTACTGAGTTTCGGCTAACCTAAGACGGGCTTTCAGCGCGCTGTACCGTCTGCCCTTCTGGTTGTTATTTACCATATACGCTACCACATCCTGACTGCCGACGATAACGAGCAGGCGCTTCGCGCGTGTGATCGCGGTGTAGAGAATGTTGCGCGTGAGCAGCTTGCGCGGCAGACCGTCCGACAGAGCGAGCACCACCGCGTCAAACTCGCTGCCCTGCGATTTATGTACGGTAACGGCATACGCCAGCTCCAGCTCGTTCAGCATATCGAAGGTGTAGGTCGCAATGCGGTCGTCAAAGCGAATCACCATGCACTCCTGCTGCGGAAAAATACGGATGATCTCGCCGACGTCGCCGTTGAACACACCGGTTCCCTGCTCGTCGTCCCCCTGCTTTTCCCACACGATGTCGTAGTTGTTTCGCACCTGCATCACGCGGTCGCCCTCGCGGAAAATGGTGTCTCCGAAGCGCTTTTCCAGCTTGGTTTCACTTGGTGGATTGAGTGCCTCCTGCAGACGGTGGTTGAGCGGAATGGTTCCGCTGCCGTGCCGCTTGGCAGGCGAAAGCACCTGTATCTGTGCAGGAGTAAAGCCGTAGTGCTTGGGCAGTCTCTGGGCGCAAAGCTGTGCCACCGTTTCGATAACGGACGCCGGATCCGCCCGTTTCATGATGAAAAAGTCGCCGTCCGCGCCGGATGGCCTGGGCATTTCACCCGCGTTGACCGCGTGCGCGTTCATGACAATATCCGACTGCTGCGCCTGACGGAAAATCTCGGTCAGCTGAATGGTCGGCACCCGATGTGAGGTGATCAGGTCGCGCAGGAAGTTGCCCGGACCGACCGGCGGCAGCTGATCGGCATCACCGACGAGCACGAGCCGCGCACCGTGCGGCAGCGCATTGATGAGCGCCTGCATGAGCGTGATGTCCACCATGGACACCTCGTCCAGAATGACCGCGTCGCACTCGAGCGGATTGGTCACACTGCGGGCAAACACCGTGCGTCCGCCGCCCGCAAAGCCTGCCTCGAGCAGCCGGTGAATGGTTTTCGCCTCCATACCGGTCAGGTCGGAAAGACGTTTTGCCGCGCGGCCGGTCGGCGCGGCGAGCAGTGTATCCAGTCCCAGTGCCTCAAACACCTGCAGGATGCCGCGCACCGTGGTCGTTTTGCCGGTGCCCGGGCCGCCGGTCAGGATAACCAGACCATTGCGTGCAGCCGTTGAAATCGCAAGCTGCTGTTTCTCGGAAAAAGTGAACTCACTGCTCTCCAAAAGCGCGGAAAGCAGCTCATCCACGTCAAAATCGTACTCATAATTGCGCTCTGCCATGTAGCCGAGCATTTCGGCAAGGTAGGCCTCCGCGTCGTGCATATCGCGCAGATAGACCGCGTCGCGGCCCGCGATGTGCTCACGCACCAGCCGCCCCTTCTCCTCCAGACGGGCAATGCCGCGCAGCGCCCGGTCCTCGTCCACGACCACGTCATCGTCGCTCAGCAGCATGCACACCGCGTACAGCAGCTTCTCCACCGGGATGAACGTGTGGCCGTTGTTCAGGTTGAAGGTCAGCGTATACAGAATGCCCGCGTCCACGCGCTCATCGCTCAGCAGCGACAGTCCAAGCTCCATCGCCAGACCGTCCGCCAGCTTGAAATCCACATCATAGTATGGGTCACACAGCAGATACGGGTTCTCGCACAGCGCGTCGATGGCGCTGTCGTGCAGGCGCTTGTACAGCAGCGGCGTGAGTGCGACCGGCAGACCGTGTTCGCTCAGAAAGTCCATCAGCAGGCGCATTTCGCTCTGTTCGGTGAACTGACGGCCGATCTCCTTCGCCTTGCGGTCGGTAATGCCGCGCAGCTCCGACAGACGCTCCGGCTCGTGCATAAGAATGTCAAACGTGTCCTCACCGAACTTTTCCGCAATTTTTGCCGCCAGCCGCGGACCGATTCCGCGAATCAGGCCCGAACCGAGGTACTCCGCGATGCCGCGCACCGAGGTCGGCAGCCGGCGCTCAAACGCCTCGGTCGCAAACTGCTCGCCGTAGGTCGGGTGCGTCACCCAGCAGCCGGTCAGAATGACCTCCTCACCCAGTCCAATGTTGGGAAAAGTGCCGGTCGCCGTGACCTCGGCTCCGTTTTCCGCAGCAAGGCGCAGTACGGCATAGCCGTTTTCGTCGTTGTAGTAAACGATCTGCTGCACCGTGCCGCGCACGATCAAATATTCTCTTTCGTCCAACGTCCCACCGTCCCAACTTGTCATTCCAGATAGGTTATGTCCTGCCGTGCCGCCATGTACTTGGCGATGTTCTGTCCCTGTCCGCTGCCGATTTCGACAAATGTAATCAGCAGACCGGGAAAATACTGCCGTCGCACGCGCAGTGCCGCGCGAATCAGGTGTTCGCTGACGGCATCGCAGCCGTCGCCGTACAGCGTCAGCTCCGCCGAGCCGTGCAGCCGCAGCAGCCGTGTGGAGACGATCTCGTACACTGTGTGCAGCACGGTGTAAAATCCCACCGCGGCAAATACCGCCAGAACCGATTGCAGAAAAACAGACATGAGCGTTCCCTCCTGCTATCAGCCTATGCACGGAGGGAATACTTTGTTAGTATATAGTATAGCACAATTGTTCGGATAAGTAAACCGAGCAGAAAATCCGGGGATAATTGAAAATTGAGAATGAACGTGATGATAGAACGATAACCAAATTTCATTTTCAATTCTCAATTCTCCATTTCTGAAAAAGAGACGCTTTCGCGTCTCTTTTTCAGGTTTCGTGTTCTTTGCACCACTCATTGAGCGTTTCCCGATCGGTGCCCTGCATGGAACAGGCGGTTCCGCAATCCCGTTCATTGGGCGGCAGCGAGATACCCTCGCTCATCTTTTCCTGTTCCCTCGCGGCCACTGCCGGTTTGCTGCGGCGCAGCCACTCGAACGCCTTCGCGGCGGCCCGGAGCTGATAGCGGTTTTCGTGATTTTCCGACATAATTGCATCCCTCCTTCGCATAGTATGCGCAGGAAAGAGGATTTTACGCACAAAAAAGCTCCCATGCCAAAGCATGGGAGCTTGTAAATTGCGTTATGCTATTGCTTAACTGAAATTAAGCGTTGATAGCGGTTACGACGCCGGAACCTACGGTGCGGCCACCCTCACGGATAGCGAAACGCAGGCCTTCCTCGATAGCGATCGGGGTGATCAGCTCAACGTCCATCTCAACGTTATCGCCCGGCATGCACATCTCAGTGCCTTCCGGCAGAGTGATAACGCCAGTTACGTCGGTGGTACGGAAGTAGAACTGCGGACGGTAGTTGTTGAAGAACGGAGTATGACGGCCGCCCTCTTCCTTCTTCAGAACGTATACCTGACCGTGGAACTTGGTGTGCGGGTGGATGGAGCCCGGCTTAGCCAGTACCTGACCACGCTCAACCTCGTTCTTCTGAATACCACGGAGCAGAGCACCGATGTTGTCGCCTGCTTCAGCGTAGTCGAGCAGCTTGCGGAACATCTCGATACCGGTTACAACGGTCTTGCGCGGAGCGTCCATCAGACCAACGATCTCAACTTCCTCGCCCATCTTCAGCTGGCCACGCTCTACACGACCGGTAGCTACGGTACCACGACCGGTGATGGAGAATACGTCCTCGACCGGCATGATGAACGGCTTGTCAGCAGCACGGTCCGGAGTCGGGATATAGGAGTCAACAGCGTCCATCAGGTCGCGGATGCACTTGTACTCCGGAGCATTCGGATCGGTGGAGTCAGAGGTCAGAACGTTCAGAGCGGAACCACGGATTACCGGAACGTCGTCGCCCGGGAAATCGTAAGAGGACAGCAGCTCACGGATCTCCATCTCAACCAGGTCGAGCAGCTCCTCGTCGTCTACCTGATCAGCCTTGTTCATGAAGACAACGATATACGGAACGCCTACCTGACGGGACAGCAGGATGTGCTCGCGGGTCTGCGGCATCGGGCCGTCAGCAGCGGATACAACCAGGATAGCACCGTCCATCTGAGCAGCGCCGGTGATCATGTTCTTAACGTAGTCGGCATGGCCCGGGCAGTCAACGTGAGCGTAGTGACGGTTAGCGGTGTGATACTCAACGTGTGCGGTGTTGATGGTAATGCCGCGCTCCTTCTCCTCCGGAGCCTTGTCGATTGCGTCGTATGCCTGATACTCAGCATCGCCCTCGAGAGCCAGAACCTTGGTGATTGCAGCGGTCAGAGTGGTCTTGCCGTGGTCAACGTGGCCGATGGTGCCAATGTTAACGTGCGGCAGAGAACGGTCAAATTTTTCCTTTGCCATTGTGGATATCCTCCTCGTAAAATGAATTAAAAGTCATGTTGCATTTATTTTACTGCATTTCGAAAAAAAATGCAATAGGCTGCAGCAGATTTTAGTCGTTGTTTTTGGTACGGTTGTCGATGATCTTCTCCTGAATGCTCTTCGGCACTTCAGTGTAATGGCTCGGCTGCATGGTGTACTGGCCGCGGCCCTGGGTGCGGGAACGCAGAGCAGTAGCGTAACCGAACATCTCGCTCAGCGGAACGCCGGCAGAGATAGCCTGTACGCCGCCGCGCGGCTCCATGCCCTGGATCTGACCACGACGGGAGTTCAGGTCGCCGATAACGTCGCCCATGTACTCCTCCGGTACCATTACGTCAACCTGCATGATCGGCTCCATCAGAACCGGATCAGCCTTCTTCATAGCTTCCTTGAACGCCATAGAACCAGCGATCTTGAACGCCATCTCAGAGGAGTCGACTTCGTGGTAAGAGCCATCATACAGGGTTACCTTAACGTCAACAACCGGGTAGCCTGCGAGGATACCAGCCTGCATAGCGCCCTGGATACCCTGATTAACAGGCTCGATATATTCCTTCGGGATAGCACCGCCAACGATCTTGTTGATGAACTCGTAGCCCTTGCCGGACTCGTTCGGCTCAACGATGATCTTAACATGGCCGTACTGGCCCTTACCACCGGACTGACGAGCGTACTTCTGATCAACGTCAGCGGAGCGGCGGATGGTCTCCTTGTAAGCAACCTGAGGAGAACCTACGTTAGCCTCTACCTTGAACTCGCGCAGCAGACGGTCAACGATGATCTCCAGATGAAGCTCGCCCATACCAGCGATAATGGTCTGGCCGGTTTCCTCATCGGTGTAGGTCTTGAAGGTCGGGTCCTCTTCTGCCAGCTTAGCCAGCGCGATACCCATCTTCTCCTGACCAGCCTTGGTCTTCGGCTCGATCGCAACACGGATAACCGGGTCCGGGAACTCCATAGACTCGAGGATGATCGGGTGCTTCTCATCACACAGCGTATCGCCGGTGGTGGTGTTCTTAAAGCCGATACCCGCAGCGATATCGCCGGAATATACGCAGTCGATATCCTGACGGTGGTTAGCGTGCATCTGCAGAATACGGCCCAGACGCTCGCGCTGATCCTTGGTAGCATTCAGTACGGAGGAACCAGCGGTGATGGTGCCGGAGTAAACGCGGAAGAACGTCAGACGGCCAACGAACGGGTCGGTAGCGATCTTGAACGCCAGCGCGGAGAACGGCGCATCATCAGAAGACGGACGGGAATCCTCCTCGTCGGTCTGCGGGTTTACACCCTTGATGTCCGGGATGTCGGTCGGAGCCGGCATGTATTCGATAACAGCGTCCAGCAGCGGCTGTACGCCCTTGTTGCGGTATGCGGTGCCGCAGAGTACCGGAACGATCTCGTTGGCGATACAGCCCTTGCGGATTGCAGCCTTAACTTCCGGAATGGTCAGCTCTTCGCCCTCGAGGTACTTCATCATGAGGTCCTCGTCCAGCTCAGCAACGTGCTCCCACAGTTCGTCGTGGTACTGCTGAGCCTTCTCCATCATATCAGCCGGAATATCCTCATCGCGGATATCCTTGCCGAGATCGTCATAGTAAACCTCAGCGCGCATGGTGATCAGGTCGATGATACCCTTGAAGGTATCCTCAGAGCCGATCGGCAGCTGAATCGGAACAGCGTTGCACTTCAGACGGTCCTTCATCATGCTGACTACGTTGTAGAAGTCAGCACCCATGATATCCATCTTGTTTACGAACGCCATACGCGGAACCTTGTACTTGTCAGCCTGATGCCAAACGGTCTCAGACTGCGGCTCAACGCCGCCCTTTGCACAGAATACGGTTACGGAACCGTCCAGTACGCGCAGGGAGCGCTCTACCTCTACGGTAAAGTCAACGTGGCCCGGGGTGTCGATGATGTTGATACGATGCTCCGGGAACTGATGAGTAGAGCCGGACCAATGGCAGGTGGTAGCTGCGGAGGTGATGGTGATACCACGCTCCTGCTCCTGCTCCATCCAGTCCATGGTAGCGGTACCGTCGTGGGTATCGCCGATCTTATGGTTTACACCGGTGTAATACAGAATACGCTCGGTGGTAGTGGTCTTACCGGCGTCGATGTGCGCCATGATGCCGATATTTCTGGTTCTTTCCAGGGAATATTCTCTAGGCATATTGCTCTCCTTTCAAAGCGTTATGCGGAAACCGACAGATTAGTAGCGGTAGTGTGCGAACGCCTTGTTCGCCTCTGCCATCTTGTGGGTATCCTCGCGCTTCTTGACAGCACCGCCCAGATTGTTGCAAGCGTCCAGGATCTCGCCTGCCAGACGCTCACGCATGGTCTTTTCAGAACGAGCGCGGGAGTACTTGGTGATCCAACGCAGACCCAGGGTCTGACGACGCTCCGGGCGAACTTCCATCGGCACCTGGTAGGTAGCGCCGCCTACACGGCGAGCCTTAACTTCCAGGGTCGGCATGATGTTTTCCATAGCCTCGGTGAAAACCTCCAGCGGTTCACGACCGGTCTTTTCACGAACGATATCGAAAGCACCATAAACAACCTTCTGCGAAACGCCCTTCTTGCCGTCGAGCATGATAGAGTTTACCAGCTTGGTGACGAGCTTGGAATTATAAAGCGGATCGGGCAGAACGTCTCTCTTGGGGACATTACCTCTTCTTGGCACTTTACTTCCCTCCTTCAAAAATATTTGATTTCATAGGTACTTCGGCGGATCTTTGACCGCCGTTGTTCATGCCTGTCCGAGGTAAAGGCCCGATTTATGTAATCGGAACTAAAATGCCTCAGACAAAGCATAGCTGCTTTGCTGAAAAAAATAACTTTCTCGCAAAACCTTGTGGGTTGGCTCATTACAGGCTGCACAGCACATATTGTAACTGTACAGGAGTAATCAAGCATGATCGTGCAGATCTAGGCGCATCCCGCACGCCGCGTACAAAGGTACGCAAGTGTGGGTGCAACGACGATATGCGCGGTCAGGCGCAGATTACTTGCCTGCCTTCGGGCGCTTAGCACCGTACTTGGAACGAGCCTGACGACGGTTAGCAACACCCTGGGTATCCAGAGTACCACGGATGATGTGGTAACGAACACCAGGAAGGTCCTTTACACGACCGCCGCGAACCATAACTACAGAGTGCTCCTGCAGGTTGTGGCCTTCACCGGGGATGTAAGCGGAAACTTCCATCTGGTTGGTCAGCTTTACACGAGCTACCTTACGAAGAGCAGAGTTCGGCTTCTTCGGGGTCATGGTCTTAACCGTGGTGCAAACGCCGCGCTTCTGCGGAGCGGACTGATCGGTAGCCTTCTTCTTCTGAGAGTTGTAGCCTACCTGAAGAGCCGGTGCCGTAGACTTGGTAACGACTGCCTCACGACCCTTACGGACGAGTTGGTTAAAAGTTGGCATTTTATTTCCTCCTTCTTTCAAAGATATTTATGAAAAGCGCGTTTTGCGCGATTCAACAAAGAAAAATCAGTGCAGAACAACGACTACTGCCGCGCCGACATCAATGCCGACCGCATCGCCGAGTTCTGTCATTGTGGTGACCTCGGTAACTTCCATACCGTGTTCACTGCAAAGCTCATAAATCGGTCCGACGACTCGTTTTTCTGCGTCCAGCGCAACAAAGACCTGTGCGGCTGCGCCGTCCCGAATCGCTTTTTTCGACTGCTTTACACCGATCACCTTGTGCGCCGTGTGAAGTTCTGAAAGCATAATATTCCTCCTATACGGCATACTACCATAGTATACGGGTTTGTCCCCCTGTTGTCAAGTGTTTTCTCGAATTTTTTTATTTTTTACGAGAAATTTCTTTTCCAGACAAATTTGACACCTGGCAAAAGGAGTTTCCGCAGGATACATTCAATGATTACGCTATACCGTAGGGTGCGACGACCTCGGTGCACCGTTTCTAACAATTGGTACGCGTTATCCCGTAGGGGCGAGCAGTGCTCGCCCACGCATCCGTTTAACCATAGCGCAGGAGGCCAATGGCCTCCCCTACGGGGTAACATTATGCAAACGGTTTACCAATAAATATGTGCCTGTCGTTATCGGTTTGCGGGCGAACAATGTTCGCCCCTACGGGGCAGATTGTACAGATCGGATAGATACAGTGCGCCGAGGTCGTCGCACCCTACGGTATCCATTCAGCATAAAATTGAAACGGAGAAACATCGTAAACCGTCACGGTAATTCTCCATTCTCAATTTTCCATTCGGCACAAGCAAAAACAGGAGAACACCTTACAGTGTTCCCCTGTTTTGTTTAATCTATACAGCGTTTTCGGCTTTCTGCAAATCAGTCGAGATTTACAGTCTGCTCGTAGTGACCGGTGCAGTAATCGGACACACCCGAGCCGGCCGGAATCAGCTTGCCGATGATTACGTTCTCCTTCAGACCCATCAGCGGATCGACCTTGCCCTTGATCGCAGCGTCGGTCAGCACGCGGGTGGTCTCCTGGAAGGATGCAGCGGACATCCAGGAATCGGTTGCGAGGGATGCCTTGGTGATACCCATGAGGGTCGGCTCCGCAACAGCCAGACGGAGACCTTCCTCGCCGGCGTCGATGCGTGCCTGCACCTTGTTGTTGTAATCCTCGAACTCGAGCCAGTCCATAACAGAACCCGGCAGAACCTCAGCGTCGCCCGCGTCCTCAACGCGAACCTTGCGCATCATCTGACGAACGATAACCTCGATATGCTTATCGTTGATATCTACGCCCTGCTGACGGTAAACCTTCTGAACTTCCTTGATCTCGTAGTCGTGAACGGCGCGAGGATCGAGGATACGCAGAATGTCATGCGGGTTGAGCGAGCCTTCGTTCAGCTGGAAGCCCTGCGGGACCTCCTGACCGTCGGTTACGCGGATACCGGAGGACGAAGCCAGCTGGTAGGAACGCATATCGCCGGTCTGCGGGTTGACGATGTTAACGGTCTTAACGGTGGTGCGCTTGGACTCCTCGATGGAGACCACGCCGCCGATCTCGGCAAGCGTTGCAGCCTTCTTCGGCTTGCGGGCCTCGAACAGCTCCTCAACTCGCGGAAGACCCTGCGTAATATCCGAACCTGCGACACCGCCGGTATGGAAGGTACGCATGGTAAGCTGGGTACCCGGCTCGCCGATGGACTGTGCTGCGATGATACCGACAGCCTCGCCCTTGCCGACCGGCGTGCCCATTGCCAGGTTAATGCCGTAGCAGTGCGCGCAGACACCCTTGCGGGCACGGCACTCGAGCACGGAGCGGATCTGAACGCGGGTGATGCCTGCGCCGACAACCGCATCGGCGTCAGCCTCGGTCATCATCTTGCTCTTCGGTACGATAACCTCGCCGGTCTCCGGATTTACGATATCGTCAACCGGGAAGCGGCCGAGCAGACGCTCGCGCAGCGGCTCGATGATCTGGTTGCCTTCCTTGATATCCTCTACCCAGATACCCTTGGTTGCGCCACAGTCGTCCTCACGGATGATAACGTCCTGAGAAACGTCTACCAGGCGGCGGGTCAGGTAACCCGAGTCAGCGGTACGCAGTGCGGTATCGGCCATGCCCTTTCGAGCACCGCGGGCAGCGATGAAGTATTCGAGTACGGTCAGTCCTTCACGGAAGTTGGACTTGATCGGGATTTCGATGGTCTTACCGGAGGCGGATGCCATCAGGCCTCGCATACCGGCCAGCTGACGGATCTGGTTGATAGAACCACGGGCACCGGAATCAGCCATCATGTGAATCGGGTTGTAGCGCTGCTCCTTCATGTTGGCCTGCAGCTTTGCGGTAACCTTCTTGGTGGTCTCTTCCCACTCGGCTACGGTCAGACGGTAGCGCTCCTGATCGGTGATAAAGCCGCGCTTGTACTTGCGGTCGATCTTGGCAACCTTCTTCTCGGACTCGCGGATCATCTCATCCTTGCCTTCCGGCACGAGCATGTCGGCTACGGCTACGGTCAGCGCACCCTTGGTGGAGTACTTGTAGCCCATCGCCTTGATGGAGTCGAGCACCTCAGCGGTAATGTGGAAGCCGTGTACGCGGATACACTTGTCAATGATCTTGCCAAGCTCCTTCTTGCCGCAGGTGAACATGATCTCAAGATCAAACTTCTTGGACGGATCCGAGCGGTCAACAAAGCCGAGGTCCTGCGGGATGCGCTCGTTGAAGATCAGGCGGCCCGGAGTCGCGTCTACGATAGCGGACTCGGTCTTGCCGTTTACTTCCTTGGACAGACGAACCTTGATCGGCGCGTGAATGCCAACGATACCCTCGTTGTACGCCATCAGAGCCTCGTCCACGTTGCGGAATACCTTGCCGGCGCCCGGCTCGGTATCGCGGTCGATGGTCAGGTAGTAGGAGCCGAGGACCATATCCTGAGACGGAATGGTAACCGGCTTGCCGTCCTGCGGCTTGAGCAGGTTGTTCGCGGACAGCATCAGCAGACGGGCCTCAGCCTGTGCCTCTGCGGACAGCGGAACGTGAACTGCCATCTGGTCGCCGTCGAAGTCAGCGTTGAATGCGGTACATACCAGCGGATGCAGGCGGATCGCACGGCCTTCTACGAGGACCGGCTCGAACGCCTGAATGCCCAGACGGTGCAGGGTCGGTGCACGGTTCAGCATAACCGGATGACCCTTGATGATGCCCTCGAGCACGTCCCATACCTCGGGCTTTGCGCGCTCTACCATCTTCTTGGCAGACTTGATGTTCTGTGCGGTGCCGTCCTCAACCAGCTTCTTCATAACGAACGGCTTGAACAGCTCGAGTGCCATTTCCTTCGGCAGACCGCACTGATAGATCTTCAGGTCCGGGCCTACGACGATAACCGAACGGCCGGAGTAGTCAACTCGCTTGCCGAGCAGGTTCTGACGGAAACGGCCCTGCTTGCCCTTCAGCATGTCGGACAGGCTCTTGAGTGCACGGTTGTTCGGGCCGGTGACCGGGCGGCCGCGGCGGCCGTTATCGATCAGGGCGTCAACAGCCTCCTGCAGCATGCGCTTCTCGTTGCGCACGATGATGTCCGGCGCACCCAGCTCGAGCAGGCGCTTGAGGCGGTTGTTGCGGTTGATGACGCGGCGGTACAGGTCGTTCAGATCGCTCGTTGCGAAGCGGCCGCCGTCCAGCTGTACCATCGGGCGGATTTCCGGCGGGATGACCGGAACAACGTCCATGATCATCCACTCCGGGCGGTTGTGCGACAGACGGAAGGATTCAACAACCTCCAGTCGCTTGATGATGCGCAGGCGCTTCTGGCCGGAAGCCTCACGCAGTTCTGCGGTCAGCTCCTTGGAGAGCTGGTCGAGATCCAGCTCCGCGAGCAGCTCCTTGATGGACTCCGCGCCCATACCGGCACGGAAGTCCTCGTCGTACTTTTCACGCATGTCGCGGTACTCAGCCTCGGTCAGGATCTGCTTCTTCATCAGCGGCGTATCGCCCGGATCGATTACGATATAGTTTGCAAAGTACAGGACCTTCTCCAGTACACGCGGGCTGATATCCAGGATCAGGCCCATGCGGGACGGGATGCCCTTGAAGTACCAGATGTGCGATACCGGCGCTGCCAGCTCAATGTGGCCCATGCGCTCGCGGCGGACCTTGGCCTTGGTGACCTCAACGCCGCACTTGTCGCAGATCTTGCCCTTGAAGCGGACCTTCTTGTACTTGCCGCAGTGGCACTCCCAGTCCTTGGTCGGTCCAAAGATACGCTCGCAGAACAGGCCATCGCGTTCCGGCTTGAGCGTACGGTAGTTAATGGTTTCGGGCTTCTTTACCTCGCCGTAAGACCACTGGCGGATCAGCTCGGGCGAAGCCAGACCGATCTTAATGGCGTTAAACGTATGATATCCCATATATTTTAAGATGCTCCTTCCCTATTCACAGATGATTTCACTTACGCTCAGCCTTATTCGCCCAGACCGTCGTCGAAATCACCTTCGGCATCGTCACCGCCATCCTCGGCGGGGTTATCCAGTGCAAAGAGATCGGTGTCGCCTTCCTCGGCATCGTTGATACCGAAGCCTGCTGCGGTGAATTCGTCATCCGCGCCGGAGACAGCCTGCTCCATCGGACGGGTGTACTCCGCGGTCTCCTCGTCGTCGTCCTCAGACAGCTCGATCACTTCCATGTTCTCGTCCAGAACCTGAATATCCAGACACAGAGCCTGCAGCTCCTTGGTGAGTACCTTGAAGGATTCCGGAACGCCCGGCTGCGGTACGTTGTGACCCTTGACGATCGCCTCGTAGGTCTTGACACGGCCGGTGATATCGTCGGACTTGACGGTCAGGATCTCCTGCAGGGTATATGCGGCGCCGTATGCTTCCAGCGCCCAAACTTCCATCTCGCCGAAGCGCTGGCCGCCGAACTGCGCCTTGCCGCCCAGAGGCTGCTGGGTTACGAGCGAGTACGGGCCGGTCGAACGGGCATGGATCTTATCGTCTACCAGATGATGCAGCTTGAGGTAGTACATATAACCAACGGTTACGCGGTTATCGAACTTCTCACCGGTACGGCCGTCGTATACGACGCTCTTGCCGTCCTCGTTAACGCCTGCTGCAACCAGCGTCTCCTTGATATCCTCGAGCGTTGCGCCGTCGAATACCGGGGTCTCGACCTTCCAGCCGAGCTTCTTGGCTGCGAAGCCAAGGTGAACCTCGAGCACCTGACCGATGTTCATTCGGGACGGTACGCCCAACGGGTTCAGTACGATGTCGAGCGGACGGCCATCCTCCAGGAACGGCATATCCTCCTGCGGCAGAATGCGGGAAACGACACCCTTGTTGCCATGACGGCCTGCCATCTTATCGCCGACAGAGATCTTACGCTTCTGCGCGATATAAACGCGGACGACCATGTTGACACCGGGAGACAGCTCGTCGCCGTTCTCGCGGGTAAATACCTTAACGTCTACAACGATACCGGATTCGCCGTGCGGCGCACGCAGAGAGGTATCACGAACCTCGCGGGCCTTCTCGCCGAAGATCGCGCGGAGCAGGCGCTCCTCTGCGGTCAGCTCGGTCTCGCCCTTCGGGGTAACCTTGCCGACCAGAATGTCACCGGCACGAACCTCAGCGCCAACGCGGATGATGCCGCGCTCGTCGAGGTTGCGGAGTGCGTCCTCGCCGACGTTCGGGATATCACGGGTGATCTCCTCGGGTCCGAGCTTGGTATCACGGGATTCGGACTCGTACTCCTCGATATGGATAGAGGTGTAAACGTCGTCGCGTACCAGACGCTCGTTCAGCAGTACGGCGTCCTCGTAGTTGTAGCCTTCCCAGGTCATGAAGCCGATGAGGGCATTCTTGCCCAGTGCAACCTCGCCCTGATCGGTAGACGGGCCGTCGGACAGAACGTCGCCTGCCTTGACACGCTCGCCCAGATCAACGATCGGACGCATGTTGATACAGGTGGACTGGTTGGAACGCATGAACTTGGTCAGCGGATAGGTCTTGTCGGTGCCGTTGTCGTAGTGTACGCAAACCTCGCGGGCGGTTACGCGGGTAACAACGCCGTCACCCTCTGCCAGCGGAATCGTACCGGAGTCAACAGCTGCCTTGTACTCCATGCCGGTTGCAACGATCGGAGCCTCGGTGCGGAGCAGCGGTACGGCCTGACGCTGCATGTTCGCGCCCATCAGTGCGCGGTTTGCGTCGTCGTGGTCGAGGAACGGGATGAATGCGGTAGCAACCGAGATCATCATGCGCGGAGAAACGTCCATCAGGTCAACGTCCTTGCGGTCTACCTCGACGAACTCGTCGCGCATACGGCAGGTTACACGGTCGTTTACGAGGTTGTTGTTCTCGTCGAGCGGCTCGGTAGCCTGGCAGACGATGTACTCGTCCTCGACGTCCGCGGTCATGTAGCGAACCTCGTCGGTAACGTGGCAGCGGACCTCACCGGTTGCCTCGTCCTTGGTCTTTTCGATAACGCGGTACGGCGCCTCGATAAAGCCGAAGTCGTTGATGCGTGCGTAGGTTGCCAGATAGGAGATCAGGCCGATGTTAGGACCTTCAGGGGTCTCGATCGGGCACAGACGGCCGTAGTGAGAGTAGTGTACGTCTCGAACCTCGAAAGATGCACGGTCACGGGACAGACCGCCGGGGCCGAGGGCAGACATACGGCGCTTATGGGTCAGCTCAGCCAGCGGGTTGTTCTGATCCATGAACTGCGACAGCGGAGAAGAACCGAAGAACTCCTTGATGGCAGCAGTTACCGGGCGGATGTTGATCAGGGACTGCGGCGTAACAACGTCGAGATCCTGAATGGTCATGCGCTCGCGGATAACGCGCTCCATGCGGGAGAAGCCGATGCGGAACTGGTTCTGCAGCAGCTCGCCTACGCAGCGCAGACGGCGGTTGCCCAGATGGTCGATATCGTCAACCGTGCCGATGCCGTGACCGAGGTTGAGCAGATAGCAGATGGAAGCGAGCATATCATCAACGATGATGGTCTTCGGAATCAGATCGAAGTGACGCTCCTTCACGGTCTTCTTCAGCTCGTCGCCCTGTACGCCGGAGTCGATGATCTCCTTGAGGACGGTGAAGCGAACCTTCTCCTTGAGACCCAGATCCTCTGCGGTTGCGCCGCCGAGGTACTCGGAGAAATCGTTTACGTCTACCATGCCGTTGCCGAATACTTTAACGGCAGTGCCCTCGGCAGACTCGATCACAACACTGTTTACGCCGCGGGCAGCCATCATGGTTGCCTTCTCGCGGGAGAGAATCTCGCCGGCATCCGCCAGAACCTCGCCGGTCATCGGGTCAGCGACTGCATTTACCAGCTTGTGGCCGGTGATGCGGCGTGCGATGTTCAGCTTCTTGTTGTACTTGTAGCGGCCGACTGCGGAAATGTCGTAGCGGCGCATATCGAAGAACATGGCATCCATCAGAGAGGTAGCCGACTCCACAGAGGGCGGCTCGCCCGGACGCATCTTCTTATAGATCTCGATGAGGGCTTCCTCGGCGGTGTGCGCCGGGTCCTTGTCGAGGGTTGCAACGATCAGCGGATCCTCACCGAACAGCTCCTTGATCTCGGCATCGGTCTTAACGCCGATGGCACGGATGAAGCTGGTGATCGGAATCTTGCGGTTTTTATCAATGCGAACGTAGAAAACGTCGTTTGCATCGGTCTCGTACTCGAGCCATGCGCCGCGGTACGGGATTACGGTAGCGGAGAGCAGAACCTTGTCGGTCTTGTCAAGCTCCCTGCCGTAGTATACGCCCGGGGAACGAACGAGCTGAGATACGATCGCGCGTTCTGCACCGTTGATGATGAAGGTAGCGGCGTGGGTCATCTTTGGGAAATCACCCATGAAGATTTCCTGCTCCTTGATCTCGCCGGTCTCCTTGTTGCGCAGACGCATGCGGACCTTCAGCGGAGTTGCATACGTTGCATCTCGTGCCTTGCACTCCTCAATGCTGTACTTCGGCTCCTCGTCCATCGAAAAATCGAGGAAGGAAAGCTCCAGATTTCCGGTGTAGTCCGTGATGGACGCGGTATCGTCAAAAACCTCACGCAGGCCCTGATCCAGGAACCATTCGTAAGACTTCTTCTGCACCTCGATGAGATTCGGCATTTCGAGAATCTCTTCGATTCGTGCAAAGCTCTTTCGTGTGGTTTTGCCGTGCTGTACGTCTTTCACCTTCATGTGCTTTGATCACTCCGTTTCTTTCGGCTGTTGGTGTTGGTTGATACGCCCGGCGGCGTTGCGAAAATATTGCTCTTGGTCTTGCAATTTCTTGCAGACCGTGCTAACATATATTTAGGAATCGGATAATGTATCCGATTTTATAAAGCGTTTTATTATACCATGATTTTTCACAGAATGTCAAGTGTATTTTTGTACAAAAGGCAGAAGTTTTCTTCTGCCTTTCTTTTTTGCCTGAAAGCAGCTGCCGTTTTTCTCAGCACAGGCTGAGTGGGGGTGCACAAACTGCGCACGCGGTTCATCCTTTCCGGGCGGCTCCTTTTCTGCACCGGCTGACCGGGGCACGCGAACTGCCGCAGGTGGGTTCGCCCCTGACGGGCGGAAAGTTTTTCGCTGAACCTCAGCAGAGGAATTCGCCGTCTGCGGACGGCGGGAGCGGCGCGGCACCCGCCGCGGGGGGGCAAAAAGGAAGGACAACCTGCGGTTTTCCTTCCTCTTTGAACTCCTACCTTTCCCTTATTCGTTAGTCTGGCGCAGATTGCCGACATGTGACCGCTTCGAAAAGGAGAACGGCAGAGGATTTTTACTTCCGTGTCTTTCTCTGCCAATTCGCAGTGTCAGATACCGTACTGCTACACATACCGGCTACTCTACGCAGGGGCGAACATTGTTCGCCCACGCAATGGTAAACCCTCACAGCCTTGCGCGAACGAAGCCTGTGCCATGACAGCGGCATTCTCAATTCTCCATTTCAGGCAAAATAAAAAGGACGCTCACGCGTCCTTTTTTATTTTATTTGCTTAGAGCACCTTCGACAGAAAATCCTTCAGTCTCGGATGCTGCGGATTTGCGAAGAACTCCTTCGGCTCGTTCTGCTCTACGATATTGCCGCCGTCCATGAACAGCACGCGCGTTGCAACCTCGCGGGCAAAGCCCATCTCGTGGGTAACAACGACCATGGTCATGCCGTCGTCGGCCAGCTCCTTCATGATTTCGAGTACCTCACCGACCATTTCCGGGTCAAGCGCCGAGGTCGGCTCGTCGAACAGCATCACATCCGGATTCATTGCCAGCGCACGCGCGATGGCGATACGCTGCTGCTGACCGCCGGAAAGCTGTGCCGGATAGCTGTCCGCCTTGTCCGGCAGACCGACACGCGCAAGCAGCTCGAGCGCACGCTTGTCTGCCTCTTCATCGGTCATGACCTTGAGCTTGACCGGTGCCAGCTTGATATTCTCGCGCACGGTCAGGTGCGGGAACAGGTTGAACTGCTGGAACACCATGCCCATACGGCGGCGCACCAGATTGATGTCCGTGTCCTTGGCGGTGATGTTCTGTCCCTCGAAGATAATTTTGCCGCCGGTCGGCTCCTCGAGCAGGTTCAGGCATCGCAGAAAGGTGGACTTGCCCGAGCCGGACGGGCCGATGACTACGACCTTCTCGCCCTTCTCGATATGCTCGTTGACACCCTTGAGCACCTCATGGTTGCCAAAGGATTTGTGCAGGTTTTTAACGTCGATCACTTTCGCGCAGCCTCCTCTCAAAAATGCCGAGCAGCTTGGTCAGGATGATAACGAGCACCAGATAGATGATCGCAAGGCTGACATACGGCACATAGGCCTGATAGGTATTGGACACAATATTCTGTGCCTGCTTGGTCACGTCGCGCAGCGCGATGACCGACACGAGCGAGGTATCCTTCAGCAGGGTGATCATCTCATTGCCGAGTGCCGGAAGAATGTTCTTGATCGCCTGCGGAATGACGATCAGGCGCATGGTCTGTGCATAATTCAGGCCGAGCGAACGTCCGGCCTCCATCTGACCCGGATTGACCGACATCAGGCCGCCGCGCACGATCTCGGCAACATATGCGCCTGAGTTAATGCCCAGTGTAACGATACCGCACACCAGACGCGCTGTATCATCCTTAGGCACCATGATAACAAAGCCCATGATCAGCAGCTGAACCATCATAGGCGTACCGCGGATGACGGTCAGATACAGCTTGCAGACTGCGTTGAGAATGCTCAGAATGATGTTGCTTTTGCCCACGCGGCGGGAATCATGCGCCGTGCGGACTACCGCGATCAGCAGACCGATGATAACACCGAGGATCAGTGCACCGATCGTGACCGCAAATGTGATTTTCAGACCGTTCAGGAACCATTTCCAACGGTCCGCTGCGATAAAGGTCTGGTACAGCTGGAACAGCAGGTTCCGCAGACCCTCCGGCAGATTGACAACCGAATCCGGTACCATTTTCAGCCACTGGTCCATTGTAATACCGTTCACAGGTCATCCCCTCTTTCTTTTCATTTTACTGCAAAAGAGGGGCGGCGCTGAACCGTCCCTCTTCCTTTGTACACGTTTGTTGATTTACTGTGCTGCGGAATCCGTGGTGATGTACTTGTCAACAATAGACTGTACAGTGCCGTCGTCCTGCAGCTCCTTCAGAGCGCCGTTTACCTTGTCGAGCAGCTCGGTGTTGCCCTTCTTGATAGCGATCGCGTAATCCTCGTCAGCGTAAGCGGTGTCGAGGATCTTGAGGCCGCTGTTTGCAGCAACATAGTTCTTAGCCGGCTCCTGGTCGATAACAACGCAGTCAACCTGGCCGTTTACCAGTGCAGCAACTGCGAGCGGGCCGTTGTTGAACTGCTTTACATGCTCCTGACCGTAGTCGTCAGTGCAGTAGATGTCGCCGGTGGTGCCGGTCTGAACGCCGATGCTCTTGCCTTCCAGATCATCCGGAGAAGCGATATCGGAACCATCCTTAACGATGATGACCTGAACGCCCTTTGCGTAGGAATCAGAGAAATCTACGTTCTCCTGACGGTCCGGGGTAACGGTCATGCCGGCCAGAGCCACGTCGATGGTGTCGCTCTGCAGCGCCGGGATCAGGGAATCGAACTCCATATCGGTGATCTCGAGCTTCATGCCCAGCTTGTCAGCGATAGCAGCAGCGATATCCGCATCAATGCCCTGTACGCTGCCGTCGTCGCCAACGAACTCGTACGGCGGGAAAGTAGCGTTAGTGCCCATGCGCAGCGTGCCGCCGTCCGCAGAGGTAGAGGTGGTGGAATCCTGTGCGTCACTGCTGGAATCAGCGGTCTTGGAGCCGCCGCAGCCGGTCAGCAGCATAGAACCTGCCAGTACCATGCTCAGCATAGCAATGGAAAACTTCTTCATTTGTGTTAACTCCTTCCGATTTGACCCGTGCAAAACGGGCATCTCTTTCAAACAATGATTATTATACAGCGCGTTCTATAATAATGCAACCTAAATTTCAGCGAAAAAACCATGGAAAAGCATTTATTTTTTCAGCAATCATGACACAAGCAATCGGTAATTCGTTAATTGCCAATTAACGCTCTGCATTTTTACAGCATAGTCTGCATTTACCACAAGGAGGTGCCCTATGTCCCCTGTTATATATGTATCGCCTGCGTTTCGCACGGCCTGCGCCGAGCCGCGCGGCGCGCTTCTCCTGCTGCACTCCGATCCGGTTCGCTCCGCGCCGATTGTCGGCAGTGCGGCAAGCGGTGCGCGCCTGCTCATCCTGTGCGAGCAGAACGGCTGGTGTCATGTACGCACGCGCACGGCCTGCGGCTGGGTTTCGAAAACCGACATTGTGCTGTTTTACTGCCGTCCGGCTTTGTGAAGATTTCGTCAAATCAGTTAATTTTTTGACAAACAAGGTGTATTTTCATCAATTCCGCCCATTTTTACTGCTGATTTTGCATTTTCACTTGCGTTGCTTAAAGTGATACAGTATAATGTAAAATGTTCGATGCGACAATCGCAAGGAGGTACGAAAAAGAGTGTATCAGATTTTGAAAAAGCAAACGCTGAACGCAAACACCAAGCTGATGGTGATTGAGGCACCGCACGTTGCCCGCAAGGCAGAGCCGGGTCAGTTCATCATCCTGCGTGTCAGCGCAGAAGGCGAGCGTATTCCGCTCACGATCGCAGATTTTGACCGCGAAAAGGGTTCTGTTACGATCATTTTCCAGGAGGTCGGCGCAACGACGATGGCGCTCGGCGCACTGAATGAGGGCGACTGCCTGCATGATTTTGTCGGTCCGCTCGGCAAGGCGAGCGAGCTTGAGGGTCTCAAGAAGGTCGCTGTTGTCGGCGGCGGTCTGGGTTGCGCGATCGCATATCCGCAGGCAAAGAAGCTGCACGAAATGGGCGCTGAGGTTGACCTGATCGCCGGTTTCCGCAACAAGGACATCATCATCCTCGAGGACGAGATGAAGAACGCCTGCACCAACCTGCACATCGTGACCGATGACGGCTCGAACGGCCGCAAGGCTCTGGTTACGCAGGTGCTCAAGGAGCTGATCGACGCGGGCAACCAGTACGATGCCGTAATCGCCATCGGCCCGATGATTATGATGAAGTTTGTCTGCGAGACCACCCGTCCGTACGGCATCAAGACCATCGTTTCCATGAACACCATCATGGTTGACGGTACCGGCATGTGCGGCGGCTGCCGTCTTACCGTTGGCGGCGAGACCAAGTTCGCATGCGTTGACGGCCCGGATTTCGACGGTCACCTCGTTGATTTTGACAGTGCAATGCGCCGCGGTGCCATGTACAAGGCACAGGAGCGCGCGGCGGTAGAGCGCCGCGAGGAGCATTGCAATCTGTTCAAGAAGGAGGTCAAGTAACATGCCGAATATGAATCCGAAGAAGTGCCCGATGCCTGAGCAGGCGCCGGACGTCCGCAATAAAAATTTCGAAGAGGTAACGCTCGGCTACACCGCTGAAATGGCGGTCGAGGAAGCACAGCGCTGCCTGAACTGCAAGAACAAGCCCTGCATGACCGGCTGCCCGGTACAGGTTAAGATTCCGGAGTTCATCGCTCTGGTTGCCGAGGGCAAGTTCCTCGAGGCGGCTGCCAAGATCAAGGAAACCTCCGCTCTGCCCGCTGTCTGCGGTCGTGTCTGCCCGCAGGAGAGCCAGTGCGAGTGCCACTGCGTACGCGGCATCAAGGGCGAGGCTGTAGCAATCGGCCGTCTGGAGCGCTTTGTAGCCGACTATGCGCGCGAAAACAGCACTGAAAAGGCAGTAAAGCCGGAGTCCAACGGTCACAAGGTTGCCATCGTTGGTGCAGGCCCGGCCGGTCTGACCTGTGCAGGCGATCTGGCTCGTATGGGTTACGAAGTTACCGTTTTCGAGGCGCTGCACACCGCCGGCGGCGTACTCATGTACGGCATTCCGGAGTTCCGTCTGCCGAAGACTATCGTGCAGAAGGAAATCGACACGCTGAAGGACCTCGGTGTTGAGTTTGTTCTGAACTTCGTTGTAGGCCGTTCTGAGACCATCGACGAGCTGTTCGGTGACGGTTACGAGGCTATCTTTGTAGGCTCCGGTGCCGGTCTGCCGACCTTTATCGGTGTTCCGGGCGAGAACGCAAACGGCGTTTACTCCGCAAACGAGTACCTGACCCGCATCAATCTGATGAAGGCGTACAAGGAAAACGCCGACACCCCGATCTACCACGCGAAGAAGGTCGCAGTAGTCGGCGGCGGCAACGTAGCCATGGACGCTGCCCGCTGCGCTAAGCGCATGGGCGCCGAGGAAGTTTACATCGTGTACCGCCGTTCCGAGAAGGAGCTTCCGGCTCGTCTCGAGGAGATTCACCACGCGAAGGAAGAGGGCGTTGTGTTCAAGTTCCTGACCGCGCCGCTCGAGGTGCTGTCTGACGAGAACTTCAACGTCACCGGCCTCAAGTGCCAGCAGATGGAGCTGGGCGAGCCTGACGCATCCGGCCGCCGCCGTCCGATTCCGGTCGAGGGCAGCGAGTTTGTACTCGATCTCGACTGCGTTATCGCGGCAATCGGCACCAGCCCGAACCCGCTGATCCGTCACACCACGCCGGGTCTGGATACCAACCGCAAGGGCTGCATCGTGGCTGACGATGAGCACGGCATCACCTCCAAGGACGGCGTATTCGCCGGCGGCGACGCCGTTACCGGCGCAGCTACCGTTATCCTCGCAATGGGCGCAGGCAAGCGCGCTGCGGCTGCGATGGACGAGTACATCAAGAATAAGAACAAGTAATTTCTGCTTGCTTATGCGAAAAAGAACCTGTCTTATGGCAGGTTCTTTTCTTATGCGTTAAAACAGGTCTAACATATTATCCAGATAAATTTCTTCTCTCACGCGCAGCTGATACGCCGGTTTTGTCATATAATACAGCAAAAACTCGAGGATCAGCGCGCTTCCCAGTCCTCTGCCCTCGATCTTAAACTGCGAAAATCCCATTGGCAGATACGTCCGCAGAACAGCATCAACGCCGATGAACCCCGGATTTTCCATCGCCTTGGAGAACCGATAGCCGCTCTGTGCATCCGGTGCTTTACACCGGTGCTCGCAGTCCTCGCCGAGATTTTTGCGGCTGACAACCTCGTAGCATTGCTTACGGTCACTGCACCCGAACCAGCAGCACTCATTGCACAAAAATTCCACCTTATCTTTGTGCACCTGCGACAAGGCGTTTAATTCCTCAAACCGTTTATTCAATCGAAAATCCGGCACGACATACCGAAATTCTTCCCTGTCCAGCTCGTGCCGAAAATCTTCAAAATCGGTCAGCACCTTGGTTGTGGACGACACGAGGTACAGCGCCGGATACCGCGTCCGCAGGTAGTCGGTCAGCAGCTCGGAATGCACGATTACGCCGTTCTGCACGCCGTTTGCCTGCGAAAACAGCTCGCAGAGTGCATTGCATTTGCGGTCGGATAGGTGTTCCTCGCGCAGAAGCGAATTGCTGAATGTCAGCCGCGCGGAAACGCCGTACTCCTGTGCCAGAGCCAGCGCTTCGCGTGCGCCGCACTCACCGAAACCCGCTCGTCCCCCTCCCCAGAGGCAGTCCGCCGGTGCGCCGTAAATGGACCCAATTTCACACCAGTCATAAAACCAGTCACGATTTGCGCGGTATAACGGCAGAAATGCGCGGTAAAACTCGTAAAATTCAAACAATCCGGGCAGATGATAGTATGCTTTGGCTGACACGGCCGCTCGCCTCCTTTGCTCCGTATAGCATACCACAAAATGCCGGAATACGCAAAAGAACCTGTCCGAAGACAGGTTCTTTCTCTCAAACCCACGGAAATATCATGTGCACGCTGAACAAAGTTGCGGCTGCGCTCAATGCGTTGGCGCACAGCGCGTAAACGATCGGATGTGCCGTCTCCCGCCGGGTCTGCAGCCGTTTGCGGTAAATAACGGCTTCGATGATCCAAATCACAAGCTCAAGCGGCGCAAATACCAGATACCGGTAGAACGGCATGCCAATCCGCATGCAGGCCGCCGTTACGACCGTGAGCAGCAGTTGTGTGCCGATGTTGACGACGAAGAACAGCTTTGCGTTGCGCCTGTCCCAGAAGCCGAACGGCAGCAGCAGGATTCCCTCAAGCAGCAGCGTCGGCAGCAGCGAGGACGCAAACTGTTTGAGATATGTCAGCAGCGGATTTCCGGTTTTTACCGTATTATCCGCAAAGTCACAGGTGAATATCTGCTGCAGCTGCGTACGCTTCATCACCTCAGAAAAGTTTACTTTCTGCTGAGAATCATCATAAACCGCAATCCGAAACGTGTCCGGCGTGCCGAAATAGCTGAATACAAACGTGTCCTTGTCCGGATGCTTGTAAAACAGAGGCGGTTGTGTGCCGTCCAGCATGGCATAGTGCCAGCCGTCCATGCGGTCGCGCTCCAGCGCATCCAGCGGCAGAGACGCGCGGTCAATATGATTCCACTCGATATTGTCGATGCATTGCTCGGGTACCTCGCCCGGAATGAGCAGGTCAACGTAGTAATCGCCGTCCGGCGCATTCTGCACCTGAATGGTGATCTGCGGTTTCGGACCCATATCCGCGCTTGCGGAGACCGGCAGCACGGCCAGCAGGAACGCGGCTATGCACAGGCAGGCTTTCCACTTTCGTTTCATGGCGGTCATCCTTTCTCGTATTTAGTTCTCCGTTCCACCGAGATACAGCGCATTCCCCTTCATTTCAACCTGTTCTCCGAGCAGTTCAAACAGCTTTGCTGGAACCCACGTTCTGCTCTGCGCGATATAGGGCGCGGCACCGAGCGGTTCGGGTCGGCTCATGCCGTCCGCGTCCGGCAGTGCGGTTGCGCGGAAATACTCATCCCGACCGATGGTCACGGTTGTCTGCACCGTGCCGTTGGCGAGGTGCACCGCGCGGTCCCTGGCGTTCCACTTGACCGTAAAGCCGCACAGCTCGGCGGTCAGGCGCAGCGGAACCATAGCCACGCCGTTCGTCATGCGGCCTTCGCCAGCGACCATATCGCCCTCAATGACGATGGCGAACGTATCGTCCTCAGAAGGCAGCAGCACAACCTTGTCCGTGCCCGCCTGTGCCGGATAGGATTCCAGAATCGTATCATACCATGCAAAAAACCGGGTTCCCATGCGGATATCCTCAAGTTTTGCCTTGTTTTTCGTGCCGAACGGCGTAACAGACGCATTCCGTGCAATGTTCAGCGTCAGGCCGCCGTCGCTTGCCTGCACGGTCAGACTGCCGTCCGCGTTCCTCTTCACCTGCTCGGCAGACAGCAGGCTTGCAGGCTCGTGTTCGTCGGTCAGATTGACCAGAACCGCCTTGGCATACACCTGCGGCGGCTCGGACAGCGCCATCATTTCCCCGCAGTAGAGGTACACCTCGTCACCCTTTTTGATATCCTGTGCGCCTGCCGGCAGACCGGTCTGCGTGTCCATGATGATCGTCTGCTCCGCAATGTGCACCACAACTGTGCCTGCGGTTTCGGTGCTGACGGTCAGTTCGCCGTCCTGCCTGTCGGTTACTGTGGCGCGCACGCCGTATAGGTCAAGCTCCGCGTGCTCGGCGGAGTCGGTCGCTGCCGCGTCCGTGTCGATCAGGTTCACCGCTCCGGCGGGAATCGCGCTCATGCCGAACAGCACCGCTGCAAGCAATGCCGCCATTCTTTTTTCTCCATCATAATAACTACCTCCTTTTTATACCCAGTTAGACGGTCCGGAAGCGGTTTTGTTCCCGGTTTTCTTTCGGTGAGTGCAACAAAAAACATCCGCTCTGTTTAGTCGTTTTCCCTAAAAGAAAACGCAGGCAAAAGACATGACCGTCAAAGTCACGCTTTTGCCTGCATACCTTATTTATTTCGTTCCAGAGAGGCTTCGTGCGCCGTCTCCATTTTGCTCAGCAGCTCCGCCGCCGGTCCTTCCGGATAGTCGGCTTTGCACGATTTCATTACCTGTGCAAACTCCTCCGAGCCGTCATGCCATGCGGCATCCGCCGAGGCAATCTGCCCGCAGATGAACTCTGCCGCCGATGTGCTGTCGTCCGACGATACCGCCTGATCCCCCATCAGCACCAGATACGCCAGAACAGTATGCGGGCGATTCCAGGAAACGGCTCCGCAGCTCCTCGCACGCGCCCTCACTCGGCCCGCCATCGGCTGTAAGTGTAAACGCGATCAGCCTGTCAAGCGCGACCATGTCCGTATGCGCCATCACATACGCAGCGTCATCGCTGTTTGCATCGGTGCTGACTGCCGTCCAGTCGGTCTTCGCCAGCTCGGACGCAACCGCCTGCGCGCAGGAATCCGCCGTCTGCGACACCTTTTCCCCACCGGCACCGCTGCATCCCGAAAGAAGAACAGACGCCATACATACCAATACCGCTGCTTTTTTCATAAAGATCCCCACCTTTTATTAAATTTTCAAGGCAATACCGCTTGCATTGTGCTGTACTGCCTTACTTACGGCAACACCGCACAATTAAAGCGGCGGTGCTTTGCGGACATTTTGTGCCCTGACTTTGTTGCAGTTTCACGGCAATACATTAAGTATTACCGCAAAACTGTGCCTCGTCAGTACGCAAAATTTACTCGCAAATCACTCTTGTTCAATTATGCGGTATTGC
>PPYF01016987.1_pt1 | contig 27700 bp, 26 predicted proteins | sample 1559871 | NCBI WGS metagenome assembly PPYF01 (sample SAMN08240021, study PRJNA423297) | Human gut metagenome, whole genome shotgun sequencing project.
AAAGGAACTCCTTTTTCTAATGTTTTAAGAAATTAATTTAAGGAATTATTCATCCTTACACAAACTATTTTACGGTCTCGATTGGCATAGCACTGTTCATACAATATATAATAGTGTCATGTAATAGTTAGAATACGGGGAATAAAAAATGTCTCTATTTGGTAAAAAGAAAAAAGCTATCGTTAATTATATAGATTTGGACAATGATAAAACTAATATCGCTACATCAGGTGAATTGTTAGGTAATGTTGGTGAAGAGATTGGTTACAGTAGTTCAGATCAGATTGATGCTTTAAAAAAGCAAGGTTATGTTCTTGTAAATAATAGTTTTGATCCGAGTGATAAACCAACTTTTTCAAATGAAGATGTTCAAACTTATACTATTTCATTTAAACATGGTATAGAAGCTATTGATAAGCCTAATTCTGATTTAGGAATTAGTGAAAGTGATTTACAAAAAGTGGGTACACAGACTATTCATTATGAAGGTGCTGCTGCCAGAACGCCAAAGGATAATGTGAAGCATGTTACTTTTAAGCGCAGTGTAGTTTATGATAAAGTGCTAAAAAAATAATTAGTACTTCAACATGGATGCCTGAAAAACAAAGCTTTTTATTGATTGCTACACCTGAAGTTTCAGGATATACTACTGTTCAATCTACTGTGGGTGGTGAAACGGTAACTCCTGAAGATTGTGATCGTAATTATGTTGTTGAATATGATATTAATCATCAACCATCTGTCGCTGATCAAAAAGTAGCTGTTAAATATGTCGATCAAGATCTAGAAAATAAAGAAATTACTGAAGATATATTAACTGGTATGCCAAATTCCTTGGTAGATTATGATCCTAAAGCTACTATTGAAAGACTCGAAAGTGACGAAGGATACGCTTTAGTAAATAATGGTTATAATCCTGCGGGTGAAGTACAATTTTATAGCAACAATGACGATTATGTGCCTGTCTTTGTTATGACAATGAAGCACACTATCGGTTAAGTAGATAGTGAACATCCTGATAGTAAAGTAAATAAGAACGAATACGATAAAGATGTCGCATTTACTATTAATTATGAAGGAGCAGGTGCTGCTACTACTGTTAACAATGTTCAAAGATCACACTAGAGTCGCAGTTTAACCGTTGATCGTGTTACTGGTGAAATTTTACCTGGAGGTAAATATACAACTGATTGGAAAGTGGATCGTGAAAAGTATGATGATGTTGATGTTCCAGTAGTTGATGGATATCACACCGATGTTAAAATGATCAAAGGTGCCGAGGTTACACGAGAAAATATTATTAGAACAGTAAATTATGTTGTTAATAGCCATATTATTCCAGTGGATTCTGATGGTAAAGAAATTGTTGGTGCACCACATCCAGTCTTTCAAACTGATCCAAATGATCCAACTCAAGTGATTACTGATGAACCAGTGCCAAAGATTGATGGATACAAGTGTAATTTGGCAACTATTACACCGTATAATCCAGCAAAAGATATGGAAGTTAAGTATAAGGCAGAAGATTCTGATATTTTAGTAATTTCTGTTGGTGATAAGAAACCCAAGTCAGAAACTAAAGCAGTTTCAGTGGAAAAGCCGGTTGTTAAACCTGACCTTAAACCGGAAAAATACTAATTCAGTAACTCAACCTGCTGTTACTCAAGATCAAAATCATGATCAAGTTGCTATAATTAACTTTATAGATCTTGACCATGATGGTAAACAATTGACCTCATCTGGTCCACTAACTGGTAAGCCAGGTGAAAGCATTAACGATTTGTATAGTACAGAATTACCATTAAAGGCGATCGAGCGTGCAGGTTATCATGTTGTCTTTAATGGCTTTGATGATAATGGTGCAATTCAAAGATTTGACAACAATGATTTAATGACACAAGTGTTTACAATTGGTTTGCGTAAAACAAGTGATGAACAGCAAACTTCAATTGGACTTGATGCATTAAAGAAACTTGATCTTCATAATAATGAGGATGTTGTTGCAATTGCCTTTGGAGTTGCTTCAACTATCATTAGTTTAATTGGATTAATCGGTAATAAAAACGATAAGTAATGTGAATGACGTTATAAGGTAGGAAGCTCTGTAACGTCATTTTTATTGATTAATTTATGCAAGCGGATACGATTGATACTATAATAGAACTAGAAAGAGAGTCATAAAGATGGCTGAAGATGAAGAAAGAATTATCAGAAATAAAATTGAAGAAATTGTTAATCATGATGAGAAGGTTAATAATAATCCAGAATTGATGGAAATCTTTAGGATAGCTTATGGCAGAAGGGATGCAGGCAAGCCAATACAAGAAGTTGCTTTAGCACTGGATAAAGCTTTAGCAGGTTATATCTCAAGTCACAATAATAATGTGCCAGAAAGTATCTTGGACTTGCACCAAGAGATGCAAAATTTATCTGGTATTTAATAAAAAATAGACCAAGGGCATGACAATTAGTTTGGTTATTTTTATCTCAGAGGTTTTATTATGAGTAGGCACAAGTTTAATGTAGGTAAGTGGTTACCTAGTGATCAAGAATTCGAAAATAAATGGGTTAAGAAGATTTATGAAGAAGCAAAAAGTGATGAAAATAAAAATTTGTTACCACCAGTTCAGGCTTTGAAAGAATTAATCGAATCTAATCGCTATATTTGGAATTTGTTCCAAATGATGTTTGATGAGATTCCGCAAAAAGATGTAGATACACCAGCAGGTACATCGCAAGTACGTGATTATCATGAATTACTTTTAGTACTTAATCGAATTATTCAACGTGCGCCTGAATTTAATACGACTGGGTTAGTTGGAACACCAATTAATGCTGTTCTTGATTATCCAATGGGTACGCGTGCAGGGTACGTCTTATTCAACGATCCACGTGTCAATGCAAAGATGAAAGGGATTTTGGATTACTGGGGACATTATTTGCAAAGTACGGCTTCAAGCTATGTTTTAAATACTTCTGATAAAGGGTGGCTATCAACATACGCTTTAAAAGAAATGGCTAAAGAAGCAGATGGTGTAAACTTTTTGGATTTATTCAAAACTCGTTCAAAAGATCCAGAGAAAAAATTGGGCTATGTTTCATGGGATGATTTCTTTACTCGCAAATTTAATCCAGGAATTAGGCCAGTCGCTGAGCCGGATAATGATGATGTAGTAGCTAATGCATGTGAATCGGCACCATATAGAGTAGCACGTAATTTACCTATGAAAGCTAAGTTTTGGATTAAAGGCCAACCGTATTCACTAATTGATTTATTGCACAATGACCCTTGGACTGCAAAATTTGAGGGTGGCACACTATATCAAGCCTTTTTAAGCGCACTTAGTTATCATCGCTGGAATAGTCCAGTTAGTGGTACTATTGTTAAAGCATATAACTTGAATGGTACATATTATGGCGAGGCTTTGAATCAAGGCTTTGAAAATCCTAATGGTCCAGATCTGGTAGCAGCTAATAATTCACAAGCCTTTTTGACTTCCACCGCTACCAGAGCTGTAATTTTTATCAAGGCAGATAATCCTAAGATTGGTTTGATGTGTTTTGTTGCAGTTGGTATGGGGGATGTTTCAAATAACGAAATTACCGTCCGAATTGGTCAACATGTAAATAAAGGCGATGAATTAGGGATGTTCCATTTTGGTGGGTCTACTCATGTATTACTCTTTAGGCCAGAAGTAAATATCGACTTTGATTTACATGGTCAAAAGCCAGGCCTTGATACAACTAATATTAAAGTACGAGATATGATTGCTAGAATAACTAATATCTAAATGTAATATTGTTATAATGGAAAAAGATTAAACAACAATATTCAAAGGAAGAGATGATTATGAATAATATTAACTCAGAGCCTAGTACTTCTCTAAAATTAATGGCTGCATTATCTTACATTAGCTATTTCTTTTTACCAGTAATTTTTCCACTTATTGTATGGATTGTTGCCAGTGATCGTCCTTTTGTCAAAGAACATGCTAAAAGGGCATTTTGGAGTCAATTACTTCCAGCTATTTGTGCATTAGTGTTTTTGATAGTAATCGGTGTAGGTGGAGCTTTCAATTCATCAACTGTTTCGTGGGGATGGTTAAGTATTACTTTAATTGCTGTTACTTGTTTAATTGCCTTAATTAGTTTAATTTATAACATTGCCTGTGCAATTCATGTATTGATAGACTAAAAAATAAGTAATGTTAATTTTGAAGTTGATTTCAACGATAAGCGAAAGGAATATTTATGCATTTAAAAAAATCTATCCTGTCCATCTTTTTAACACTATGCATTTTTTCGTTGTTTATTTTAATATCAGTGAACAGAGTGGATGTTGGCGATATAGCTTTATCAAAACAACTTCATGATTATATGCAATTACATCATATTAATGGTGTAATGTTAGTCAATGATAAAAAAGGTAAACCAATTGTAATTGAAAATAGAGAGACTTCTAATAAAGGCCAAATAGTAGATGAAAATCAATTATTTCCGATTGCTTCTCTTCAAAAGATTATGACAGGGACTGCAATTTATCAATTACATCAAAAAAAGCAGATAAATTGGAATACTTCTTTGGCTAAATATTTTCCTCAAATCCCAGGTAGTAAAGATATAACAATTCGTGAATTGATGAATCATACGAGTGGATTAATTAATAATGATCGTCCAACATCCCCATTAAGAAATGAAAAACAACAGATTAATTATATGCTTAAACATATAAAATATGATCATATTCATACTTGGGACTATCAAGATATAGATTATGAATTATTAGCAGCAATTATTAGTAAACAAACTAACACAACCTATAATACTTATATTAAAAATAATTTTGCCAAGTCTGCTAATCTCCATAAAATTAAAGATTTTTCAGAAGTTGATCAAAGAGAAGTTCCTCAACCTATGAATAAAAAGATTAGTTGGCATGAAGTTACAGTAACAACATCATCTGATTTTGGAGCTGGAAACTTGTTTATTTCACCTAACGATTATTGGAAATTTGTAAATAATGGTGTTTTAAATAATCATCAAATGATAAATGAATATTATCATCAGGCACAACATCAAGAAGTTGCTTATTTTGGTGGTGTTTATTTTAAAGGCGATATTATTCGTGCAGAAGGGAGTATTCCTGGATATAATTCCTGCTTTGTAGCTAACTATAGAACTAAGAAAATGATTATGCTTTTTTCTAATAATATTAATTATTTCACTTTGAAAATGGCATCTGATCATATTTTGCATAAATACATAGAGAAACACATTATTTAATGAAAAAACAAAAAACTATTAAATCTTGGTACATTCCTTGATTTAGTAGTTTTTTTAACTAATTTTTATTATCTTGATTATCGTCAGACTTTTCATCATTGTCAGGAGTATCAGTTTTGGTAAAGTTACCGTTCATTGTATTAGGACGGCCAGTTTGATAATCAGTTCCATGTTTTTCTGCTTTTGGTGCGACTTCATTAGGCTCAGGCATTACTATTGAGGCAATAATGTAAAGAGCTATTCCCGGAAACACACCGGTAAAGAGAATTAAAGCTGTGCCAATGATTCTTACCCATGCTGGATCTAAGTCGAAGTATTCTGCAATACCACCAAAAACTCCAGATAAAATTTTATTTTGTGATTTAGTAAGTCTTTTGTTTTTCATCATAATAGCCTCTTTTCTAATGTGCTATTTCATAACATAATTATACAGCACAAAAAAGGCCTAGCAAACTGCTAGGCTTTAAATATTTAATGCCCGCTAAAGGATTCGAACCTTCACTCAGTCACCTGAACAGCGACCTGAACGCTGCGCGTCTGCCAATTCCGCCAAGCGGGCAATTTTCTTTGAAATATTTGGTAAAATGTAAGCATAAATATACTTTATTATTTAAAAGGACGGAATTACATGGTTTTTAGTAAAAAAATAAAACGGACATTAATTAGTCTTGTTGCTTTAGTTTCTTTAGTTTCTTGTGGTGCAGTATTTACAACACCGGTTAGTGCAGATACATCAAGTAGTTATCGCAATAATGAAGTGAATTTAGATGTTAAATCTGCAATTGCAATTGATAGTAATTCGGGGCAAATTTTGTATGCTAAAAATGCTGATAAGACTTTACCAATTGCTTCAATGACAAAGTTAATTACAGTTTATTTAACTTTAAATACAATTAAAAATAAAAAATTATCTTGGAATCAAAAGGTGAAGCCAACTGCTTCAATTGTAAAAGTAGCTAATAATGTGGAATATTCAAATGTACCGCTTAAGATGGGGCATTCTTATACTATTCGTCAGCTTTATCAAGCAACTTTAATTGAATCAGCTAATGGGGCCGCAATGCTTTTGGGCCAAACTATTGCTGGTTCACAAAAGAAATTTATTGATCAAATGCGTGCCCAAGTTAAAAAATGGGGGATTGAAGATGCCGAGATTTATACGGCATGTGGTTTACCTAATGGTAATGTAGGTAAAGATGCCTATCCTGGTGTAAATAAGAATGCTGAAAATACTATGTCAGCTAAGGATATGGCCATTGTTGGACAACATTTACTTAAAGAATACCCAGAAATTTTAGATACTACTAAATTAGCTCATTTAGATTTTAAAGACGGTAATAAAACTACTAAAATGGTCAACTTTAACTGGATGCTTAAAGGACTTTCTCAATATGATCAAGCGTATCCAGTTGATGGATTAAAGACTGGTACCACTGATGCAGCAGGTGCATGTTTTATTGGTACAGTTGAACATAATGGTGCTCGTTTGATTACTGTTGTCATGGGTGCACGTCACCAAGATGGTACGGATCCTTCACGTTTTATTCAAACTAAGAAATTAATGAGTTTTATTTTCAACAAATACCATCTAGTTACAATGACCGCTGGAAGTCAAATAAATGGTGCAAAAAGTATTAAAGTTACTGATGGTAAAGACGCTACAACTAATATTGGTTTAAAGAATAAGACAACTATTTGGGATCCAGCAGATGGTAAAACATTGACTGCTAGTTTAAACAAAAAAACAATAGATGCGCCTCTTGAAAAGAATCAGACAGTTGGTAATTATCAATTAAAATCAGGTAGTGAAAAAATTGTTTCATTGGATAATCCTAATGGAATGAATGTAAAAGCTAAAGCTTTATCAGCTAATGGAAAAGTTAATTTCTTTGTTAGAATTTGGCGTTGGCTTTTCGGGGGAAGATAAAAATGACAGAACTAACTGAAGATATACTAAAAAAAGTTATTAAAAAAAGATCTAGTGATACTCATAAAGGTAATTATGGCCGCATTCTTTTAATTGGTGGCAGTGAAAATTACGGTGGTGCAATTATCATGTCAACCGAAGCAGCGGTTAATAGTGGTGCAGGTTTAACAGCTGTGGCAACTCATCATCTTAATTTGTCAGCTCTTCATTCACGTATACCGGAAGCCATGTTTATTGATTGGCATGATGCTAAACTAGCAGATTTGATTAAAAATATGGATATAGTGGTTTGTGGATCAGGCCTAGGGATGTCAGATTTTGCGAAGCAAATTTTAGTAATTTTAAGAAGATGTACTTCAGAAAAGCAAACCGTCATTTTAGATGCTAGTGCGCTTGATTTGATTAGTGAGGATAAAAGCTTATTACCAGTTAATGCTGGACATTTGATTTTGACACCTCACCAAATGGAATGGCAACGACTTAGTCAAATTCGTATTCCATTCCAAACAGACAGTGCTAATATTGATGCATTGAAGCAGTTAATTCCTGATAGTAATGCAGTTTTAGTCTTAAAGTCTAATCATACTCATATTTATGACGGTACTGGTCGCACTTTTGTTAATCCGATAGGTAATCCAGGTATGGCTACTGGTGGTATGGGTGATACATTGGCTGGGATAATTGGTGGCTTTGTCGCTCAATTTGGCCCCAGTGTTGATACAATTTCGGCTGCTGTTTATATTCATTCTTTAGCAGGAGATTTAATTAATAAGGATAACTATGTAGTTAAGCCAACCGAAGTTTCTAAAGTATTACCTAAATTAATGAAAAAGTATTCAGAACTTGAATAAACATGTTAAAATTTTATACATAGTAATGCATCCCTGGCCAGGGATGTATTTTAATGTGATAATATGAAAAATACTTAAGTAGAGAAGATTAATACATATATGAAGAAAAATATCGTTATAGGAGTAACTTGCATCATCGTTGCGTTTGGTTCAATTATAGGATTAGCTAAAGTGTGCGCTCCTAAATCTGATACTGCACAAGAGGCAGTATCTACAAGTGTAAAAAATAAACCAAAAACTAGCAGCAAGAAAACAAGTACAGATCATAAAAAAGTTAAGTCAACCGGTGCAGAATTTCGTCCTTATAAAGATCCTAAGGATTTAAGAAAAGAAGGTACTTGGACTAAAAAGAGTGAAACCAAGAAGCATCCTAAGATTAATCAAAATGAAACAGATTTAACTTTGCGTGTTTCATTAAAAGGAAATCGGACATACTTACTAAGAAAAGGCAAAGTAATTTATACAATGCTTTCAACTGGTGGCATTTATAAAAAGGGAAAATCACTTACGCCTACTGGTACATATAGAATTCAAGCAGGTCGTGGAGATAGTTTCTTTAATTACAATCTAAATGAAGGAGCTAATAACTGGACCAGCTGGAGTCCGGACAATGTTTATTTGTTCCACTCTGTGCCTACTAAAGGGGATGGAAATTATAATTTAAATGAAGCAGCAAAATTGGGCAGAACACAAGGTTCCCACGGCTGTATTCGTTTGAGTATACCAGATTCTAAATGGATTATGGACAATATCCCCGATGGAACTAAGGTTGTTATTAAAGATCGTTAAAACTTTTAGGTAAAATTGGTGGTCAGGTATTTCGATTCCTGTTATAATCATCTTTGCTAGTAAGTTAAAAGTAGTAGTTATTTTTTGTTTTTAGCGAGTCTATGTTGATGGAAGATAGATATCAGGAAATAATGAAGGCGTGTTTAACTAATTAAAATAATGAGATTTAATAAGCGGATACTTTGTATCAATTTGAGTGGTACCGCGGGTTAGTAACTCGTCTCTTTCTACACATGTAGAAAGAGACTTTTTTGTTTTAGAAAGAGGAAAATATGGACTTTAAAAACGAAGTAGTTGATTTAGTTTCAAGCCAAGTTGATTTACCTAAAGAAAAAATTGCTGCATTAATTGAACGTCCAAAGAATGCTAAAATGGGTGACTATGCTTTTCCAGCATTTATTTTGGCTAAGACTATGCACAAAAATCCTGCAATTATTGCAAAAGATATTGCAGAAAACTTAAATAGTGATAATTTTGCAAATATTCAAGCCGTTGGTCCTTACGTTAACTTTGCAATTGATCATGAAAAGTTGATCGCCTCAACTTTGAAAGATGTTTTAGCTGAAAAAGAACATTATGGTGATCAAAAATTGGGCGAAGGCAATGTGCCAATTGATATGTCTTCTCCTAACATTGCTAAACCAATGTCAATGGGCCATCTTCGTTCTACAGTAATTGGTAATTCAATCGCTAAAACTATGAAGAAGGTTGGTTATACACCAATTAAAATTAACTACCTTGGTGACTATGGTACGCAATTTGGTAAGTTGATTGCTGCTTACAAGCATTGGGGAAACGAAGAAGATGTTAAAAAAGACCCAATTATGAGTCTTTTCCATTATTACGTAAAATTCCATAAAGAAGCTGAAAATGATCCAGAACTTGATAATGAAGGTCGTGAATGGTTCAAGAAGCTTGAAGAGGGTGATCCAGAAGCAGTTGAACTTTGGAAATGGTTCCGCGAAGTTTCACTTAAGGACTTTAAGCGTATTTACAAAGAATTAGGCGTAACTTTTGATTCATATAATGGTGAAGCATTCTTTAATGACAAGATGCAGCCAGTTATTGATGAATTGAAGGATAAGGGTCTTTTACATGAATCACGTGGTGCTCAAGTTGTAGATATGGGTGAAGATGAAAATCCTGCCATCATTGTTAAGTCTGATGGAACTTCAATTTACTTAACTCGTGACTTAGCTGCTGCTGAATGGAGAATGAAGAAATACAACTTCGTTAAAATGCTTTACGTTGTTGGTAACGAGCAAGCACAACACTTTGTTGAACTTAAGACTGTTTTGAAGAAGATGGGTTACGACTGGGCTGATGAAATTCATCATGTTCCATTTGGATTAATTACTCAAGGCGGAAAGAAGCTTTCAACTAGAAAAGGTAATGTGGTCTTCCTTGATCAAGTATTGAGAGATGCTGTAAATTTAGCTAAGAAGCAAATCCAAGAAAAGAACCCAGATTTAGCAGATCAAGATCAAGTAGCTCATGATGTTGGTGTAGGTGCCGTTGTATTCCACGATTTAAAGAATGATCGTTTGGATAACTTTGACTTTGACCTTGATGAAGTGGTTCGCTTTGAAGGTGATACCGGTCCTTATGTACAATACACTAATGCGCGTGCTCAAAGCGTATTACGTAAAGCTGCAGCAATGGGTGAAAAGCCAAGCGAAGGCGACTTTAATATTAATGATGATTGGGCATTTGCAGTTGCCAAGGACTTGGCAGACTTCCCAAGAATTGTTGCAAGAAGTGCTGAAAAGTTTGAACCATCTGTAATTGCTAAATTTGCTCTTGATCTTGCTAAGAAATTTAACAAGTACTACGCTAACGTGAAAATCTTAACTAAGGATGATCAAATTGGTGCTCGTCTTGCTTTAGTTCAGGCTACATCAATCGTTTTGACTGAATCACTTAGACTTTTAGGTGTAAATGCTCCTAAGGAAATGTAAAGATTTCAATGAAAAGTTAAAAATAGCGCTTACATTTTGTGAAAAATTGTTCATAATCGAATTAATAAGGTACAATATGCATGTAAGATATTTAGGAGGTATTTTTTAATGGCTTATTTTGTAAATGGTAACGAAATCTTCAGAGAAGCTCGTAAACACCACTACGCTGTAGGTGCTTACAACACTAACAACTTGGAATGGACTCGTGCAGAATTACGTGCTGCAGAAGAAACTAGAACTCCACTTTTGATCCAAGTTTCAACTGGTGCTGCTAAGTACATGGGTGGCTACAAGTTCGTTAAGGACATGGTTGAAGACCAAATGGACTCAATGAACATCTCTGTTCCAGTTATCTTAAACTTGGACCACGGTGACTTTGAATCAGCTAAGGAATGTATTGCACTTGGTTACTCATCAGTTATGTTTGATGGTCACGCACTTCCAACTGAAGAAAACTTGGCTAAGACTAAGGAAATTATCAAGTTGGCTCACGAACGCGGTATTTCTGTTGAAGCTGAAATTGGTAAGATCGGTGAAAACCAAGGCGGCGGTGAATTAGCTTCTGTTGAAGATGCTAAGGCATTCGTTGAAGCTGGTGTTGACAAGCTTGCTTGTGGTATTGGTAACATCCACGGTGTTTACCCAGCAGACTGGAAGGGTCTTAACTTCGATCGTTTGAAGGAAATTGCTGAAGCTGTTCCTGAAACTCCACTTGTACTTCACGGTGGTTCAGGTATTCCTGAAGACCAAATCAAGAAGGCTATCCAACTTGGTATTTCAAAGGTTAACATCAACACTGAATTCCAATTAGCATTCCAAGAAGCAACTCGTAAGTACATCGAAGAAGGCAAGGACGAAGACAAGGCTAACAAGGGTTACGACCCACGTAAGTTGTTATTGCCAGGTACTGAAGCAATCACTGACAAGATGAAGGAAATGATTGCTTGGTTAGGTACTAAGACTATCGATGACGAACTTAAGGATGCTTCATTCGACCGTTCATCATTGAACGAAGAATAATCATTTGATTATTAATTAAAATAAAGCTCAGCATATGCTGGGCTTTATTTTTTTGAAAAAAATAAGCCATGGCCATTAACTTATTAAGCATTAAAATATACTAAAAAGTGAATCAAGAAAGGGTATAAAAATGAGCAAAGAAAATAAAAATGATGTAGTAACTGGTGCATCTGAAACTCTTGATGCTTCAATGTTAGAAAGTAAAGAAACAACTAGTCCATGGCCTGGTCCTCAAGGAATGATCCCTGTAACTAGCGGTAATGCAGATGATGCCAATGTTCATAATCGGCATTATTTGGACAGATTGCTAGTAGAAATGAGGGTTATTGATGCAGTGGAACCTGATTTAACTACTACAATTTTTGGCAAAAAGTATGCTTCTCCATTGATGCCTGCTGCTTTGTCACATTTGAACAAAGTATTAGATGATAAAAATAGAAAACCAATGCAGGAAAAAGCCATTGCTGCACGTGAATTAAATTTACTTAACTGGATTGGAATGGAAACTAATGAAGAATATAGTGAAATAGTTGCTGAAGGTGGAGATACCATTAGAATTATTAAGCCATTTGCTGATCATCAGAAGATTATGGGTGAAATTAAATTTGCTGAAGATCATGGTGCTGTAGCAGTAGGAATCGATATCGATCATATTGCAGGTGAAAATGGTAAGTATGATGTAGTTGATGGTATTCCTTTGGGTTCTATTAGGATGGATGATTTGAAGAAATATGCTGCAAGTATGGAATTACCATTTATTGCTAAAGGTGTGTTGTCAGTGGCAGATGCATTGAAGGCTCGTCAAGCTGGCTGTAAGGCAATTGTTGTCTCTCATCACCATGGCCGTGTTCCGTTTGGTATTCCGCCTTTGTCAATTTTGCCTGAGATTAAGAAGGCTTTGATAGGTAGTGGGATGCAAATTTTTGTGGATGGTTCTTTAATGAGCGGATATGATGCGTATAAGGCTTTAGCGCTTGGTGCTGATGCTGTTTTGATCGGTAGAGGTATTTTACCAGAATTGCTTAAAAACGGCACAGAGGCTACGAAAAACAAACTACAAAAGATGAATGAACAATTATCTGAAATGATGATGTATACTGGCGTTAAGGATATGAATTCATTTGATTCTAGAGTACTTCATTTTGAAAAATAAAAAAGTCTTGCCATAATGAAAAAATAGCAAGACTTTTTGTTAGAAAAATTTATGTGCAAAACGATTATCAGGTAAATCAATGAAATATTTATGGCCACCTAAATCGTTTTCTACTCGGCGATAAAGTTCGACTAAGATATAGTAAGTAAGCCAGTAAATTGTAACAATTATGCCAAAGAAAACGTAATAGATTAACATATTATAGTTTAAAAAACTATTGCAATTGTAATTGATAAAATAGTTCCTACGGTTACTATTGTGTAAAATTTTTTCTAATTATTTAGTTGAATATGGAAAATAACTAAACAATTTTCAATTGCTCTACTACCAAAATAGCAGATGCTGATAAAACAATAGACCTGCAATAAAGAATAAGAAATTCTGTTTTCTTAGCCAGGTAAGTAGAATAGTTGCTATTAAAGCTAAAACAATGAAAATCCACATCATTAATTGAACGAGCTTATCTCTTCTATGGGTAAGAATTTTCTTTTGAGAATCAAATAGTAATCGATCGGCTAACCAATTGTAACCATCAATAAAATAATAAAAATTTATGACAAAACCTAATTCAGTTAGAAAGACAAGAAAGCCATACACTATTAATGAAAAAACAAGTAATAATATTCCTAAAATTCCCAACCAAGGAAGGATTGCGCTAATTCTACGAGAACGAATGAATTTTTGGGTTGATGAATTATATTGAGATAATTGTTTTTTCATTATATGCAGTTCCTTTCTATTGTTATAGAACATTTTGTTATTAATAGATTAAAAAACAAAAGTTAATTAAAATATAATTTTAATAATATAGATGAATATAAAAAACACCTTCAAAATCAAAGCAAAATTTCGAAGGTGTTTTTTTATATTATTTAATTCTATAATCCAAATGCAATCTTGTATAATAATGCACCGCAGATACCACCAGCAATTGGTGCTACGACTGGAATCCAACCGTAATCCCAATGTGCTGAACCCTTATGAGGTAATGGGCAAAGTGCATAAACAATACGTGGACCCAAATCTCTTGCCGGATTCAATGCTGGACCTGTAGGACCACCAACGGCCATAACAAGTGCGGTAATCAAGAAACCAACACCGATATTAGCAATATCTTCTGATTGCTTAAAGAACATGCCACGGTATAAACCAACAGCTACAAATAAAAGAATAGCAGTACCAACAAATTCAGTAATAAAACCGTTTAATTTGCTGTCAGCAATATCACCAGTAGAAAAACTTGCAAAAACTGCATCATCGCTAGATGTTTTTGCGATAAATGGCCAATATACTGCTACTAATAGTAATTGTCCTACAATAGCTCCTAACATTTGAACCAAGATGTAAGGTAAAACTTGATTCCATGGAAAGGCACCTGCACAAGCTTGCGCAAGGGTAACTGCCGGGTTCAAGTGGTTACCTGAAATTGAACCAAACATCATTGCAGGTAGCATAACACCAAAACCAAAACTGAAGGCGATTAATAACCAACCACCGTTTGCTTGACCATCGTGGCTATTACCACCAGTTTTAGTTAAAACTGAGTTAGCTACAGCACCATTTCCAAATACAACTAAAATAATTGTACCGAAGAATTCGGCAAAATATTTCATCATCCAAGTATGTTCCATAATAGATACTTTTTACTCCTCTAGAAAAAATAAGTGAAAAATACACACAAGACAAAATTATACACCATCTTGAAAAAATAGATATAGTTTATTGGCAAATTGCAAACATTTTGCTTAAAAATATATGCTGTTATTAATCTGGAAGCTTAATTTGAACTATTTTAAAGTCAAATGGCTTAATAAAAGACATTTGATAAGCCGTAAGTTGTAATTCCTCTCCTTCTTGAAAATTAGGATTATAAAGTGGATCACCTATGATAGGACAGCCCTTAGCAGCTAAATGAACGCGGATTTGATGAGTTCGTCCAGTTTCCAGCGTTAATTTAACTGTACCAGTATTATCCGGATTAGTTTTCAAAATCTCGTAATGAGTTATCGCTTTTAAACCATCACTGCGCACCATTCTTTTTCTTTGGTCATCTGGGTCTTGCCCAATAGAAAAATCAATGATACCTTTATTTTTCAATTTATCAATATTATTAACTTCTGCAATATATTCGCGGTGAAAGATTTTGGTAGTTAATTCACGATTAAGAATAGGTACTACTGCAGGATTTTTTGCTACTAAAAGTAGTCCTCCTGTAAGCATATCGAGTCGGTGTACGATATAAGGACTACTGCCTAAATAAGTAGCGCAATCATTTAATGCAGTATCCGTTTCATTTAAATTAGGATGAGTTTTCTGTCCTTTCTTTTTATTAATTACAAGGACATCATCATCTTCATATACTATATTAGGCAAATTACCACTAGCCGGATAAATTTGTTGCAATGAATCAATATGATCTAATTTAATGTTAATTCTATCTCCAGGAAAAACTTGTTCGTTAAAATGGTGGTATGTGCCATTAATAGTTACATTGCGTTCAATTCTCAAGTAATGACGCCATTTTCTTGGAATAAGTAATTTACGTAAAACTTCGTTAACTGGTAGTGGGTTAAGATTTTTTGGATAAAAAAGTGTAAAATTATAAACCATAAATATTTCCTAAGTCTGCTTTAATTCTAAACATGTGTTTTAGCAACTATGATACAATTTTCTTGTTTCTAAAAAGGAGCATGTATTTAATGAATAATGACCAACCAAGAAGAAGTAGTTTTAAAGATGCTTGGCATCGATTTGATAACCGCTTCTTTATCGGACGCTGGATTATTTTAATCCTGCTTATTCTTATGCTTTTAACTTGTACATATTATACAATCAAAGTTAAAACTTCGAATATCTCGAATTTAAAAGCATCGTTATCAACAACAACAACCATTTATGATTACAAGGGTAAAAAAGCTGGTTCTTTGTATTCACAAAAGGGATCGTTTGTTGAATATGACAAAATTTCGCCAAATATTCAAAATGCCGTGATTTCGACAGAAGATCGTACTTTCTGGAAAAACCCCGGCTTTAGCGTTAAAGGAATGGCCCGTGCTGCCATTAGTTTAATTATTCATCATGGTCAAGTTACCGGTGGTGGATCTACATTAACACAGCAGTTAGCTAAGAATTCGCTTCTTACGCAGCAACAAACTTTTTCGCGGAAATTAGAGGAACTATTTTTTGCAATTGAAATCAATCATGTTTACTCTAAAAAAGATATTTTGACAATGTATTTGAACAATGCCTACTTCGGAAATGGGGTATGGGGTGTTCAAGACGCTAGTCGTAGATATTTTGGTAAAGATGCTAGTGAAGTAACTGTCAGTGAAGCCGCAACACTTGCTGCAATTTTGCGTAATCCAAGTTATTATAATCCAGTTGACCATATGGCTAATGCCTTATCGCGTCGAAACCTAGTTTTAAGTTTAATGGCTGATAATGGCAAAATAACTGCTGCTCAAGCTAAAGCTTATTCTAAAGAAGGATTAACTTTAAGAAACACTTTTAAAAACAAAGATGGCTATCGCTATCCTTACTTCTTTGATGCTGTAGTTGATGAGGCAGTTAACAAATATGGTTTAACTGAAGAACAGGTAATGAATAAGGGATTAAAGATTTACACTACTCTTAATCAAAATTACCAAGGACAATTGCAAAATACCTTTGAGCAAAGTTGGCTGTTCCCACAAGCGGGAAGTGATGGTGTTGAATGTCAAGGTGCTAGTGTGGCAATGGATCCAGGTACTGGAGCAGTTCGTGCAGTAATTGGTGGACGTGGTCAACATGTCTTTCGTGGTTATAACCGTGCAACACAAATGAAACGTCAGCCGGGTTCTTCAATTAAGCCGATAGCAGTATATGCGCCAGCTCTTCAAAATGGCTATCATTATGATTCAGAGCTATCAAATAAATTGCAAAAATTTGGTAAGAATGGGTACGAACCACATAACGTTGACAACGGCTATTCTGATAAAATCCCAATGTACCAAGCTTTGGCTCAAAGTAAAAATGTGCCAGCAGTTTGGTTATTAGATAAAATTGGTGTAAATAAAGGGGTTCAATCTGTTGAAAACTTTGGTATTAAAGTACCGAAAAGTGATCGTAACCTTGCTTTGGCCTTAGGCGGTCTTTCAAGTGGTGTATCACCATTGCAAATGGCTCGAGCTTATTCTGCTTTTGCCAATAAGGGTAATTTGCCAAATAACTCATACTTTATTACTAAGATTACAGATGCAAGTGGTAATGTTTTGGCAGAAAACAATAATCCAGGTACCCATAGAGTTATTTCAGAGAATACAGCAAAAGAAATGACTACGATGATGCTTGGGGTGTTTACTAATGGTACAGGTCAGTCTGCTCAACCTAATGGTTATAAAGTAGCTGGTAAAACTGGATCAACGGAAGTACCTAATTCATATGGTTTTGGTACTAAAGATCAATGGATTGTCGGGTATACACCAGATATTGTTCTAGCTACTTGGGTCGGCTTTGATCGTACTAACCGGCAACATTATATGCAAGGTATCTCTGAAACAGGAATTACTAGGTTGTATAAAGCAGAAATGGAGGGAATCTTGCCATATACTGCACAAACGCAATTTACTGAAAAAGCACCTAGCCAAATTATAAAGAATAATGGTTCAAATTCTGATTGGACTGGTGGATTAGGACAAAAAATTCAAGATGGTATAGGTTCTGCGGGACAGACAATTAATGAATGGTATAATAGTCTGAAAGGGCTATTAGGCCGATAAATTTAGGAGGATTTTATGATTAATATTTATGATTCAGCTAATAAGTTAGCAGAAGATTTGACTCAAACTGATCAATACAAGGCTTTGGCAGATGCTGTAAAGGTTGTCCAAGAAGATGCTGAAAGTGCAGCTTTGTTCAAGAAGATGGACGAATTACAAACTAAGATTATGCAATCTCAACAAACCGGTCAACCTTTATCAGAAGAAGATCAACAAGCTTACAAGGACTTGAACGATCAAGTTCAAAACAACAAGCAAATCGTTTCACTTCTTCAAACTGAACAAAGTTTATACGAATTGCTTAATGATATCCAAAAGACCTACTCTAAGCCAATTAATGATCTTTATGAAGATCTTAGAAAATAGAATTTGCAATGAAGTTTATTCACTTTGCAGATGCGCATTTAGATAGTCCATTTCGTGGGCTATCTTTTTTGCCATCTGAGGAATTTAATCAAATATATCAAGCGGCAGATCAATCATTAACTAATATCGTTGATCTAGCTTTGAAAGAAAATGTAGATTTAGTATTAATTGCGGGTGATACTTTTGATAGTAGTACTCCGTCTCCAAGGGCCCAGCTCTTTTTCGCTCAGCAGATTAAGCGATTAACTGACAAAAATATTCAAGTAGTCATGATTTTTGGTAATCATGATCATATGAAACAAGAAGATTTATTGGTTAATTCTAATCCATACTTTAAACTTTTGGGTAATGAAGAAAAGATAGAAAAAGTATCGTTTAAAACTAAGACAGGCTTTGAATATGACGTTGCCGGTTTTTCATATCTAAATAATCATATTACTCACGATATGTTGCAGTTTTTTCCTGAAAAGAGTCAAAATTATATATTCGGTTTGATGCACGCCCAAGTTAAAGCTTTAGCTAAAAATGATTATGCGCCATTCACAATACGTGATATGCAAAATTTAAATTATGATTATTTTGCTTTGGGACATATTCATGCAAGAAATAATTTAAGTGAGCAACCGCTAATCGTTTATCCAGGTAATATTCAGGGTCGTCATATTAATGAAATGGGAGAAAAAGGATGTTACTTAGGTGAAGTAGATGAAGATACGCATAAGACCAGCCTTAAGTTTATGCCAACAGCTCCTATTTTATGGCAAAATACTCAAATTGATTTGAATAAGGAAATTGGTAAAAATCTTTTGCAAACTAAGATTGTTTCGGCTTTAACAGCTACTAAGAAAACCTACTTTAGTTTAAAAATAAATGGCGCACAATTTTTAACTGAAGAGGAAAAAGAATTGGTTCAAGATTCCGATTTTTGGCAAACAATTTCACAGAACTTGCTATTTGATTCACAGTTAGTGGATGTTCGCTTTGAAGTGAATGAAAGTTTGGAATTAAATGATAATGATCAAGCTGCTTTTAAGCAAGCTAAGAATGAAATTTTTGCTTCAGATGAATTTGATCAGATAGTAAATGATTGGAAGAAAAAAGACATGCTAGCTGCTAATTTGGCAGAAGAGCCAAATTTTGTGAATGAAGTTAAGCAACTAGCAGAAGTGAAGTTAATGAGTAAATTGAAAGGGATAAGTAATGAGGCTGAAACAGATTAAAATTGTTAACTTTGGGCAGTTCTCAGACCAAACTTTTGATTTGCCTAGTGATAAAATTGATGTCTTTTTTGGTGCAAATGAAGCGGGGAAAAGTACTACTGTAGCATTCATTAAGCAAATTTTGTTTGGCTTTCACTTACGTAGTAATTCTTCTCCATTTTTTGAAGATTACACACCACTAGCTCATGTTAGTCCAATGGGCGGTAGTTTAGTTTTTGAAAATAATGGTAGCGAATATAAATTAGAGCGTTTATATGCCAAGGGAGATAAGACTAAACGCGGTATCTTGACGGTTAAAAAAGATGGTGAAGTAGTGCCAGAAAGTATCTTTTATGACCAGATCCAAAACATTGACGGTTCATTTTATGCGGATAGTTTTATTTTCAATCAAGAAATGCTGGGGCAAGTAAGCAGCTTAAGTCAGGAAGATTTGCTAGAGCGTATATATTATTTAGGTGCAGCTGATAGTGGAAAATTACTTGAATTGCGTGACGATTTTGCTAAAGAAGCCAGCAAATTATTTAAAAAGACTGGTAAAAAGCCAGAAGTTAATCGTTTACTTAAACAGGTAGAAATACAGCGTGATAGTTTAGTACAAACTCAAGCTGAATTTACTGATTATGAGACACTAGCTCAAAAAGTTTCGGCTAAAAAATCGGAATTAGTAGAAAAGCAAAAATCATTAGCTGATTTGCAAAAAAAGGCGGATAATCTGTACCACCTTGAAAAAGAAGTAAGCAATTATCAAAATTTGCTTGATTTACAAAAACAGAGCAAAAATATCTCTTTTGATAGTGAAAATTATCAAAGGGCACAGGATATTATGGCTCAAGGCCGCAATTTAAAAAATACAATTCAAGCTTTAGAAGAGCAAATAAATAATTTATCTGACATTAATTTAGCTAATGTGACTGAAGATAAAAAACTAGTACAGCAAAAGCCACAATTATTGCAGTGGCAAGCAGAATATCGTGCCTGTGTACAAAAACAAGAGCAATTAGAACAAGAAAAAAATCAGTTGTTGTCTTTATCGCCTGAATTAAGAGAAGTACTTAACTTGAGCTCTACCCAAATTCAACAATTGCAGACTGATTATACTAATTTGCCTAAAGTTGAAGAAAAAGAATTAATTGTAAATTCAAATAATAAGTTTTGGTATGCAGTAGGTGGAACTTTAGCTGGATTGGGTTTGGTTTTACTGGGTGCAATTGGGTCATTAGGGATAGTTGCTTTAGTTACTGGAATTATCTTTATTGCTGCTGGTTATGTTAAAAATAATAATGATCATAAACAAAATGCAGTTATTTTAGAAAAACAAAAATTAGTTGCTAAAAAGCGAGAGGACTTTCAGGCTAACTATGGTTTAAATCCAGATACGCTCAATTTAAATAATTTGTTGACTAATTTGAACCAATATCGATTAAAGGAAAGTGCTGAAAAAACAAATGCTGCACAAATAAATGAAATCAATCAAGAAACAGAGCAACTTGCAACTAATTTGCAAAATGTATTAAAAATGCACGTTGATAATAACTTTGATGATCTTTTATTTAGCTTGGATGAATTAGAAAATCAAGTTAGTCATGTTCAAGAAATATCACAACAAAAAACAAATTTGACAGCTTCTTTAGCTCAAGATAATCAAGATTTGAAAGAACTTGGATTAAAGCTGCAAGCTTTATTGGCTAAGGCAGATGTAAAGGATATGGCAGAATATGATAAACTCTACCAAGAATCATTACATCAAACTAAACTTCAAACACAAATCGAAGTATTGAAAAAGAGTCTAAATAATGATTTGGCTAAATTACAGCAGATTGTTGATCAACCTAATGAGCTACAAAAGCAGCTGCAAATTATGACAGAAAAAATTGCTGCTACTACAGATGAAGTAAATACTTTGCAACAGCAAGTTGCTGAACTACAAGTACAATTGAATAATTTGTCAGATTCAACTGCAGTTTTTGAGGCAAAACAAGGTTTAGCTAATGCTGAAACTAACTTTACTAACAGTAGTAAAGAATATTTAGCTAATTTATTGGCTGCTAAGTGGATCAGTAGATCGCTTGATATAGCTTCTAATGAGCGTTTTCCTAAAATGCTTAAGGCAGCTAAAGAATATCTAAAACTTCTTACAGGTGGTCGCTATGTCGATTTAGAGTTAGATAAAAAAATTACAGTAATTAGAAATGATGGTAAGAAACGTGAAGTTAAATATTTATCACGTGGAACTGCTGAGCAGTTGTATTTTGCTTTAAAGCTGGCCTTTATTGAACAAATAAAAGATAAAATTAATTTACCAATTTTGATTGATGATTCATTTGTTAATTTTGATGATCGTCGAATTGGCTACATCGATAAATTACTTAAGAAAATTAGTAAAAATAACCAGGTGTTAATTTTCACAGCACAAGAAAGTTTGGTTAATAAATTGCAAATCAAGCCATTGACTTTCATGAAAGGAATTAAGGATGCTTAAACGTTTGCTAGACTATAATGATGGCGAAGAAATGGATATCGTTGTTTTAATCAAAAATTCACAGTTGCGCCGTAATAAAAAAGATAAACTTTTTTTAGCGATGCAATTTGGTGATGGCTCAGGTGAAATTCGCGGAAATTATTGGGATGCGAGTCATCAAGATGCGGCAACTTTTAGCACTGGTACGATTGTAGAGTTAAATGGAAAAAGAGAGGAATATCAGGGTAGACCACAAATTAGAATATATAGTTTGCGTGTTGTTGGACCACAAGAGGGATATTCACTTGATGCATTTATTAAATCAGCCCCAGAAACCACTAATGATATGAAGGGCGAAATTGATGACTTTGTTAAGCAAATTCAAAATAGAACATGGAGAAGTATTGTAGAGTACTTACTTAAAAAATGGAATAAACGTTTCTTTGATTATCCTGCTGGAAAAAGTAATCACCATGCATTGCGAGGCGGACTCGCATATCATACTTTGTCTATGCTTAAAGATGCAAGGGGCGTAGCTGATAATTATGAACAGATTAACCGATCATTACTTTATGCGGGATGTATTTTGCATGATATGGGTAAGGTACAGGAATTAACCGGATCTGCTGCAACGCAGTATACAATTGAGGGCAATCTGGTTGGCCATCTTGTTTTGATTGATGAACAAATAATGCTAGCAGCTCAAGATTTGAAGATTGATCTTGAATCTGAAGATTTGTTATTACTTAGACATATGGTTTTATCACATCATGGTAAATTCGAATATGGTTCACCTAAGTTGCCAGCGTTGCTTGAAGCAGAGATTTTGCACCGTATCGATGATTTAGACGCAATGGTTTATGCAGTAACTAATGCACTGCAACATACTGGTAAGGGTACATTTACTGAACCATTACAAAGTCAAGATGGTAAAAGATACTATAGACCTAAAAATGATCCTGAATTAGATCAAGCGAAGAATTTGGAATAAAAAAATATATAGAAAAAAAGAGATAAACTTTTTATAAAAAGTCTATCTCTTTTTTGTATGTAACGTATATTACTTAGTAGCACCAGTTGATACGTAAGCTGATAATACGTCCTTCAAGTCGCTATCCTTAATTGAAACATCAGCACGCTTCAATACAGTTGCGATAACGTCTTTCATAGTTGATTGATCTTGAGCCATTGATGCATAAATTTCATCATCAATAGCCTTCTTGTGATCAGCAAATTTACCCTTAGCTGGGTGGTTAATCATCTTAATTACGTGGTAGCCTGATTGTGATTTAACTGGAGTTGAAGTAACTTCACCAGTCTTAAGCTTAAATGCAGCAGTCTTGAATGCTGAGTCAAGAGTGTTGTCAGTTGAGTCAAATGAAGGAAGCTTACCAGCTTTATTCTTAGTTGCAGTATCAAGGGAGTATTTCTTAGCTAAGCTACTGAAGCTCTTACCATCTTTCAATTGCTTGATAATGTCTTGAGCAGTTGACTTCTTAGCAACCAAAATATGTTGAACAGTTACCTTAGGTTGGTAGCTCTTCCAAGCTTGTTGTTCTTGCTTCTTAGTAATCTTCTTAATATGCTTTAATGCTTGTTCAGAAAGAAGATTAGTCTTTAAGTTTTCTTTGAAACTTGAAGCAGTCATACCATTTTGTTGTAAAACAGCACTAAATTGTGAGCCATATTGCTTCTTGTAGTTGTTGTATTGCTTGTCAACTTTCTTTGATGATACGTATTTGCCGTATTGTTGTTCCAAAGCACGGTTGATAATCATGTTAGCCAAAGTTGATTTACCAGCTTGTGACTTTTTCATTTCATCATAGTATTGTTGTTGAGTAATCTTGCCACCTTTGTAAGAAGCAACAGTAGAATTGCTACCACTGTTTGAACAAGCGGCAGTAGATAATGCAACACCAGCTACAGCGACGACTGCAGCAACTTTTTTCATATAACTCTTCATATAATTAAATCTCCACATCCTTAAATAAGTAACTGTCAATTAATATACCATAAATTTGGAGAAATCGTTTTTAAATAGCAAATATTCATAGAAAAATCAAAGTTTCTTTAATTTTTCTTAGTCCTTTGTATCTAAATTATTCAAATTTTGGTTTAATTCATCACTTTTTTGTTGCATTTTTTCAACAATAGGCTGAATGTGTTTGGAATATTTTTCAAAATCATCATTCATATCACTAATTGTGCGTTCTGCTTCAGGAAGATGTTCATTTAAATCGTGACTAGCTTGTTTAGCCTTTTTTAATGCATCACTAAAGCGTCCGCCTTCATGCTTAATAGCATCATATTCATCTTTTAATGGTTTGCCGGGACGATTGCCATCACTATCTGTTAAGCAGGAAAATACGAATCCTGCTGCGGCACCAAAAACTGTGCCTAATAAGAAATGTTTCATTTATTTACTCCTTAGAATTGAGCCTTAATTTTATCTGCAACTTCGTTGTACTTAGCCTCATCATATTGATCAGCGTTGTTACGAGTCATTAATTTTAAGCCATCCCCTTCAAAACGTGGGATGAAGTGAATGTGTGAGTGCATAACAACTTGGTTAGCTGATTTACCGTTATTAGTGGTAATGTTCATGCCGGTTACATTAGGAAATGCCTTTTTAATTGCATTGGCAATTACTGGAATGTATTGCAAGTATTGTTGTGCATCTTCTTTAGTATAGTCGAATAAGTTAACGATGTGCTTTTTTGGGACCATTAATGTATGTCCTGGGTTTACTTGTGAGATATCCAAGAATGCTTTTACATCGTCATTTTCAAATACGGTGTAACTAGGAATTTCACTGCGAATAATTTTACAGAATAAGCAATCGTCTACTAATTTTTCCATAATTAAAATACCTCTTGTGTTTGAACTTTAGTTTCCTTTTATTTTCATGCTATCATAAACTATGTATAAATTCAGTAAAGAAAGATAGGAAAAATGACATTAAAAATTGAACATTTAACTGGGGGCTATACTGGCGTCCCTGTTATTAAAGATATTAATCTTGAAATTAAGCCTGGTGAGGCTTTAGGGCTAATTGGGCTTAATGGTGCCGGTAAATCGACGACGATTAAACATATTTTAGGTTTGCTTCGTCCGCAAAAAGGAAAGATCATTTTAAATGATGTGGTTTTAACTCAGCAGCCTACGAAGTTTAAACGTGAAGTTGCTTATATTCCTGAAACACCAATTTTATACCCAGAATTAACTTTGAAAGAACACTTGGAATTAACCATGCTCAGTTATAAGTTAGATGAGAAAAAGGCGTGGGAAAGAGCATATGAATTGCTTAAAATGTTCAGATTAGATGATAAGCTTGAATGGTTACCGATCCACTTTTCAAAGGGAATGCGCCAAAAAGTAATGATTGTTTCTGCCTTTTTAGCTGATACAAGTTTACTTGTAATTGATGAACCATTTACAGGACTTGATCCCTTGGCCGTTGCTAACTTAATTGACTTGATCAAACAAGCAATTGCTAATAACAAAATGGTGTTAATGACTACACACGTTTTAGCAGATGCCCAACAAGCGATTTCTAACTATGCTGTTTTAAATAATGGTACGATCGAGATCATCGGCAATTTGCAAGATATTCGTGAGCATTATGGTTTAAAGCCTGATGATCCATTTGATAAGTTATATTTAGCTTTGAATAGAGAGGATCATGGTAATGCGTGAATTAGCTAAAAAGAGATTAAATGAGAATCTCAAACAGTCGGTTAAATATTTGACGCTTGTTTTCAATGATTTCTTTATTTTAGCCTTGATTTTTTTAGTCGGAGCATTAATGTTTTGGTATGCCGAAGCAATGAAGACCATGCCAACGAACCTATGGTTTTATCGACCATTAGTCGGTTTTATTCTTTGGTTGCCTCTTTTAACCGGACGATTGGTAACTTTGATCAAAGAAGCCGATATGCAGTTCTTGTTTACGCAAGATGAACAAATGAATGAGTACTTAAAACCAATGTACAGATATAGTTTAGTCTTGCCATTTATTCTTGAAGTCTTATTGGCAGGGATCGTTTTTCCGTTTGCTACAATCAAAGCAGGTATAAATGTTTTTGCATATCTTTTGTTAGTAGTTGCAATGTTACTAATTAAAGGCATTGAATTAGAAGTCGAAAAAAGTAATTTGTACTTTGGTAAAAAGATTGGCTTTGCTACTTTAAGTTTGATAGCTCTAGTTTTAGCAATTATTTCAGCATATTATGCATATATTGGTATCGTAGCTGGAATTATTGGAATTTTCTTCGTAACTAGATTAGCTAATGAGCTAATTTTTGACTGGCGTTACGCTGTAGAAAGTGAAAAAGTTAGAAAAGACCGTGTATATTCAGTCTTCAGTATGTTCACTGATGTGGAAGAAAAGCAAGTAAGTATTAAACGTAGAAAATATTTAGATTTTCTTTTGTCTAAGTCGATTGCTAAAGAAAATCCTAACTTGTTCCTTTATAGAAGATCATTACTTAGAAATCCAGAATATTTGAACTTGCTAGTTAGAATGACTATTTTTGCCGGCTTAATTTCATGGTTAGTACAAGATTGGCGTTGGTCGCTTGGCTTATCATGTTTAGTAATCTTTTTAACAGTTTACCAATTATTGCCAATGGCAACAGAATTTGATCGTAACTTTATGTATCGTGTTTATCCAATTGAAAGAAAAAATCGTGGTAAAGATCTCGTTAAAGTTTTGACATTCGGTTTATTCATTCAATGGTTAATTATTAGTATTTTCTGGTTGATTGTTTTGCCAATAAATATTAATCTGCTAGAGGCAATGATTATCTTGCTTGCATTTACTGTTTTAATTACTGCAGTATATTTGCCAAGCAGAGTGAAGAAGATGAATCAAAAGAATTTTGGAATTAGATAGGGAAAGAATATGAGATTAAGAAACAAACCTTGGGCCGTAAAACTTGTTAATGATCATCCTGAAAGTGTATTGCAAAATCCTAACCCAGATGAAAAGATTGACTGGGAAAAGCGATTTGGCAATGATCATCCGATTGAAATTGAAGTTGGTTCAGGTAAAGGACATTTTATTACAACTTTAGCTGAACAACATCCTGAAAAGAATTTTGTGGCTTTAGAATTACAAACTACTGCAGCAGGTATTATTTTGCGTACTAAGTTAAAAAAGGGTTTAGACAACTTACAAGTTTTACGTGGGGATGCTGCTGACATCAATTGCTTTTTCGATAAAAATACTACTGATGTAATTTACTTAAACTTTAGTGATCCATGGCCAAAGAGTCGTCATGAAAAGCGTCGTTTGACTTATAAGAGCTTTTTGAATAAATATCAGCAAGTTTTAAAGCCAGAAGGTCATATTGAATTCAAGACTGATAATTCAGGTTTATTTGCATATTCTGTTCAAAGTATGAATAATTACGGGATGTTCTTTGACTTTGTTTCTGTAGATTTGCATCATGAAAAGCCGGAAATTGTAGAAAAGAATATTGAAACAGAATATGAGCATAAGTTTGCTGCTAAAGGTAATCCTATATATGCACTTTATGCTCATTTTGAGACAAAGTAATTTGCAAAAATAATTCTTTTTTGTATAATACTTGTAAAAAGTAAGAAAGATTAGAGGCATAAAAAATGGAAAAGATTAAAGAGTTATCTGAAGATAAATTACAAGAAATCACTAAGTCTGGTCGCATCGTTTTAGAATTTTCAGCAGAATGGTGCCCAGATTGCCGTTTCCTTGATCCATTTTTGCCAGAAATTGAAAAAGATTTCTCTGACGCCAAGTTTTATCAAATTGACCGTGATGGTTCAGTGGATGTTGCAAAAAAATTAATGATTATGGGAATTCCTTCATTTGTTGTCTACCAAGATGGCAAAGAAATTGGTAGACTAGTAAATAAGGACCGTAAAACTAAAGATGAAGT